>Ga0247757_10000951_pt1 | contig 21451 bp, 17 predicted proteins | sample UWRJL126311R4_FD_180929 | JGI IMG/M metagenome (GOLD analysis project Ga0247757, IMG submission 180929) | Plant litter microbial communities from Arlington Agricultural Research Station in Wisconsin, United States - UWRJ-L126-311R-4 | ecosystem: Environmental > Terrestrial > Plant litter >...
AGGGTGTCAGGGTTGGCGAGAGAGTCGTTGTATGAGGGGGAGGCATCGGGCGTGAAGATGGAGCAGCGGCAGTGGGCTCGTGAGGGGAGTGCGGAGGAGGGGGAGATGAAGAGGAGGGTGGATATGAGGGCTGAGGAGAGCGATCTTGACAGCATGGCGCAGGGTAAGTGTGCAGATGGCCCGGGTGGGTAGCGAGGCGGGTTGTTTTTGTAGTCTCGCGACTGGCGGTGGAGCTGGACGATGATTGGAAAGGGCTGACAGGCGGGTGCCTGCGTGCGGCCACGATGCAAGCGTTCCAGTGGTGGGCGAAGCGGATCCCGTGTTGCGGCTGCGCTGTGTTGGTTCCTGGCCAACGACGCCCGATGATCGGATCGGGAAGAGACAAACAGAGGGAAAGTGCAAGCGCGGGTCCGTGTCTTTGAATGTTGGCGTGTGGATGGTTGCTCAAGGCACCGTGAAAGGAAGCAGGTGAAATAATGTACAACAGGAAGAAACACAAACGCTCGAGCAATCACGAGGAGAAGCGGCGGGGACTAAGCTCAAGTACTACAATGTTGAGCCACGGCGGGAAGACAAGGTGGTGCGGAAGGGAGAGCGGAGACGCAGTCCGAGACCGTCTGGCCCATCCTCCGCTTTACATACACATGATGCACCAGCCATGCGCCATTTTTTCTGGCACCCAATCCTCTCGAATCGTTCCTCATGCTATTGGGGGTGCACTGAGCTGCTGCGACACGGGCCTTTTTCGGTCGCTAAACTAGCAAATCCTCCCACTGGTTGAGGCTGAGGCTCATCATTTCAGTTCGCAGCCTGCACCAAGAAAAGGGTCCGTGGCTTCTAGAGCACTCGGCAGGGGCTTCGAGAGCAATTGAGTTGTCTAGACGACTGGCAATTTGAGCCATAACTGCGGTCCGATAGCGCTGTACCCTCACATTTTCATATGCGCAGCCATAATACGCCCAGTCGATACGACAAACAAAAGGCGAGCTTGCTGCCTCACCACAACGGCGCAGACGGCCTTCAGCCCGCATCACACAATGCAGCAGCCGTTCTTTCCGAATGGAGCGTTTCACGACGCTAGGAACAGGTCGCGAGGAGTGCCATGTTGAGACGGAAGGTCAAGCTTCTACTATTGGTTTCACATCTGAAGCTTAGCCCGGACACGCTTCCGCCCATTTCTGCACGACACTCGCCAACCGCCGTCTCGCCCTTCGCAAAACGAAACATTTGTCCTACGGACTGGCGACGGGCCCGCGCGGAGCGTCAAACAATTGTAATTCCGCAATCGCCTGCTGTTTGAGCTGCCATGAGAATGCTGCAAAAAAAGCTCGAACGTGGGATGAGTGGGCCCACATGATGCTGCGAGCGTCCGCATACGCATATCCAGACTGCCGGTATGCTGGTTACTTCACACTTGCAATAATGAAGGATGGGCCCCGAGGAACCCGCGGTGCCGCGCAGGGCGGGGCGCATGATAACCGCTTTTCTCTGTAAGGCTACCATCGCCTAAGGTTCCCCCATGTTAGCGTGCCATCGAGAATAGCTTCACTTGACTCGGCCATCAAGTTCCTATTTACGAACATGCGAACGAGCGTTCGATATTGCCGCACTGAGACGCTGACTTCCGCCCGCACGAGCCGATTGGAGAGAATGCTCGGAGAGATGCGCACGTACCGCTGCAGGAAAGGGCGACTGCCCCTGAAGATGATTTTCGTGCTGCTGAGCCACACAAGTGACCTCGGCTTAGGGACAAACCAAACAGGATTTTACAGAAAAGGACCGACTATATCTCATAAATGGCGAGCAGTTCGTCTGCGTAATATATCATGCCTACCAATTGAATAGTAACTCATTGTCCCCCAATACAATCAGCTAAGAAGAGTAAGATAGTATACGATGTGAAAGCTGGCGCTGGCGCTGGATATCGTCAGAGGCTATTTACGCCGGACATCCCCTGGAATGAAGTCTCGCAAAGAGGACCGACAGAACATAACAGACGTAACACCTACGTAATCAACACCCAATGTCACCATTCCTCAGCCTTTGGTCTATATGGGCTTCCGCTGCGTTATCTTGATCTGTTGTCACACTCGTAATCTTTCTCTTATACCTTATAGAATACATGCGACACGATTTAGGATATTTTTACATGCGATTTACTATAGAAAATATATCTTTAAAGATTATTTTTTTGCATTGAGTATGTGGGGCCGTGCGGAGCACGGCATTTTCGCGAGAAAACTGAGCCATCAGCTCAGCCTTGGGGCCGAGTAGGTAGAGGCTCGTAGTTTCTAGGTTCGATCTCTAAGAGAGTAGCGCGATCTCGTTTAAATCTAGAGAAAGATATAGGTAGAGAAGGAAGAAGAGGGAATAGAGATTAAATCTATTTAGATGCGGGGCACTGCCTTCGAGGCTTCTATAGGTAGTCCATAGGGATTTACGGGTCGGGCGGCGCCTCCGGCTCGCCGCTCGTATTAAGAATAGCCGTCAGCTATTTATTAGCAAATACTATTGTAAGGAAGTGGCAAGAGTGAAGAATTGAATGAATTGATTGAGTGTCTGGTTCAGTGTAGAAGTCTATGTGTAGCAGACATGTTTGACGCTCTTATATAGCGAGAACCCATCATGTGACATGGCCCTAGCTGCTTACACTTACACTTCGTGGTAGCAACAACACACAACCTGAACATTCCTCTGCTCCATTGTCCTGGAGGCGATGAGGATGTTTTTGGGATAGATGGCATTTCATGGTTGATGCGCGTACGATGGCTCCCGGACTTAGCTCCCGCAGTGGCACCCGCCCCAGATCATTGCCGTTGATGAGCTGTAAGCAGCTAGGACCAGGTCACATGATGGGTTCTCGCTATATAAGAGCGCCAAACACGTCTGCTACACATAGACTTCTACACTAAACTACACACTCAATAAATACATGCAATTCCTCATAACTCATACTTCCTTATATGAGCGCTAACCCATTACGGCAAAGTCCGACTTAAAAGTCCTTCCAAATCCATCCAGTCTGCACGGTCGCTTTCGAAATCCATAGCTCCAACTCATAGCATTTAACTAAATCTACGTCATGAGCTTTCACAGAACAAAAACAGATCCCAGCGCTGCTCCATCGTCTCTCCTAGCATGCGAAAGCCTGAGCTCAAGCTCACGTAATAGTTCGAACTAGTAAGTCTGCCATGTCTATAGCCAGCACAGGATCCCCTCCTAGGTTCCATTCGAAGTGTCATCGTTCAACTGACGAATTATTTGCCCAATCTTGACGCTGTTGTTGAGCATACTTTATAGTACGCAAGGCGTCTGGCCTAGGGACGAGACATGTATCTCGTCCGGGGGGGTTTGCTTTTTTTCTTCCTTTTTCCCGAAAATGAATATACGATGAAACGTCTGTGTAGGCCAAAGAATCATTACTAAAAAGAAATTAAGAGTAGTACGAAGATCACAAACGCGAAGAAGGCACACATGTACCGCTAATGGTGACATGTCCTTTAACCAGTTTTTGTTGATAGACTGTGAGATACGGCGCCAATGAACTCACTCCTTCATTCTCAGATAACAGGTAGCTCCTTGACCCCATTGGTAAATAGCTGCATCGTGATTCTCCTTGCACTCTTTGCAGTTCCATAGTTCTTTGACTCCTTAATCTTTGTCTTGGTCGCTCAGAGCTTCTTAAAACTCTTAGTTTTTCATGTTCAGGTGACTCATATTTCCCCATGAAGGATGAAACGCAGCTATCATGAATGCGGACGTGAATGCGGACATATAACGTCTAACTAGAATGCAAATCGATCCTCCTCCCGACACTTACCTCGTTTACATCCTTCGCAGAAGTCTCTTTCATGTGGCAGGCCTTGCTTTGGTTTGTAGTATGGCAACGGCATTGTCACGCCCGCCCACTTCTTGAGCCTATATGCGACCCGCTCGACATACGATTCTTTGTCCAGCACGAAGGTGCCCAGCCCGTCACAAGATTTGCATCTCTGGTTATACACAAATGCGTTGTACCCATTTTCGTCGTATCCCCTTATCTCGATGGATACCTTCCTACTGGGCCAAAGCTTTAGTTTGCAAGTACCATTGTTGCATATGAATATACCCATGACGTGGGTAAGCCATTCATTGTCGAAGCTTTCGTCGCTCTCGTCTTCCTGAAACCACGCCGAGGAAATTTCCGGAAGGACTGCTTCTGCAATGTTCTGATGGAATGCTGGATATGTAAAAAATTCTCTTGTTTCTTGCGTGGGCTTAGCAGTGCCTTCTCCGATTAACTCCCAAAGCGAAGCAACCGTGGCTGGATTTACCGAAGCAAGAATCCGAGTGTAACGTTTTGTGATCAGAGATATCATATCGGGATTCGGGTGCGTAGCGCGTGTATTGGTCAACACGTTCTTGTTGCGTTGCGGGCCCAACGAAGTACCTGGAGAGTGTTTTGAAGATTCTTGGAGGGCGTGACAATCCTCTCTGGTGTTCTTGAGTGCTTTTTTGCTGGCGGAATCGGGATTGAAAGTTTCGCAATGGAGCGTTTTCTTATGCACAGGTGAGGCCTGTTCATGCTGTTTCAGCGCTTCTGTGCTACCGAAAAAGCGGTCGCAAGTCTCGCAGTGAATAGTCTTTTTATGCGCAGGCGAATTACTTTGGTGCTGTTTGAGTGCTCCTTTGCTACCAAAATGGCGATCGCAGAGGACACACGGGTAGTCCATGTTGTTTATGACTGCAGTATTCTGTATTTTCAAATTTTAGAATCCATGGCGACTGTACTGGGACAAGCCTGATCATTAAAAGTATTGAGTCCGGTTTGTGGGAGGCGCGTATAACATTGCCTCTGAGTTGGGTAACAAGAAGCAATCCTCGGTCCAATGATGTAGAAACACATGGCGAACCACAAGATAACCGTAAAGTGAGCTTTCAGCCTACAAAGGGCGACTAAAATCCTCAACCGCGCATATCCAGGCGGGGAAGGAAAGGCTTATGCAAACACCCATACAGACAAGGGGCCGCGGATGGTTCATCTGATGTGAGTTGGGATGTAAGCTGACGTGGTACATATTGATTAGGCTAGGGACAGCGCGTATGCATTAGGTTCATGACAATAAGGCGGCCGCCATGTACATTGCAGCTCGGCTACTAAGTGTGGACATATATGACTGGGCGAGTCGCGTCTCACGATCTGTGGTAGCGCTGTAGGAGAAGTTGCTTCCGTCGATGCGTCGCTTTGGCTGGCGCGCGCTCCGGCGGTAAATGGAGTTATAAGCGGCGGCTAATGAGGCTAGGGAGGCAAATGGGCAAGGCGCGCCTCCGCGACATTGCCTCCACCAACCCAGACCTAAGGCAAACTCATGGGGCGGGCAGCATATCGTTGCCTTTTGGCCAGCACACTAGACCCATCACAAAATCTGGCCAGCATCTTTCGTATAGATCTAAATTGATTAAACGCGGTGAAGATTCACAGCGCTTATACCACGTTCGACAAGGAATGTTCAAAGCCAACCATAACTCCTAAAGCAGTACCTCTGATTCAGCAAGAGCATTTCTACTGCCGCCTCAAACACTATTGTTTGTGTCAGATTTTCGTTATTCTGAGAAGGATGATTTTGATTGAATTGATTGATTGAATTCTATGTCTGTGTAGAAAGGTGTTGTTCTCTCTCCTTCTTATATTCCTTTCACTCGTACGCTTTCCGCCGGTTTGCTGGCGGTTTTCCGGCAGCGTTCCTAGAGAACGCCACTAGCTTTCTAGCTAGTGCTCATAGAGAACACTACTAGCTATCTAGCGTTCCTAGGAAAGCTGCTAGCTTGCTGCCAGCTTTCTGGCGGCTTTCCGGCAGCCCCCCTAGGAGTAGTACTATTCTGACAACTATATAGCTTTTAAAGATAGTAATATACTCTATTATTAACTTTAAAGATAAGGTAAAAAAAGGAAAGACTACTTAGTAAACTTACTATATTCTCTATAGGAATACTAGTAAACTGCTCGGGAAAGCTAGCGGCAAGCTGGCAGCTTTCTGGCAGAGTTCTAATGAATTCTTTATAGAATACTAGCTCAGAATTCTGGCAGAAAAATAGCGAGAATTCCGACAGCAAACTAGCAGAAAGCTGCTAGCTTTCCAGCGGCATTCCGGCGGCAAACCGGCCGAATTCCATCACAAAATCTATCAGAATTCTACACAGAAAACTCACTATATTCTATAGGAATTCCGGCGGCGAACTAACCGCATTCCCTAAGAACTGCGACAGCAAGCTGGCGAGCCACACGCTCACTACACACAAATTCCTTTCTACACTACAAAGCTACTCGCTCACCACAAAGCTACTCGCTCACCACAGAGCTACCCGCTCACCTTCTACAGAGCTACTCGCTCATGAAAATAACCTACCTATACACAGAACGTGAAGCAAATCAGGAGACTATACCTCCAGAGACGTCTGAGAACATGAGGACCTCCACATACACCGCGACGGCGGAGACTACCCTCCTAGCACTGCACCATCGACGGGGAGCCTGATCACCTCTCACACAAACAATTCTATACAATCCAGACACTAGAAAGTAGCCGTCTATACCCACATCCTAGACAGAGGGGGATCGATAGTCAAGTCAGCTTCAACCTACGTTCGAACCTGAGGGGGTGTGTAAGCAGCCAGCGCTACAGCCAGTGCCGCAACCTTACATGATCTGTTGTCACATACGGAAGTCCGTTGGGGCCTCCGAGCCCATGGAGCTGAATCCAAATGCAATGATATGAGATTTTCCCTCGTCGGCTCTCGGTTTTCGGTATGAACCACAGTATCGGTACAAGCGTCGGTCTCGGCATAGGCGTCTCAAATCGAGATTTTGGTAATCGGTTTTCTGACCGGTGGGGTCTGCACGCAACTTTATCGCTCCCCTAATACCTATGATGGTAGTTTTCACGCTCAAAGCGCATCGAAATATTGATCAAAATCATAGATAGTTAACTTGCGAAAAAACGATAATTTCACTCATGTTCCGACTTAGATGCAAGAAGATCTCTATATAGTCAATACGAGCACCGACTCCGGATGATGACAGCTATGTAGGCTTGATTGAAAGTTCATACGTGGTTCCCTATAGTCGGACTTGCTTCTCCGCAGTAGAAGGCACCACAGTGGGGCTTCCAAGCACCCAAACGTTATTGCGCCTCCATCCCACAATGTCGCATCGAAAAAGGAACTGCTACTAATCGTCAAGCTGATCTGCGCCTGTTTGGGCTGCAAAAATCACGTGGTTGCCCGATTTTGTCAGATTCATGACAGGCATACGGATGCCAAGTCACGCTCTCTGCCACACATCCCACATTGCCAAACGCATAGGTATAGCGCTAGTAAACAGTAGACACGAAGTCCGTTATGTCCGTCGCATTGTATAATGTTTGGAAGATGGAGTAGTGCGACGTTCATTTCAAGTGATGTAATATGATGCCCATATCATATGGCTCCTTGTCCCCTCAGATGTTGAGCTCTCAAGCTTCTTCAGCGCTGCCACATTGGCAAAGCTATCCATAAAAGGAAAATGTCTTCGTATTTGATCAAGCACTCTGCTGTGGGATCTCTTATTCGTTACGCCACCCAAGGCAACCTACATTTCTCTCGTTCGCAAGCCAAGAACATCTCGCCTGCTTCATCTTCACCTATCTCCTCCTCTCCAGGATCCGTTGCAGATGATGTGTCTGACCAGGAGAAGAATGAGAGTGCAATTGCTGCAACCAATATAGTAGACTGGAGCGGACCAGATGACCCAAGCAACCCTCAAAACTGGCCAACGTATCAGAAGGTCATCATCACTGTTGTTCTTTGGTATGTTTAGTCGTAAGCAATGACACTAAAGTCGGAGACTGATTAATACAAAGCTGCTGGACATTTGCCCTATATGTGGGTTCTTCAATCTACACATCATCTCAGCCCTATGTCATCGAAATCTTTGGCGTTACCCATGCCGAGGGTGCGTTGGGAATCGCTCTCTACGTTCTGGTAAGTTACCCTAGAATGCAGCTCCATAGCATCGGTTGAACAGTTCACAGGGCTATGGCGTTGGATCTCTCCTTTTCTCCCCACTCAGTGAGGTTCCAGCCATCGGTCGCAATCCCTCCTACGCCATCTCTGGATTTCTCTTCGTTGTCCTCTGCATTCCTACTTCCCTTGTGAATAACTATCCAGGGCTGATGGTTCTCCGTTTCCTACTCGGATTCATGTGCGGCCCTTGCCTAGGCATCGTGGGCGCCTCTTTCGGTGACATCTGGTCGCCTGCTCCGTTTACCATTTCCATCGCCCTCTGGTCCATGGCGGCTACCGCAGGTCCGGCTTGCGGTCCCACGCTCTCTTCGTACGCGGTCGAGGCCATGGGCTGGAAATTCTCGAGCTGGGAGCTGCTCACCATTTCTGGCCCATTCTATATCCTGATGGTCTTCTTCCTCCCCGAGACGAGTGCGCCGACGATTCTGTACTACGAGGCCAAGAGAAGGAGAGAGCAGACCGGTAACAAGGAGCTCGTCAGCGAAGCTGAGCTAAAGCAGCGGGACCTCAACGTCGGCGCGTTGTTGTGGGATGCACTGGTGAAGCCGTGGGTTCTCAACGTCAAGGATCCTGCCCTTGGTTTCACAACCTTGTATCTTGGCCTGGCCTATGGTATCTTCTACTCATTCTTTGAGGTGGGTTCAGCATTCACTACATCATTAACATCAAACTGACGACTCCCAGTCCCTGCCTATCGTCTACCCCACCGATTTCGGCTTCAATGCCACCTCCACGGGCTTGATTTTCCTCAGCGTGCTCCCCGCCGGCGCCATCGCCTTCGTCATCCAGTACTTCAACCTCAAGTACCGAGTCTTCCCCCAGCTCTACTCCGGCACCTTCGGCGAGCTCGAGAACCACCTCCTCCCCGGCGTTCTCGCCTCGCCCCTCATGCCCATTGGGCTCTTCATCTACGCCTGGACCGCGCGTCCGGACACGCACTGGATAGCACCCACGATCGGCTTCTGCCTCATCATCATCGGTACGTATGCAGTCTGTTAGTCAGTCAATCAGTCTGTCTTGAAACCTCTTCTCATCGAAGTCTAACAACGAGAACGCTAGGCGTCTACTTCATCTTCCAGTCCATCCTGCTCTACATCCCCAACATCTACCCCCGCTACGCGGCCTCCATCTTCGCCGCCAACAGCCTGGCCCGCAGCCTCCTCGCCTTCGCCGCCATCCTCGTCGCGCGTCCCATGTTCGAGAGGATGGGCATCGACGGCGGCGTCAGCTTCCTGGCCGGGCTCATGGTTCTTTGCATGTTCGGCATCTGGGCCATCTATAAGTGGGGTAAGGTGCTGCGGCAGAGGAGCAAGTTCGCTGTTGCTTGAGGGAAAAAAAATCATATGATTTGACGTCGAGATTTGGGAAAAGACTGAATGTGTCAACTTGTATCTTATTGGGTTTGGGTATAATATGGGTTCTTGGGAGCAACATTGGGTTTTCACATCGAGACTGAATATTTGGGTGTGAACATATGCACGTTAGGTTTTCTTGGGAAGTGAATGGACTGGGCGTGCTCCTCAATTCATCATGATGGATTCGCGAAAGGCCTTCACTGCGGGTTTGGGTTTTGTATCAGAATAGACATGACTTCAATTCACTCCTTCTCGATAATTGGAACGAATAAGCGCACAGAACATTTTGTGTCTGATGCGGTGACTGGGTCTGAAGAATGCGGTGTCTCAGTCGGTATACCTCGATCAGGGCAGCTGATCATCTCCAGGGGCGCCGTCCGCTTCTCTACATTGCGAACCGTCGGAGGGAAGTATTCCATCATCTTCCACCTTGGACGCGGAAGCTGAATCGACTGTGACTTCGGTCATTCGACCGACAAGCGAACTCCACCGCGAAACAAGCATCCAGTGGCCACTCGCTCGTACCGTAACAGGCCCGGCATCCACCGAAAGCGACAGGACAGGGTATTTTCCTCGCTCCAGCTGTGCCAGCAGTTCTTCCGCTTCCGCGGTAGCTCTGGCTATAGATTCAGCAAAGCGAAAGCCCAATTCGACTGCATCAGCGACTTCTTGCAATATCTCCATCGAGTCGTCGAGGTATTGGTAGACCAGGGCCATCTTCTGTCGGTCGTACTTGTCTTTCATCTCCATCAATTTCCGGAAAGCATCGGCCCGAGCCACCGTGTTCACGTTCGGGTACACTGTGCGGGGCCACGGTCCTGTGTCCGGCTTCTCCGGCGTCGGAGAGAGGAACGCATCCAATAATTTGAAAGGGATGAAAAGGCGTGGTCGACAAACAATTTCCTCATCTTCATTATGGTCCTCAGCGACTGACGAGGCTCCTCGGGTTTGCCTAACAGGAACACGAGACTGCCGCGAAAGAGCGGCAAGATCTCTGGGCCGTTTACGAGCGTTGTAATAAGGTCTGCTCCTCCGCATGGTGTCTTCTGCGGATAATTCGTTACTATTGGCGAGAGTTGGCTGATCAATGGTAGTACTGCATTAAGAAGTATAGCGAAAGTAATGGCTGATGATGCAAGCGTAGTCGGTGGTAAGGGTGCACGGTCAATATGCTGAAATTTTGGAGGTATTCTATCGACTCTGCTCATCGGGAAGGAGCTCTAAACGAGCTTTCTGTCAGCTTTCCAGATTGTTCCCTATTTCAGATGACAGCTCGTTGACTCTTTCCTCCCGCACTTACCCCTGACGACTGGAAGATACTCAAGGGTCATGTGGGTACAATAGCGCTTTCATATCAGTCTTCCACCAACTTCCGAGGTCAAAGCTCCCCTCCGAGCACGTCGTGCCGCAGTTTCTGGGGATGTCACCGCCCAAGTCAAGCTGTCTCAACATACACGACACATATGTGATGAAATGACCACATCCGTACTGGTCGTTAAGTCTCTCCATTTGGACTTAGAGACGTACTCATCAATTTCGAAGTCTTGGACATTCTACTCAATGATAAGTTCTCGATGAGAGCGATACTCCCCAGAACAAACTTGGATCCCATGACGGATTACAAGCACTGTTCCAAAGAATCAAGGTCGCATTATACACATCCGAAAGGCATTTCCAATCTTCTGCATGGTAACCGGTTGTCTACGCGACTGTAATACTGCTACGTCGCAGCAAACCCAGCAACCGCGATTCCAAGTGCCACTTGGAGTGACAAGTTGACTGGTCTTCGTTGATCGACAGCAACCCCCTTGCTTGACGTTGGTACTGCTGCATTCCCAGGATTTATGTTTTCGGAGGTCAACCGGGCCGAAGTAATGGTGGTCGGCAGGGTGCTGCTTGTCACTTTTGTGATTGTAGCTGGGGCATTGGTGAGTGTTGCAGTCACAGCAGTGCCACTAGAGCTGACGGTAATGAGCGTTTGGCCAATTTCGTCTGTAGAGATGGCAACGTAGGTTGCTGTAGGCCCAGCTCCAACCGTCGACGATAGCCCAGGGGTGAGGGTGATAACGGCAGAACCAAGCGTTACCACGTGTCCTACGGCGGCCGTCGGTGCCGAACCCGGAGCGGCTGATACTTGGCTCACAGGATCTTCAGTCACCATCTGTGTCTGCGAATCTCCCTTGTCTTCGCTAAACCCAGGGCTGAGAGTGGGGCTTGGCCTGCCATCTGTTGATAGTGGTGTTGCGATATGGGAGATGATGTCGAATAGCAAAGAATCCCCATCCGACGTCTCTGATGGAGAGCCTTGTACAGGAGAACTACTTGGCTGTGGCGGTACGTAATTTGGCGTTTCCGCTGGCTGGGTGGATCCAGGTGTGCTACTTTGCACCACTTCTGTACGTATATTGACAAGAGTGGGTGTGCTCGTCACAACAAGCTGAAGGGTTCTGTCGGCCGTGCGGCTCGTCGTGGTAGCTTCAAAGCCCGTCTGGGTGGATTCACCATGAACTGGAAAAAGACCACATGATGGGCTAAAACAGTCGGTAGTCACGGCGGGGGCTTCTGGCGTTGGGTCCCAGCCTGCTTGTGTACTTTCAGAATGGACTTTTGGCGAAGATGTGCTGGGAAGGGGTGGGGCTGTGGTGAGATTCTGGGCCGAAGGTAAGGCTAAGGGGAGTTAGCGTTGACGATTGCTGCCTTGGCGAGGTACATGCCAAAATCTGGGAAAGCATAGGAGCCGGCGGCAAACAGCCACCACAGGAACACAGGCATGGTGGGCATAGCGAAGCTTCGAGTCTTGCTACAGCCAGACTGGGCGAGTTAGATGGTTGTTCGCACATGATGAGGGTGGTCGACGGGGCGTCGATGAGGGCAGGATGGATCGCCATAGCAGGGGCCATGAGGATGTCCAAGCTGTCAGACGGCCAGACTTTGGCGTTAGTTTCCGCACCAGGCTCACGGGGGCCAACTCGAGCAGCGGGCGCTTTTGGTGTTGACGCGCATAGATCGTGGTCGTCGCCTCGGAGGCATGCGTTCCGAGTGAATGGCATGGTAACGGCTGTGCGATGGAGATCAGCCGGCTCTCACGGCAGCCCCCACTAGAGCACTGCTCCATCGGGCAACTCAACTGGGCGTAATAAATAGTCAAACGGGAAAAAAGATGGGCGGAGCAAGGCCCCATGTACGCGCCAGCCAATCTGGCCCCTAGACTGCTGCTGTAGTATCGCCGCGCTCTAGGCACCTCGGCGGACGGCCCCCTGAGCGGATGCTACTATACAATATGACAGCCCATCGCCTCGCTCGCTCGCTGGCGTGCTCACGGTTGCATTTTTTTTTCGCGACCTCTGTTCCTCGGTCCATTGCTGCTGTCGTGCTGTCGTGCCCTCGGACGGAATGGCAGTGAATGGCGATGCATGGCGCGTCGCGGCGTCCGCTCGGCTATTGGTGCTCTGTGCGCTGGCGCTGGCGCTGCAAGCCGTTGGCAAGCCATTGAGCATTCCACCGAGCCAATTCTGGTGAGTAAATGCCCTCGCGCGCGCCCCAACGCCTCGCCCACGTCTAACAGTTCTAGGGAGGGCAAAGACGGGCCTTGGAGCACCTTTCGCGTCGAAGTAGGCACCCCGCCGCAGCAGGTTCGCCTGTTACCTGCCCACGACCAGTCTTCGACATGGGTCATCATATCCGAAGCATGCGGCGCCGATGACAGCGAGTGCGTCGATGCACGCGGCCGAATCTTCCATCGTGACAATTCTTCCACCTGGGAGGAGTTCGGATCTTACAACACCAATCCTGTGCTCGAAGAAAGGGTCGGCCTGCAGGCCCCCGGCTTGTACGGATGGGATGACCTCACCCTGGGCTGGGCTGGCGACAACATGCCCACATTGAAGAACCAGAGCATCGTGGGCATCATCTCCAACGATTTCTGGACTGGATCCTTGTCGGTGAACCCACGACCCGTCAATTTTACAGACTACAACAATCCAATCCCCAGTCTTATGGAGAACCTGCGAAATAAGACTGATGACCCAATCCCTAGTCTTAGCTGGTCGTACACTGCAGGTGCATATAATCTGGCTCCCAAAGTCCTCGGAAGCTTGATCTTGGGAGGCTACGACACCACCCGTTTCCAGCCAAACTCAGTATCCTTCCCCTTTGGCAAAGACATCTCGTTTGATTTCCAGGTTGCCGTCCAGAGCATCACAACCAGCCTGGATGATGAATCCCTTCTCGACACCGGGAAAGGAATAGTTGCCTACATCAGCACCATGGTGGCCGACATCTGGCTTCCGATAAGCGTCTGCGAAAAATTTGAAAAAGCCTTCGGTCTTACTTGGGACAGCAGAGCTGAACTATACCTGCTCAATTCCAGTTTGCATCAGACCCTTTTGGAGAAGGACCCCTCAGTGCGCTTCACCGTAGGACCCGGGACCTCGGGAGGTGCCGTGACAATCAATATGCCCTACTGGAACTTCTACCACACCGCAAAACCTGACCTGACCAACTCTTCGTCTGACAAGCTTTATTTTCCCCTGAAACGCGCAGCAAATGACAGTCAGTACATTCTTGGTCGAACTTTCCTTCAAAGCGCCCATCTCTCTGCCGATTATGATCGCCAAATGTTCAACTTGTCCCAGGCTCTCTACCCATCATCTTCGACAGAGCAAAAGATAGTCGCCGTTATGCCACCTCTCGAAACAACTACCCCAGGAACTGGTAACGGCGATGGTAGTGGAGGTAACAGTAGCAACGAAACCGGCTCCAACGGCTCCAATTCTGGCTCATCTTTGAGCACTGGCGCTATTGCAGGAATCGTTGTTAGCATTGCAGTTGTAGCAGGAGTGCTTGCTATCATGGCTTTCATCATGTACCGCCGCCGCAAGAAGGCTCAACCTAAGAAGCATGAATTAGCAGACACTGACACTCAGAATCATACCACTCACGAAGTCTCTGGTGATCAACTCAAGGTTGAAATGGGTGACGGCCTTACTCACGAAGTCGCCGGCGACATGAACCCCAAGGTAGAACTCGGCGCTTACGGTGGACACCAAAAACCAGCCGAAGCTGAAGGCAACGCATATCACATCTACGAAATGCCTGGAGACGCTAGGAGGCCCGTGGAAATGTCAGCAGATAACATCCATAACAAAGTCCCGATATCATACATTACGCCAGATCCAACGCAAAGGTCCTCGACGGCAGATATCATGGATGATGATAGCGCTGTCACACCGTCCACGGAGCATCGGTACCATTCAGATTCTCATGGCCCAAGATGACTGTTAGGCTCCAAGGGAAACCCGGTCTGTGCCACAATGGGGCTGAAGAATGCGCTGAATGAAGTTCGGTCACCGCCGAAGATACCTTCGCAATGGTGACACGTGCTGCGCACATCTTATCTGGGCGTCACGTCGGACGCTCTCAGCCTTTATCAAGAAATCCCAATCGCCTTCCTATGGCATCGTTAGGCTATGCTACCTGCCTCCTAAAGTCGCTGCATAGGGCAGGCTAACGCTTTGGGCAATGTCAATTCCCTCAAAGAATTTGCGAGGAAAGTAAACAACCGCAGGCGCTGATGCCTTCCTGCTATTCAACGTCTGAGAAACGATAGCGCGCGTAATAGTTCCGCATACCGATTACTGTAGGACGGTACGCCCAGTTGGCAGGCAAACGTTGCCGCCATTGCAAGAGGATCTGAAGGTAGATAATGTACATCTTCCAGGGGGGGTTCAATTTGTTTTTGAGTACAACTGCTGTTAAGCAGATCGTTCATAGTAGCAATACTGCATCGATCAGATGTAACTCTTTGGTAATCAAATATCCGCAGGTCTTGCGGATCATCGAGCGGCCTGAAACGAGAGATCGGTGACCGCACAACTGTAATGTAATCTCACGATGAGCAGTAGCCGTCAAGCATAGTTGTAACTGTCAGGCCTATGGCTGTACAAAGTCTTAGCCCCGTAGCCTTGCGATCTAACTTATCGTTAGCTACTCTACGCCTCTGCGTTGATTAACTCAACTCTTGTAGCTTTGCCACCTCACAACCCCATGTCAAGTGCGGCTCGGCTGTTCTCCCTGCTCGTGGTGGCAACTCAAAGTCTCGTCCCACGTAGGCTGCACCTCGCCATGATGCATAACCGAATTGCTGTAACTATTTTGGCTATGGCACTTTGGTGCTACGCTTGGCCTGCCGCTTTAGAAGCAATTTGCTCGCTAACCTCCTTGGTCAAGAATCATTCTTCTCGCTAAGTTTCACAGCCTCTAGCCGCCATGCTGCAAGAGTTTTGCTAGATGATATAGTATGGTGGTGTTGAGGGCCCAAAACTGCTACCCGCCGCTTGCAGCAGTCCTCCATTAGCGAGATTGCTTTATCTGTCAGTCCCTGGCGCTTTAACGTATGCGCGAGGTTGTTCATGCTGGTTAGCGTGCCAGGATGCTCGTCCCCTAGCACCCTCTTTCTCGTCTCTACTACTTGTACGCCCAGCGCTTCAGCTTCCTTCCACCGTCCCTGATTCCGGTACGTCAACGCTAGGTTATTCATACTAGTTAGCGTGTCAGGATGCTCGTCCCCAAGCAACCTTGAACATATTCCTAGTTCTTTTACTTGTAGCGCTTCAGCTTCCTTCCACCGTCCCTGATTCCGGTACGTCAACGCTAGGTTACTCATACTAGTTAGCGTATCAGGATGCTCGTCCCCTAGTACCCTCTTTCTCGTCTCTACTACTTGTACGCCCAGCGCTTCAGCTTCCTTCCACCGTCCCTGGTTATGGTATGTCAACGCTAGGTTATTCATACTATTTAGCGTATTAGGATGCTCGTCCCCTAGTACCCTCTTTCTCGTCTCTACTACTTGTACGCCCAGCGCTTCAGCTTCCTTCCACCGTCCCTGATTCGAGTACGTCAACGCTAGGTTATTCATACTAGTTAGCGTGTCAGGATGCTCGTCCCCTTGCACCCTCTTTCTCGTCTCTACTACTTGTACGCCCAGCGCTTCAGCTTCCTTCCACCGTCCCTGATTCCAGTACGTCAACGCTAGGTTATTCATACTAGTTAGCGTATCAGGATGCTCGTCCCCTAGTACCCTCTTTCTCGTCTCCATCACTTGGACAAACAACTCTTCGGCCTCATTATACCTTCCGTCACTATCCAGTGTCCTGGCATATTTCCACATTAGGCTTATCCTATCCCCGTCATCTTGTTTAGCGAAACTACGTAACAGAGCGTACTTTGCATGGGGAAGTAAACGTCTCCATTTGCTTCTGTTACCGTGTTTATCAACTGGGAATACGCTAGCGAGTCGTGCAATAGCCCGTTGGGACCATTGGTCTAGCATCTCTTGCTTTCGAAGCCACTCTTGCAGAGCGATATGTACCAGTTGGTGAACCTCTATAGCAGACTCAGCAGGTCGCCTGGTAATAAGCCCATAGCCGTTAAGGATCCTTATCGCATCTTCCCTCTGGGGAGAGGATGCTTCCAGAAGATCGAGCGCGATGTCTTTTCGGTCTAGGCAGGCTACAAGGAGTAGATAATCTGCTGCGAGCGGATTCTCAAAGCGAACCTGTTGCATGGAGATGAACAATGTGGCAGCCACAGGATCCTTTACACTGTATTCCCCTGGCTTATCCTCTGATGATTCGCTACCGCGCTCAGAAGCTTCCATAGCTTGCTTACGTAGTCGTGATAGGTAGTTGTGTAGCGTAATGTTTCTTGTATTGATGTAGGCTGCTGCTTGGACGATGGCTAGGGGAAGAAACGATAACTCTTTTAGTAAAACTTCCGACTCCTGATGCTCGTCTCTTAGAACTGGAGCGTTCAGGTAGTTTTGTAGCATTCTCCTAGCCGTATCCGGTGCCAGTTCTCTTATTTCAATAATGTTTGGTGATGCCAACCTCGTGGCTGTGTCGCTGTTGGTTGTTGTGAAGATGGTAGAGCCTAGTTTTGATTGAGGAAGGTAGTCGATTGGATTAGCAGCTCCTGCCGTGTACGACGCGGTAGATGCTACATGTGTGCCCTCTACGTTGTCGAAGATCATCAACCACCGCCCTGCATCCGTTCTACCCAGATACTGCTTGACTAACTGCCTGATATCTGCCTTCTCATCTTTCCAGCCAGGCACGTCGAGCTTTTGGGCAATGCTCGCATATGATTGAGACAGTCTGTCAATATCGCTTGCATCAACCCAGAACACCGAGTAGCCCTTCTTTTGTCTTGTTCTATATGCAAGCTCGAGCGCTAGCTGTGACTTGCCTGTTCCTCCCGGCCCTACTATTGCTATTATTGGAGTGTGCTTATCTCCAAAGAGCCTTGTTTCTACTTGAGCAAGCTGTTCCTCCCTGCCTACGAAAAAGTCGTTCTGGGAAAACGGAATAATACATGGTGCGCTGCCAGCTGCGTCCACTTCCCCTTGGAGTCTTCTTTGTGCTTTTTCCTTCCCCTCTCCATAGGAGGTAGGCATAGAGACACCCAGGATTCCAAGGAGGCAGTATATATTATCCTCGTCCTCGGTTGTTCTGCGATTCCTGGCCCACTCCATCCGCTCAGATATGGTAAACTTGTCCAAAGGACAACCCTGCAGTACCTCAAGCGGAATGCTAGTAATCTCATGTACTAGTTGTTTAAGAGATGCTTTGTCGCCTATTCGGCGCTCTTCGCGGGAAAAGAACTCGACCGACTCTGGAGCAATGAGTTCTTGAAGTGTCCAACCTCGAGTAAACCATTCGCTTGCTCGAAAGGATGCCTCCCAAGTATGCTGCTGGGCTAGCTCTTCCTCATGCGATAGCGAGACATCCGGCAGGAATACGTAGCACTTGGTCGCGTTTTTATACCAACGAAACATCGAGTTGATCGCTTTCGAGCGCTCACGAATGTTCCATTTATCGATGCAGCAGGTATCAAGCCAGAAGTACTGTAACTGATCTTGGGCTGCCCGTTTAGCGCAGAACTCGATCTTCTGATAGCCCTCCTTCTTCTTGTAGGTGTTGCTTGTGACATCTTCGAGGAGGACCTCGGAGCCCCCCCACCTGTGCGAGAGGATAGCGTATGGTGGAATGATCTTCCCGCTGAAGTCCGTCGAGACAAGTCGGTCGGAACGGTCGAAATGGAGAAGTCGCATCGCTGTTACGTCGGTTTGGAACGAGGCGGCAAAAGATCGCAAACGATTTGAGGGGAGGCGTTATTTGGAGCCGACTGAGATGAGTAGCTATAAACTGTAGAGAGCAGTTAAAACAGTTAAAATTTGATGTCTGGTGGCAGGCTGCGAAGGCAGCCTTTCGAGGCAATGCAGGTCAAAGCGTTGAATGAGCTGAACCCCTCCCTCCCCCCGCACTCATCGTGGCTGTGGCATGCTGCAAACAACAGGCTGTGTCTTCTATCTTCTAGCGATGAGGCACTTCCTCGCTATGCAATTCTTTCACATATATGGGGGGCGGACACCGATAAGGTCACATTTGGTGACTTGACAAATGGCACGGGTGCTAACAAGCTTGGATCTGAGAAGGTTCGGTTCTGTGCAGAGCAAGCCAAGCAAGACGGCTTGCGCTGCTTCTGGATTGACACTTGCTGTATCGACAAGCCAGATGAAACTGAATTATCGCTGGCCATTAGCTCCATATTTCCCCGGTATCGCAACTCAACTCACTGCTATGTCTACCTGTTGAATGTCTCCACTGCTAAGCGAGACTTGAAGGGCAGCGATTGCGACTAGGAGCCTACATTTCCAGGGCTGGACACTTCAAGAGCTGCTCGCCCCTCATTCCGTTGAATTTTTCTCCCAGCAATACAAGCGACTTAGCGATTAATATTCGCTGAGGCAATAAATACACGAAATCGCCGCCTTTCCAATTCCAAGGAGAACCAATATCGCATGACGGTGCATACCTAGGTGCTGTTTGTAGAGTGGCTATCACGTGCCCAGTTCCCATCAGGTTCTTCGGTGTCACCCCTTGCTATGCCTCAAGTCTTCCTTTCTTCTCCTTTACCTCGCCACCACAGCGAGCTGATATGGGCTACCGGTAATCGAAACGAGACAAGAATACCATGGAAGATGAATAGAAAGGTTACAAATCAAGACAAATTCATTCGTATCACACTGTGACTTCTTTGAAGCCTCCAGACATGTTGTGAACCGAGTGACACTGCTCGCCTTGCTCATTCGCCACCCCCAATCCTCACTTTTTGAAATTGCTAGATCGTCTTCTCATAGTTTTTCTGCAGCACCAATAGTTCCTGCGACTTCTTCCCTGCTTCCTCTTGCATAGCGCTGTTTACCACCGAGTGTCTGCGAGGATTTGGAGATTTCACGCGGTACGTATTTCGCCTCGGCGGCAACAGATGCTTGGCGCCGTTGCTGAGTCAACTAACGCGCCATCATCCAACTACGACCTGTTTGCGCGACGGCCATCGTCAACTTCGCGAGCATATGGCTATGTTCTCGTCGCACGCCCCTATAACGAAGGGCTCACAAATCACGCACCCTTCAAGTTTCACAGCTCATCCTTTAACGCCGCCGCCGACAGACGAAAAGCCGTTCGCGCAAGCCCATCGGGTTATTGCGCTCTTCAAAGAAATCCGGGCTGGAAAGCACACCAAGCGAGATCCGTGGACCGAATTTCAGCTTTCGGCAGAAGAGTACGATGAGATAGAAGGTCGGCTTCGGCGGGACGAGGAACTATCAGGATATGTCAACGACAAGATACGGTGGGATTACAACAGCGAAACGCACCGCCTCGTTATTCGGATGCCAACCAGGGTACACGAGCTATTCATTGACAGAGTGGAAGACGCTATTCGAAGCCAACTCAAAGCGATACGGGGAGGATCAGATAACGCGGCGCGCTTCGCGCAAAAAGTATGGCCTAACCGATCGGCAGTGATTAAATTTCCAGTTGAAGACGGTCCAACTGGCAGGAAGTGGAAATATGACGCGTCTTTTTGGCATGATGACGCACAATACCCTGGGGTTATTATCGAAGCTGCGTACTCGCAGAATAAGAAGGAACTAGGTCGGCTGGCCGAAGACTACCTTCTCGATTCGGACGCAAACGTACGCGTTGTTATAGGCCTTGATATTGAGTACGGTAAGAAAGGGTCACGTAGAGCGATGTTGTTGAAGTGGCGGACCCATCTGGAGCATACTGCTGATGGAGATGTACTACGAGTAGTTCAAGAGGCAGCCAATGAGGTATACTATCGTATTAAAAGGCGCACTTTACGTTATAATACCTAACAGCCTTAGATTCGTGATGAGCAAGGAATCGCTACCGATCATCCTGGCTTACAGCTATTCCTTAGCGATTTTGCTAATAAGGGGCTAGTACAGGAAGAGATGGGAAACCTTGATCGAGAATTAAATATATCTGCTCGGCAGCTTTGCGAATTTCTTAATGCAGCAGAGGCAAAGGTGCGCCAGAAGAGATCGCTTAGGAAGGATTTATTACCTATAGGAGTCAAAAAGAGGAAGCGATCAGAAACGGCTCCAGAAAAGATTGCTTCTGCTGATGAAGCGAGATATATTGAGCAAGAGGAGAGAGCGGCAAAACGTGTAGCAGAGGGTGATCCCGACTATGAGGATATTTCAGCGAAAAGCCCGTCAGAGTGAGCACAGTAATATCCTCGCAAATGGCGCTTCACCTGGCTCGTAGAGCAATTCGCTCGCTCATCATCTCGTCCCCTTTTCGAACGTTACCCAGACAACCCTCTGGCCGGAGCGGTTTGGCCATCCTCCCTGCTGCAGGTGGCAAAGGTTGGTGTCTCGCCACCGTAAAAGTATGACTCACCGTTGTAAAACGTGCTTACAACGTCCTCCGTTGTTATTTATCCTTCAGTCTTGATACCCAGCAAATGGCAGATGGATTGATTTCCTATCTCCTGGCTCTCTTGCTAGACTCCTTTTTGAACTTCTGCCACCAGCCATGTTTCGAAGTCGATCCTCGTTTAGGGAGATTGGCATCTAGAGACGTAGCAGGTGTTGGATGAACACTATCCTCTATAGCTTTCGGTCTTGCATCGTCCCTTGCTTCTCCATCTAACTGCCGCTGAAGGGCGGATTGATGGCGCAAACA
>Ga0247757_10000952_pt1:0-20000 | contig 21425 bp, 21 predicted proteins | sample UWRJL126311R4_FD_180929 | JGI IMG/M metagenome (GOLD analysis project Ga0247757, IMG submission 180929) | Plant litter microbial communities from Arlington Agricultural Research Station in Wisconsin, United States - UWRJ-L126-311R-4 | ecosystem: Environmental > Terrestrial > Plant...
TTTGACTACGGCCTCATGCCCTCCCATAGCTGCCCATGAGAGCGACGTCTGGCCGTCCTTATCCTTCGAGTCGACCTCGACCTTGCCTGTCTCGAGTAGTAGTTTGACTACGGCCTCATGCCCTCCCCTAGCTGCCCATGAGAGCGACGTCTGGCCGTCCTTATCCTTCCGGTCGACCTCGACCCTGCCTGTCTCGAGTAGTAGTTTGACTACGGCCTCATGCCCTCCCTCGGCCGCCCACGAGAGCGGTGCCCGACCGTATCTATCCTTCAAGTCCGGGTCGACACCATATTTTACAAGCAGTAGATGTACTACAGTATCATACCCGTTCCCTGCGGCCCATGAGAGCGGAGTCAGTTTGTATTGACTTTTCAGCCTATACGAATCCTCTACCCCTAAAGCTATCTCAAAGCTCTCGATTACTTCTTGGAGCTTCTCGTGTACCTCTTGGTGCTCTTCTAAATCTCCTAATATTAATGCAACGTTCCATATTCTAGTCGCCTTGTCTAAATGGCCTTCAATCTCCGTTAAATATTCTAATACCCGGTTGTTTTTTTGTAGTAAGGCTTCGTAACTTTCTAGGCGTTGAAATTCCCCTAACCGATTTTCCCAGTCCCATACAAGTAAAAAATCGCGGGTAAAGGGTATCCCTGATTCTAAGAGCTCTGACCATTTAATACACCCACGTCCTATTGGAATATTCTTTGGAGGCCTAGCCGTAATTATAATAATACCAAAATAATCTTGGTATAGTCTAATAATCGTAGGCTTTAAAGCTCCTTGGAGAAGGCAGATAAAGTCCCCTTCTTGGATAGATTTTGCTGAGACTTGAAGAGTCCAACGGGTACTCCCCTCTCTGTTCTTGAAAATAATATCGACACCCTCTCTATCATCCTGGGCAGTATTGCTTTCTACTGAGACTACCTTACCAAGGATACAGCCCTTACTCTTGATTACTGTAATCTCCCTATCGCCGCCCCAAGTCTCCATAGATATCTTCTCATAGAGTAGATACTTGACTAGTCGTTGCAAGAGTTCCTCCCATGGAACTCTATAATCAGGTAATAGGTCGATTTTACTGAGATCATCAGAACTCATGCCTAGTAAGGCATACACCTTATCGTGGTGATTAGTAGCCTTATGGGCATGGTACATGTCCATCAGCTCGCCTAGTGGGCATATTTCCAGGGAAGACCTGCCTAATCTACTTATAGAGAAGTCAGGCCTGAAGATTGCTCCTCTTATTAGGTAGATTACTGAGCGGGCTAAACCCTGCAGGTTTATACGAGCTTCGTTAAACCATTCTAATGAATCTATACCTAAGCAGAAGGCGTAACCATCAATCTCTATCGGTCCACATATAATTAGGATATATCGAGCCGCAGCAACTTCTTGAAGTACCTAGATTAACCTATTAGTAATTTTATAAACACTAGCCAGTATCGTTCCATACCCAGATGCGCCGAAACCACGGTCGTTCAAGCAGCGCTATAACTGCTTGCTGAATGATTTTATTGTCTAAAGAATTTTTCGACTTCTTGCCTCCAGCAACGCGTATCTTCTGGATCGCCTGGTCACTGTCGTCCGCTGCCTCTCCAAGCCAAACAACTACGCGGTTTGCTTGGCCGTAGATCTTCGCCATAAACTGAATCTGTTGCTCTTTCTCTCGCTCATCTTTCTGGTTGATACAAATAGCATCTATCCATATAATTCGTTCAATAACGCGGTTTCGAAGACGTAATAACGCCTCGTAAAGATTTTTCGTTATAGGTAGGTCATGTCTATTTGTGGAGTTGCGTTCGTGTATGAAGATAGACTGAGGCTCGTTCGAGCTGCCCCATACATAGGATAAAGCGTCATATGGATGCGTTCGTTTGTCTGATTCCTGCAGAGAGTAGTGGAAGAGCTCACATTGAATGGGTGCTTTTTGGTCTTCATTAGGAAGTAGGCGAAGTAAACGAATACTGTCTGGTAATAAGGGTTCGCGATAACAATCAGGAAATAGGATGCAGGACATTGTGTTCTGAATTTCAAACCGTGTGTCTGTTGGATAGTTCTGACGATGATTATAATAAGCCTAACATTGATGGTTGATCTATCGCTGCTGCCCGATGTTGGTGGTCTTACAGCCACCCCCGCTAAATCACGTGAGATGCAGAGCGTAGGGATAAAAGTAACTAGCCATAATGGCGCTAGAGCGGCTTGGCATTGTGGCTCAGCATAAATCCACGAGTGTGCATTAGGCCATATCTATCTTGAGCAATGGCCGACAATGCTACTGGTCCGCCTTGGGATGAAGTCAGGCGGATGGCACAGACCGCGAGCGCAGGCGACATCCAAATCCCAAACTGGACCCATTCAGCATAAACAGTCGCGCGCTGAAGCATTTATTTGGTTATTCGAACATGGAAGCTGTCAAGCTGTTTTGCTACTCGAAAAGAACATGATTTTTCAAACTGAACACTATACATGCATCACTCAATATTTTCGTCCCGAGGAAATACTCAGTTTTCAAATCTTTCATTCGTATAAATCCATATTATTCATGTCTTGAGCCAGCATTGCATCTGTATTGGATTCTTCCACGAGCTGCCCCTGGTCCTGGTCGTCATACGGTTGTTCGCCTTCGCTGGGGAGTGCTCTTTCTGGCTCGATTTCCATATCTTCAAGCTGCAGCTCAATACCCGTTTTCCCAGCTTCCATATCTAGCCACTTTGCCTCTTCAAACTCGATTATCCAGTCGCCGCGCTCCACATACCGCTTTCCGTTTTTGTCTACAAATATACGAGACCAATTTTCCACTCCGCTTTCAACGTCATTTGTAGGCAGGTGATCGACTCGTAGAGCAGCCTTAAGTGCCCTGTTTCTCTCCAAAGCCTTCTGCTTGAGCTGGGCTTTCTCGATCTCATCCAGATCACTTACACCGAGCTGCTCCCGAATGTATTCAATCACCCGGGGTTGGTCCCATATTGGAGCCAGTAGACCTTTTTGTTGAGGACGGAGGCGCTCGAACATGCGAATCCAAGGCGCATTGTTTAGGGCGTAGGCATGAGCATACTCCGCTCGCATCCTACCATTCATGTCGCTCCAAGGACTCCAGAACGGTTTGAATGGATCTACAGGCTCTTTAGGTTGAGACCGACCACTTCCAGAGGACATGATGTAGGATGGTGAAAGAATTGTCTTTCCTGTAGGCGGATTAGGAAGTGGGGGGCGGCAAGAAGCTGTTGAATATAAGGTAGGTGGTGGTAGATGACTCATTCTGGGTGTAGACTGGCTTGGAGTCCATATACGTTGAGTAGAAAGGCTGCCGCTCGAATGAGGCCCATTAAACGACTCGAAACGTGTTTGGGGACTTCTCCAGTCATAACGCGGCGAAGTAAGGGACTGCCTTGCATTGTGAGGGACACGAAGGCGGACGCGAGCTGATTCACGGTTGCTCGGGTTAAACGGAGTTGATATGGACCTTTTTCGCTTGGCTTGTCCTAGTTCGGAAAGGGATTCTGTATCTGAACTAACTTCATCAGCCTTCCGCTTCTTCGAGTCGCCACTTATGGCAACTTCATGGGCGTTTTCGATCGCTTCGGGCGCGCCCTCAAAGCCGTTTGTCGTTTGATCTACAGGGTCTATCTGAAGATCTGACGAGGCTCGCTCGCCTTCGAGAGAGAGATTCATTGATCCTTCCAATGAGGTTTCGTCGGTAATTACCATACGGTCGAAGTCAGACTTCAACTGCGCCAAATGCTCCTTGGTGTTCTCGTTTTGAGACATCTTTAAAGAATCTGAGTTGTACTTTTTTTTGTATAAGTTTTTCTTCCGATTTCGTGTTGAAGAGAGATATGTGAGAAAGATACGGCCCTGCCCATAAGAATACAGCGGTCATGCCAAGAGATACGAGCTGGGCGGCATTGTGTCATAACAACTAAGTATGTCACAGCAACGAAGGAAAGAACTAATCAACATACACGGAAACATCAGGAGCAAAATAAAAATTGGAAAAGGATACATTTCCGCACTTAATAAATCTTCTCTGGTACGTAGTATAAGAGCATCCTTGCTCTGTGTCAACTTAATACTTTTCTTTCCGAGTTTTTTTTTACAACGATTCCTCATTGGACGTAGATTCGATAGGTGGGGGTGATGCCGTTGTAGCCTCGCGGTCCCGAGTATTTCCATGGACATAGTGTCGTACTCTATGAAACGGTGCAAGCAAAAATCTACGCAATGAACTCATCACAGCAGTGAAGTTTTCCCGGCTCACGAACACGTCGGGTCGAGAAGTGCGGATGTCAATTTCCAACCGAAGGGAGCCATTGCCTCGATGTATTTGTAGGTTCGTTGTCATAAAAATACGGCCTGCGATTCCAATAAAGATAGGTAAAAGATATTCCTTTTTGATCCCAATGCACCCTTGGTAGAAAGCATCGATGATTAGTTAGTAGAACTGGGTACATAAGTCCCCACCTACGAAAGAAGCCAAAGTGGAGTGGATGAAGGTAAACTTGCTGGAACTGGAAGGTAAAGTAAAAAGCCAGGATGATTGTCAAAATGTATGGCCAATAAGACGTCGAGCTAGTTCCAACACAAATGCCATCTCGAGTTATCGGTATCCATGAAGGAGCATGCCTATTAATAGTGTCCAAAACTGAAGATATATAGTTAAACCTGGCGATACTTTTAGTTTTAATTGCTGTTATCATTCCTGAAGTAGGCTGAGTCTTGACTAGATAACCAAAGGTGCCGCTGACATGAAACAAATACACGCCGTAGGCGAAACCAGCGACAAAGAAGGCCGCGGTCAGCAGGTCAATGCCTTGGATAGCGAGAGCATACGGCATTTTACGTTTCTGTTTAGATGTACTGGTAGCTAAGAATTTTGTAGTTAGGTGTGACCAAGTGTCCCACGAAGTGGATGAGGGATTAAGTTAAGCTGAATAAATAAGCGTTATTCACGGTGGGTGAGCGACCTTAATCCTATCATTTAGCTTTTTCGAAACAAAGAAGGTATCCTAATAAACAGGCCGGCTTGAACAATGATTCGTTGAGACAAAGAGATAAGCTATGTTTGCTTGGTTCCCAACGCAGAAAGATCCTATCTGTCAAGTTCTTTTTTGGAACAAATGGTCTTTCTGCCCCGCGTTGCAAGCGGAATGTTGATGTAGTATTGGGAGGAAATGTGCACGCACATGTGAATGCAGTAGTCTGCTTGCATCTCACAATTGTTGACCTTCCTGCACGAGCAGCTGTTTGAGGGGAGTGATTTCTGACCAACATGCCAAACAACAGTAGCATCTATTGTACTCAGTCTTCGATGATTATCGCACGAGCAATAGCGACGGTTTCCCAAGCTCTCCCACCAACTTCTCCTGCACTCGTGACGTTCACATGCCACCCAGACTCAAAGCATTTTCTATAATCATCCCAATCCGCTGTCGGCCCTATCCAGACTACAGTACGTACGCTTCCTGTCTGCTTCTCTGTATACTCTAGCATATACTCCTCTACTAGCCCAACTCTTCTCGGGTATACGAATAGCCATGCCTCCGCTTTAGCGGCGAGTGATTCGAGGAAGCGTGTCCCAGGCACGATTCGGTGAGACTCAGCCGGTAAATAAATATTTGGACTAGGTTGGACTTCCACGCCAACAATGTTGAGATCATAAGGCGGAGAAAGAAGGAGCGCTTCAAGAAGGCCATATCCACTACCTATTGAAAGGCTTAGGGAGGGCTGAGCGGGAAGGGCTGCCCGTAGGTGGTCGAGAAAGGGCGCGCTGAGACCGAGGCAACAGCCGGAGTAGACCTTTGGCGTGGCCAAAAGACAGGGAAGTGGCGGAGGTAAAGGATAATTTCGGGTGATTTCAACATCGTATTCCGGATCGAAGTCGTCGTGGTGGCGCAACATGGCGGACGAATCGTGCTAGCTAGACCATGCTAAAGCGCAAGAAACATATACGTTATTTGCGCGTCAAGCTCGAACTAGCAGCCATGGTGATGACGGAAACGGTAAAGTCGAAAATCACTAGTCAGACGCCACTCAAATGGCCTTTCTAGCCCTTGTGCCCTTTGCCTTTCTCCAATCCCTCTTTTGAGGGCGCTCATAGTCGTCATATCCCACTTGTTCATTTTTACGGCAGCCGCATTTGCAGCCGTCCACTTGCATAAGTACACGCGACCTGTAATCATGCACGATAAACACATGTGCATGCACGGCAACAGCTGCACGCAACATTGCTTAGCCTTGTTACAGTGCGCTAAGCTCGTTAAATCTCTAGTTCTTTGGTTGATTCGCTCCCGAATCGAGGGATGAGCCTTCATTGTTTGTCGCTAGAATGCTAACCGCATTCAGGTTGATGGGCACGGATCCTGAAGAGCCGAATAAGCCATCTTCCCTATGCGACATCATAGATAATTGGTATTTCACTAATGTGGAAATGCACATGGGCGCCTCGCATGTCGATCTGTTTTTGATTAGTCGAGTCTCAGGACGGAGTGTAGGAGCTCCGAAGTGAGCACCCGTAGTTGCGTCAGTATATCAAAGAACATTGAATTGGACTATCCAGAACAAGCAAAGAATTCAATTTAGATTTTTGCAAGCTTGTTGCAAACGGATCGAGACGCATCCGGAAGATCTGCTAAAAAGAATATATGGTCGGCTTTATTTTCAGCAAAATCAACAGCTTCATCCTCATTCGCAACTCAACATTCTTTCTTATCCTTCCGAGTGCCCATGATGCTTCTTGTAACATTCATCATCTTGCTGAGAGCAGCGTTTGCGCAAAATGTATCGCTATGCGATAAGTACACCACTGCTCTACTAACCAATAACACGGCAACAAACCAGTACACCCTCCTGACGCTCCTTGTGAACACTGTCGTAATTGGTGCTTTTCCCAAGACTAGCTGAACACCCGGCAGATGCTAACTTTTGTAGGCAATTACACAACGCCTAACACCAACGCAGTTCCTGGCATCTTGGCCAATGGTACCTTCGATGGCGAAGAAGTCAGCCTGCTTGGGTACTTCGATGGCTCACTCCAGTCCAACAATCGCGGTGGAAGCGTTGGTGTGGCAATAAACTTCCTGGATGATGGAGGCGCTGCCCCTCTTATGAACAATATGCCAGCCAATACTACAACCTCAAATCAATAGTATGTATTGACATCCATCGGAGCCCTAAGGTTTCACTAAACTTCGCAAGTTTTCTTCTCACCCATCTTTATCAATTCTTTGGAAAACTACTCGATGTAAGACTCTCATCTTCGACTAACTGGTTTTCCTACTGACTAACCTTCCAGTGCTCTGGCTACGGCCAAATGGGCTTCCCAAAATACTCTGGTCACGACATGGCCTCGGCCCATAAATTCATGGACCTTTCGCCCTCGGAATTTGGATACTTCGTCACTCAAGTTGGCCTAGCGGCGACATCTTTTGGTGTCTCCGAGGAGGATGTCAGCACGGTCGCCACGGCACTACAAAAGCTCTTCGGCTATCGTTGCAGCCCCCCTGCTACGGTTATTCCGGAGATGGGACCTACACTCAACAGCATTTGTCAGAACGAAAAGTGTCCCCTCGACCCTATGGCTACCTGTGCAGCTTACCCTAACAATGGTACTGTAATGGAGCCTCCGAAGGCTAACTCCACGAACAATTCCACTATGCCTTCATCTACTTCTGAGCCAACAGCGACGACACCTGGCGTACCCATATTCACAAACGCCGCCTCTACTATTAATCTGGGTCATGGCATCATATTTGGCGTGTTTGTGCTTGCTTTAGGGATGTGAATGAACGACTGTATGTAATACACATTGTTGCTGTTTTCATGAAATACTCCTTGTGGTTCGTTCAGGAATGTATGTAGATTGCACTATCTACCATGGAACGACGAGCTAGGCAATAAAAACTGATTTTGCAAAACACCCACCCCATCCTTCTCATGCCTACTAGCATCTAACAAAAAGCGACTGATAGATGGCAAAAAGAAATGCCCACACTCGGAATCGAACCGAGGATCTTCTCATGTCGCAGATGTACGAGTGAGACGCTGTACCACTAAGCCATGCGGGCGTTCATTTCTCTGAGAGATTTGATTTTTTTTTTCAGAAAACTGAATAATATATACTCATTATGTCTACGAGATGCCTGCAGCCTCTGAAAGTGGAAGGCTATTGGCTGCACGAAGTGCGCGTGGTAAATTAATCGGTCGCAGTGGGGCGGTAGAGGGGTAGTGTTATAAATAGATCATATTTAAGGATTGCTCAACTTGATGGCTCTTTGCATAACTATGAATTCTGGTTCTCCGTTCAGCCACTTCTCTTTCTGCAATGTGCACATGAATGATTGTGCATGATACGATTTTCAATTTCTCGTAGCTCCATCCCGTCGTTGTGATGGCGTTTAAGGTCAAGGAATGCTAAATTTGTGCCGAGGCGCTCAGAACTGACTTTCATAAGTCGCATCCCACCGGCCCCACTCCACGACCCTGCCATCGATAGCTTCCATCAACTCTGTCTTTGTCGGCACCTTGCTTACTTTCTGCATATCCAACTTTTCACTTAGCGCGATCAATTGGAAGAAATATCGGTGCGGACCGTGGCCACGCGGAGGACGCGATGGAATGTACACGACGTTCCTGCGATTCTTACCCACCCTCCACCCGCTCTTGATGATTTTAACGCCATCCTCCTCCTTGAGCACCTCAAGATCACTCGGAGATAATGAGGTGGTAGTTGGTGGGATGCAGCAGTAAATGCCATGCACATTTGAATGTCCCAGCGGCGCATCCGGGTCTTCGGCGAGGAACAAATACTCTTTCACATTCGGCCCAGCTGCAGGCCAGGTAAACGAAGGGATGCGACCGCTGCCGAACGCGCTGTATTCATCGGTAAGTCTCGCACCCGATGCGCTAAGATCTGTTGATCGAATGGGTATTGTGGGTTTGTTGTGGTTCTTGAATGCTTTACTGTTGAAAAAGCAGTCGATGTCGTAGCCTCGTCGACGATAGAGCAGCCGCCCGAGCAGGTATTCAATGATTCTTAAGAGCATTAGCGTATCAGAGGGCTTCGGAACACCAGTGAAGCAGTCATGGGCAAGTACCGCCATTTATATCACCGCCTGCCAGTACCTCGCGTCCTCGGCATTACCGTCGGATTTAGCGATAGTACACACCGAGCTCTTTCCCCAACTTGCGTCACGTCTTCTGCATTATACTACACACATGTGCAGGGCATATGCGAAAAAGACTATGAGCGTGCATAGCATTATGGTATACAGGATGGCTAAATTTTTCACGAATTTGACTGGTCCCACGCCATAGTCCGTATCGTTGCTTATCTGCTTGTCGGGCAACGGGCACATAAGATAGAACTATATCAAACTATTCTAAATATATTGACATAGAATATGGCTGTGCATCAAAATTCGAAGTAATGGCAGCTTGATCACATGATATGACAAGTAGAGCAGCTCCAGTACGTGAAAAGAGTAGGAGGAAAGTTATCCAGCAACCATAACAATGCAAGGTTTTGACCAATAAGAGAAAGCAGGTTATGGCCTACTGGGGAAAATCCTCATTTCCAGTGACATTCCTGATGATTTGACACGGAGTTTTTCTCGGCTGACTGAGCACTCAGAATTGACTCTGGGTATTTCCCTGGCAATTCAGATGAGGGCCGCGCATCTTCTGAACACGGAATCGGCGTAGTTTGGCCATCGGTTTGGGGAATTTTCACTGATATGCCAAAAACTCTGCGGATACTCTTTGTCGCCGTCATATGATTCCCACTGTCCCATGGTGCACGGCGCGATTGCTCACTCATGGCACTAAGAGAATGCGGCGAATATGCATGATGTATAGCGCCAATATCATACATTTCTCTTTCCACTAAATTTGACCTAGATTTCACTCGATTCATCGCTATCTCGGAATCTCCGGCTGCGCTTGGAACCTCGAAGATGTTTTTTTTGTTAGTGTCCTCGAATGTGGGGTTCTCCGAACCATCATCCAGGAAACTCATTGAGCACGGTATATTGCTCTCACTCTTTCTCGTTTTTCTTATCCCAATGACCATAGCGTCACGCTTTTTGATCCATCTTTCTTCTTCATTAGCATGTGGCTCCTGAACCTTGGAACCTGCGCCTTTAACCAAGTAGCAGTCGTCGGAATTTTTGTGGAGGTGATATCTGCAACCATTTGATCCGACTTCGGGAATCCCATAACGAGCCAGCCGCTCGGTGGCTGTTTTTAGCGCCATGAGCACATAACCAACAGGCAGTCGTGTAATATAACGACCATTATGCGTTTCATAGCCGAAATGGTCAGGCTCAGAATCAAGGCCGCGATCTACAACTAACTGCAGCAACTTTGGGATATCTTCAATAGCAAACAGATTATGTAAAATATCTCTGTCGCAACGTATTCCTGGTGGGAGTTCCTGTTGTAGTTGATCAATTAGTCGGTCCGAGTCATCGATGTTGCCCTTAGAAGAAGCTGAGACGTAACTGCTTATCAATTCCCAGCAGTGGAGCCAGTCATTTTTGGTCTCGTTGGGCCTGATAGAAATTGGGTGTGAGTTCAAATGTCCTATAGTCTTAACCTTTTGGCTAGATATAGTAGCATCGTGGGGGTGGATTTTGGCGCTTGTAATGTTGTTTGAGGACAAATCCTGAGATGCCTGTTTTCTATGTATTTTGTGGACCATCTTCGCTATTGGCTGGGACTTGGAATATCGTTCTATAGGAGACACACCCTGTGACAGAGATCTATGACTACCATTGCCTATGCTGTCAAATCTGGATGAGAGTTGTAGTAGTTTAGAGGGTTCCCCATCGGAACACGATGACGGCTCCGCCGGTGCTGAGGATTCCACGCTTACTGGATGAGAAGACAATGGATCCAGAATGTGCTTCTGGTACTGCAATTGCTGTTTCCCTTTGATTTTTGACAAACTTCTGACCTCCGTAGGTCTCGGGCAAGCTACACAATGCTGTTCATCATCGCACACGGTCTCTGGGACCGTAATCGCTTCTCTTCGTAACGGAATAAAATTGGGTGTCAAGTGTGTAGCCCGCAAGCTGTTCGCCGTGTTCCTTGTCGCAGACATCAAAGAGGCAGGACCATAAGGAACAGTCTGCACATGCACAAAGTTTGTTGGCGGCCCGATGTCTAGTGGCTTTTTCTGCAGTTTTGAGCGCGCCATCTTCCTTACTGGTTCCGATGATAAAGTCTGAGTACCTAGAACGGGGCCTGGGAATGAAGATGATGCTGACCGATACGGGTGCCTTGGGGAGGCGGGATGTGAAGGCTTAGGACTTGGATTTGGAGTAATCCATTTTTGAAAACGTTTGCTTTTGATTTTTCCTTTCCGGCTTTTGGCCTTCTTAGATTTCAAGAGCGTCGGCCGTGAGTATACTCTAATCTTGATTGTATGGCTGCAGAATCGGTGTTCCCAACGCCAGAACATTGTGAATGCTGCTGCAGATGAAGACAATTTGGTGGAGGAGATGAAGTATAAGTGCGGCGATGACATGAAGTTATAGAATGGTCGGTCATACTTGGCTGTGTCATCACTGTGATGGTTCGGCCACCACGCACAAGGTGAAGTTCAATAACTGTTGAGTCATAAAAAAGGAGCATGAGTAACACTAACAGAAACCCCAAGTACTACCTTTGCTGATAACTTACAATGTTGTCGGGATTTCATGAGCAATATTCGGCTCTGCAATTTATTGCAGGACAAGGATTTCTGGAAAATGAAATTGGACAGCATTCCGTTAGGATACCGCTCAAGTCAGCCAGGAAGTCCTCTTACTTGTGCTCTTGTATCCATGTAGCAGCCAAAAATAGATCATTACCCATCGTCCGTTTGCCTAACGTCGAGCTTGAGGCTCTCCAGCTCTACGCATCGTATCTAGAGTCGGGAAGTGCCTCTCTTGTCCTCTATAATAATTCAGGACCACTATTACGAGCCGAGCACTCTCTCAGCTGGAAAGAATGCTTCAGTTTGGTACAAGCCCACATTCTCGGGACACAGTTTGGCGACGTAGGATTTCAACATCATATTCTCAACGAGCTTGGTAGGTGGTTGAAACACTACCAAGAATGCGACACAGAAGTCCTCGATTTCTTGTGGCTAAAGGACAGTAATAGTGTAAGCGATGAGCTACTATGCTTCGTTATAGGCAGGATGTTCGGGATTGCAGCACCCAAGGCACAGATTCTAGTGTCTTGGATAAAAAGCCAGTTGAGAGAACCTTTTGCGTCCGTTGACTCCGAAACTGAACCTGCGCCTGCGCCTCACGCCAGAGAAACTACTTTCATGACTCGATATGGCGAAGCCTATGCGGCGCCAGTCTTAGAAGCGCAGGGAAGCCACGAAAATCTTGCAATGCCAGCACCACCAGCTCTTAGTCTTCCCCTGATCCACCACAAACTTCTCGAAAGCCTTGTAGAAGCAGGAAAACGGACGCCTGCGTCTCCGCCTGCGTCTCCCAGGCTTCACCCGGCTCTCGTACGCGCTCTTCAGTCTAACCCACACCCGTCTCACATTGCTGTCATACCTTCATTTGTTCCCCGTCCCCATTCACCAAAAATTCAATTTGCGCTCCCTCCCTCCCATGACCGATCGCGGACACCCCCTTGTCGCCTTCACTCTCCGCTTCCAACATCTTTTCCACCTTTCCGTCACAAATATCCTTTAAAGTCACCATCCGACGGCATTCCTTTCACATGGAAATCCGCAGGGCTATCGAAAATACGATCACGGTCTGCGACCTCGATCCGGGATGCTCGTCACGTGATCCAAGAAGCTACACGCCCGCACAGCGCGTTGATCAGCCGGAGACCTGTGCCACCTCAGGGGATGGATTTTCTAGGCATGTATCCTGATGGAGACGTGCTGAAGAGGGCCGTTAGTGTGAACTCGAGGCCTCGAACTCCAGAGAAGGACGAGAGGAGAACTAATTGGTGAAACATGTCCTGGTTACATGGCTAAACTGGTTACTTCCTAGGGGGCTAAGAAATGGTTTAAGTCGCTATAAAGGGTTTCTCCTATGGTTATAATACAACATAATAATTAGGGATGATCCACCGAAGCACTCGCAGTTTTGATAAGTGCTTGGTCTCAGCAAAGGAAAGCTGTGAACATAAAAACGACTAATTCCTATAAGAAACTATGTGACGCTCGTTGAATGCTAATGCATATTCCGTCTATAATCATGTTTCGCATAAAGTTTTAATTCATACAAGAAAGCAAAAAGCACGTACGTTCACTCATGTTTCATATCGTGATGCTCTAAGAGACCGATTTTCGAGCAAGCTTCCTCCTACCTTCGTTAGTCTAAAACTGTGAATTAAAAATAGGGACTTACGAGGCAGCCCATCCACGGCTCTTCGGCCTCTGACTCTCAGTGTTAATACCTGTGATCCTCGCTTGTCCAACATTTCCCGTCACAGTCTGCGGCCTTGTAATTGCACCTGAAGCCTCTTTCGGGAGTGCAGCAGATGTTTTTGGCCTTTGCTGTTGTTGTTGTTGTTCCTTCTGCTGTTGGCCTTTGGTTTCCTTATTCGCGTCGGGCGCAGCAGTCTTCGGTCTCATCAAACCGTTTTTATTCTTCGGCATCAGCGCGATCTTTGGTCTGGTACTCTCCGCCCCTTCCCCCATCTTATCTGTTTTCTGTGCGTCATTGTCCTTCCCTACAATCTTGCGCATCAATCCTTTGAGAGTGAGCGATTTGTGCCGTGCATGTCGGAGCTCAGGTGGAGGAACGTCATTCGAGATCATGTTAAGGTGCGTCGTGTTTCGGCGGACATGGCGCTCGGGTGTCACTTGAATACTACTGTTAGGGCCAATAGAAACCGGACGAGCAGGAAGCGGCTCATCACTGATGAAGACACCGTTCACCGGTTCGGTGATAAGTGTAGCGCCGCTTGATCTTGCAGATGCGCGGTCAGAGGACGACGTACGTTGACGGGTTCGGTGGCGCGCAAGGCGTTCGTGATCAAGCATGAGCTGTTCTTTCGTAGACTCAAGCTCGGCGAGTACCCGCTCGAGACGTTGATTATCTTCTTGGAGTTTTGAATTTGCTTCCTCCGATGCCTGCTTCTCCCGTGATAGTTCGTCTATCTTGCGTTCTTGTTCCGCCTTGCCCTTCTCTAATTCTGCGATTTGACCATCTTTTACATCGAGCATGTCATGGGTCTCTTTAAGCTGGCCTTCCATCCTTTGAAAATGGACACGGTGAACCAAACTTGGTCGCGCAGTTTCCATGTCATCGTTAATAGCCTTCTCCAATCTTAGCTGCTCACTTAAAGCGCTTGCTTCCTGTTCGCTCATGAAGACACGCGCATTTGCCTCGCGAACACGCTTGTCTAAGGCCGCAACTTCACCATACAATCGCAGATTGTCTTGTTGCGCGGCGTTGAACATGGCTTCCAGCTCCTGTTTGTCTTGCTCTTCAATGGTTGGTAGAACAGACAGGGACATCTTTGGAATATCTTTCTTAGTATCGTCTTCTGTCTTCGACACGAGTTCTTGTAGTTTGTCTTGAGTTTGCACGTGCGATGTCCTCTCGTCATTTAGCGCCTTCTGCGCCTCGGCCGTAGCATTCCATGCTCTTCGTAGTTCTACCTGAGTCCTGGCGAGAGTTTCACCCGTAACCATTGCTTCGGCCAGCTCCGACTTCAGCTTCGCAATTTCGTTATCTTTTTCATCTAGTGTTCTCTCGTCTATTTCTGCAGAGTTCCTGCCTTTGACGCGAAGGAACTTTACCTGCAAAGCAGCCTGTGAATCACCCTCAGTCGCTTGGTTCATGCTCGATTCATTGGAAAATCTGGGGCTGTCTCGTCTCTCCCAGAATACCAGGCGATCCTTAAGATTTCGAATCTCGGCATCCTTGCTTTCGAGTGCAGCCTTTTGCTGGCGACGTGTAGCTTCCAATTTTGTATCACGTTCTTTAATGGCGTTCTCCTTTTGCTCGTTTGCCTTGCGAAGAGCAAACAACTCAATGTCCTTTCTATAGATGATTGCCTGATGATCGCGACCTAGTGTGCTTTTCATGGTTTTTAATTCGTCACGTAAGCTCGAATATTCCGTGAAAGTTTCGCTTAGTGTCGCGCGTGCGTTCTGAAGGTCAGCCCTGGCCCGCCGAAGGTCGACTTCCTTCGCTTTCTCTGCTGTTTTGAGTTCTGTCAGCAGCGCATGGAGCCTGTCAATTTCTTCGTCTTTTGTTCCTGATACTAAATTGGCAGGATCCGATTGTTCATGAGTGTTGTCTGGACCCCGTTGATGAGAGCTCGTAATGTCTGCCTGTGTTACTATGGAATGTGTTCGTGAAAGAAGTGTCTCGATGGCTGTCAGTTTTCCTGGTTCATTTTCTTGGGCTTGCTGTAGCGCTTCGTACGATATCATGACAAATGCAGCCACAAGCAGGTCTTGTATCGAAATTCCCCGGTTGGCAACTGTGGCGAGAACGATAACGTGTAGCGCATTCACAATTTTGATCTGATGTCGTGCAGCCCAGCAGTCCGGATGATTACGAATATAGGTAAGAAGAAGGCCAGGCAATGCAGCGGTAATAGCTACTGATGCAATGCGTGAAAGCGGAAAGTTTGACATCCACCAGTCTTGTAGAATTTCCGAAACGTGTTGGATGTCAATGCCCAGCTGCTTTCCGACAAACGTGACGACTAGGACCATGTTTCTGTGCGTTCCACGTATGACTTGGATAATGAACATTGGCGCCGGTTTGTCGCCCCATTTCGAGATAGGAAGACTAAGTTTTGAGTCTAGAAAAGTTTGTGCGTCGTAGACGGAAAGGCTGCTTCGCATACTGGCTACGGCGGAGTGAGAAGATGCGGGAATGTCGTCGCATATACCAGTCCAGCATGAGGGAGATTGTCCGGCCAGATACATGTAAGTTCCAGGCAAAACAACGATTAGTCCTGCAGCGACTGACATCGGGTGAGTTTGTGCGTAGTCCCGTATCCTCTCCATGGCGTGGCCCTCAAAGTAGAAAATTGGGAGCAAGATACCGGATACTAATGTCAGAAGGCTCTTGCTATTCCTTGTTGCACCCTTTCACCCTATCCAAAGCCCTCTTCTGAGGACCTTACTTGAAGATAGTGTATCCGGGGTTTCGGTTTTCGCAAGACCGTAGGTATTACCGGTGTGCCGTAGGAAGGTCGATTTTGTGAAGAATTGAGGTCAAGCAAAGGAAAAAACCCCAGGTGGTTCAGAAGCTTGTTGCAGGGGGCCGTTCTCATCAGGTTTCCCAAGAGCGAGGCGCTATAGACGCAGTCGTAATACTTGTTCTCATTAGAGGCCAGTTATAGATGCGATAGCATGCTATGGACGTTCATATATTACGGGTATAACTACGTATTGCCCAATACATGCATATGTCAAGAGAAAGAAGATTGTAGAAAAAAGGAGAGGAGGGGAGAAGAATGCAGACAAAAAATGCGCCGCATGGACGACCGAAATGAAATATCAGGCAAATACATTGGAAACGCCTGCTTATATGCGGCCGGAAAGGATATCGCAGCAAAAAGAAAAGGAGGTCAGCGTTGGCCCCAGATGCATTGGGCGAGCAGGATAGCCAGTTAAGGCTCGCAGCCATTTAAAGCTTGAAACGTTTGGACACCTCGACCAGCCCATCGCCAAATTTCGTCGCGATTGCCCAAACGGGTAGATAATGCTGCACCTCGTCGAACGCCGGAATGTCGCCTCCATTTGCATCCGCCCACAAACACACAATTCTGCCTGAGGGTGTTGAATTTGCGTCGCGATCCCAAGCCACACTGACGTTCCAAGGCTGAGACCATTGCCGGTGCCACAGTCGGATCTCGCGTGTGCCGTGGTGGCCAGTTGCATTGAAGCGGGGATCTGAAACAGCGCCGGCCACTGCCAAATCCAGGATAGGCTCGTCAAAAAAGATGCGACACGACCGTGTATTTTGCCCGACCACGGTAATACTTGCTTCATTGGCCTTTTTTCCTCTTTGAATGGAATAGTCTAGCCAAGCCTTGGGCGAAGTTGTGTTGCTGAAAGGTGGCGATTGGTGAACGACGCGCGCTGGCAATCCGTCCCACAAACACTTTTGGAGTTCTCTGCGCGAATGAACTTCTGGTTGCGTGCATTCAAGGTGCTTTCCTTGCGCGCTAGGGATTTCTTTAATGATACCTTGCACGTAGCCATCGATACCAGTCAAGGATGCCGTATTCGTTCCTTTGTCTAGATCCATCTGCTGTACGAAGAAGACTTTGAGCCTGTGATCGCGAGAGAACGGGAAAGCCACCATGTTGTATATCGCTGTCCCAACGCAGACGAAGAACAAGAAGGTTGGAATATGGTAGGTAAACCTGTGGATGAAAGGCGCTAAGGGGGAAGCAAGTAAAGTTGTTAGCACGGCAAATACAATGTAGATCATAAGTGAAGAATTTCCATCAGCTGGGGTTTGAGAGAGGGCTGAGGTTAGGAGTAAAGCCACCTGGCCGACAAGAATTAGGGTTATAGGCACCATCAGTAGAAATTGAATGAGCCAAAGCCAGTTCGGCAGCTTGCCACTCCACTCCTGTTCTCCCGGGTATGGATGGCCAAGGTCATACGGTGCGCTCTGTTCTTCAGATTCAGTTCCCTCGCTAGCGGACTGCCTTCGATCTCCATATCGCCTGAAGCTTCGGCGGTCGCCTCGCAAGAGCGAAGTAGTTTCGGTAGCATCATCGTCCACTAGAGGCTCTTCAGACCTTGCACCACTGGTTGTACCTGTCAAAGGTCTACTAGCAGATTCAGAGTGACTGCGCGCTCCGTCTGCGTGGTCGAACCGACCAGCATATGCAACTTTCTTAGGCAAGAAGAACAGTTCGATGTACGAAATGAGCAATGCAAAGAAGTTTGATGCAAAAATGAACATGATTAAGTAGCCACCAGCAATTTGATAGTTTTGTGCAAGAATCGTGACAATCACAAGAAGCACAAAGCTGCCTGCAAAGAGCCAGATAAGGGTGTAGAGGCGCTGGAGAGCAGAAGGGCGCATAGCACTTGCTCCGCGTAGAAAGAACCACGCAAGGAAGAACCAAGCGGAAAGCATCATACTAGGACAAAAGTCAGCAAGCATAACTCAAGGAACTTTGAACATGCTTACCTCCACACTGAATATGGACTGCTATAGATGATATAGGGATTTGCCCGTTGAAGTAAGTAAGCCAGTCCTACAACGGCCGCTGTTGCGATAACAAAGGCCACCGGGAACCGAAAGAACCCACGCCATCCATTGAGTGACACAGGCTGGTCGTCATCGGATGAGTGGATATACGTTTTGCGAGCAAACAGGTAGTTCTTGTCGACCTTGGAAAGAGCTGTGGTAAGCCCAATCATGGTGACAGGAGCTACGACAAGCAGCGTAACACAGAGAGCGAACATAGTGTGTAAGCGGAGGAGAACGAACGCCTCCCCGAAGATATCGAACCATACAGCCTCAGTACCAGTTCCTGCGTCGACTCTACCAGCTGCAGATTGCCCATCTCCTCCACTGAAACGGTTGGTCGAATCCAATGCCAAGCCGGAAGTGGTAGCTATAGATGCAGAAAGCATATGCCATAATGAGTTTAAGGATGTTTCGCGCGTCGAGTCTTCCATGGTATGATATCGTGCCCGTGGTTCCATAAAAGCAACATCCAGTCCTCGGAGCCCAAGCTCTCCATTGAAGACAACGTAATCAGTCTCACTGCGGATGAATTTCTTTTTGAAACCGTCGCCGCTGATAACCGTCCCGAAAGGATGGCTGGAAGCCTTGTAATAACTAGTGACTTCTGTATCAGTGCTTCGGAAAAGAGTAGCTCGACCACCGGCTCCAGCGCCTTCGAGGTTGAGAAATGTGTGGGGGAGTTGGGAAATGGGGTGACGCATGAATGCTTTGGCCCCGTTAAGGAAATCTTCTTCGCCGTTATTTAATAGTAAAACGACGGTTCGCCTCGGCCAATTTTGAGGTTCGGTAAAGTAGGAGAGCAGCTGCAGCACGCAGACAACACCGACGCCATCATCTGTCGCGCCATAGCCAGTGCTGACAGAATCGTAATGGGCATTCACTAGGACACCGCCGTTCTGGTGTGCACGGCTAGTTGTTAGGGGTGGCTGCGATGTTGGGTACAATGGTTCTTTGTCTTCGGATCCACGGATTGCGATAATGATGTTAGTTCCCTCAAAGTAAACAGTAGTGCTCCCATCAGCAAATGTAACGTTGGAGGTATTGTCGTCAATTATCTCGACCTGGTCTCCATCTAGGTTCTTCGATGCTATAACATCTTTGACGCGTCCCAACAGATACTCCCGAACATGGTCATTGGCATGGCTGTTATACGGATGATACTGCCTTGTAATATGCTCTAAATCGATCCATGCTTGAGTCAAATTGGTGCCTGCAGGTGTCTTGCGTGGGTATTGGGGTACAGTCAGGTGGACACTGAGTAAGGCAGCAAAGAGGGCGACGTATGTCGCCGTTGTCACGACAATGACGGGAAGCGGCGTGAAGGCGAATGGATTGGAGAAGCGAACCATGACAGGCCACGCAGGTAAGAAGTGATTTGATGGGCGTGCTGTCCTCGCTTCGTCCACCGTGGCTGGACGAAACAAAGCTGCGGGGAAGATGAATGGATGGCAGCCGCCCACGAAGGTTCGTTACGCATGCCAAGAAATTCGCGTCGCGTCCCGTGCTAGTCCGAAGAACACCGCGGCTCTCCAGCACGACAATGTCTTTTGCACGGTCGTGGGCACTCTCCTTCTTGATGGCTCGCTACGGATGGAGGCTAAATTCGGGACTCTATCGCAGCCTTTTGACGTCTTAGATGGATGCAACGGGCCATGACGTCGGCGTCATAAGTACACCACAACTAAATCTACACAGGCCTACACACGGGCCATTACGCATCTTTCTTTCCAACTGTAAACTGTTAAGAGGGTTGAACAGAAAGTCCAAACGCGGTAACTGAGCCTAGACCAGAATTAG
>Ga0247757_10000953_pt1 | contig 21398 bp, 13 predicted proteins | sample UWRJL126311R4_FD_180929 | JGI IMG/M metagenome (GOLD analysis project Ga0247757, IMG submission 180929) | Plant litter microbial communities from Arlington Agricultural Research Station in Wisconsin, United States - UWRJ-L126-311R-4 | ecosystem: Environmental > Terrestrial > Plant litter >...
GCGTGAGCGCGGCCAGCACGCCGCCCGCCAGCGCCAGCCCCACCCACGTCGACAGCTGGATCGCCGCCGCGCCCGCGGCCGCGCCGCCGGCCAGCGCGATCACGATGCCGAACGGGACGAGCGGCGAGACCGCGGGACGGCCCCGCACGCCCGTCTCGTGCAGCAGCCCGTGGAGCGTGGTCGTGGCCACCACGGTCGTGATGCCGGCCACGCCGACGTAGCGGGCCGCCGAGGTCTGGACGGCCATCGCCCCCGCGAGCAGGAACGTGACGACGAGCCGGACGGCCTCGTGGCGCTCGGGGTCGCTGACGGCCAGCACGACGGCGAGGGCGCAGACGATCGCCGTCTGCACGGTCAGGCAGGTGGTGACGGTGCGGCCGTCGTCGCCGCCGCGCCGCACGATGCGCCCGCCGGCGTAGGCGCCGAGCAGGAACCCGGCGAGGGAGAGGAGGCTGCCGATCACCGACAGGTCGTCGACCCCGCCGAGCGCGAAGCCGAGGAGCACGACGTTGCCGGTCATGTTCGCGGTGAACACGTGCTCGAGCCGCAGGAAGCTGACCGCGTCGACGCAGCCGGTGACCGCGGTGAGCAGGAGCAGCAGGACGAGCGTGCGGGGCGGGGCGACGGGCACGGCGCCCATCTTGGCCCACACGCAAGACAGGACCGGCGGGGGCCGGTCCTGTCAGGGAATGGAATGTCGGTGGGCCGGGCGACGTGGTCGCCACCCGGCCCGGTGCCCAGAGGGCGGTCTAGTACACGGTGCGGCCGTTCACCTTCAGGATCTTCTTGACCGAGGCCCGGGCGGCGACCTTCTTGCCGTTCAGGTTCGGCCGGTACTCGTAGATCACGGTGCGGGTGTGCAGGTTGCTCGGCAGGATGAGCGTGAGCAGCCCGTCGCGGCGGGAGCGGATGCCGGTCTTGCGCGCCTTGCCGCTCTTGATCTGGTGGAACACGTCGACGCGGGCCCCGATGATCGGCTTGCCCTTGCAGTTGACGAGCCGGCCGCGCGTCACGTAGCGGACGCCGTGCTGGATGCCCGTCGTGATGCTCGTCGGACCGGGGGTGCGCAGGTAGCGGTCGGTGTTCTTGACCCGCGGGACGAACCACATCTTGATCCGCGCGCACGTGTTGGCGTTCGTGCCGTTCGTCGGTGTGGTCGGGTTGGCCGCGGGCGTCGCGCCGGGCGCCGGGATCGGCGTGCCGGAGCCGCCGCTGACGCCGTCGCTCGGCGGCGTCCCGTCGTCCGTCGGGGGACTGGCGTCGGGCGGGCAGGTGGCGCCGCCGGAGGCCTCGGCGTGGCCGATGACGACGGTCACGAGCCCGGCGATCGACACCGAGACGGCGTCGCGCGAGGCACCCGTCGCCGTGCGCGTCACCTTGTTGAGGGCGACCGAGGCGATGCCCAGGCCCGTGTTGATCGACGGGGAGTCGGCGGTGACCTTGATCCCGTTGATCGTGAGGTTGAGGACCTGGCCGGAGGTGGCGTAGTCGTTGACGCAGCTGCCCTCGACGTGGGAGCTGATGACGTCGGCCCGGATGTCCAGGCCGCCGAGCAGGGAGCTGACGCCCACGCGGGCGTTCTCCAGGCGCGCGTCGGCGGCGATCGGCGCGGAGCCGTTCGTCACCGTCGTGCGGGCGGCGGCCGTGCTCGTCGTCACGCCGACGTCGAGGACGCCGAGCGGGAGGCTCGGGGCGAGGGTCAGCGCCTGCGCGTCGTTCTTGCAGGCCCCGCCGGGCGTGCCCGCCTGGCCGGCGTTCAGCGGAATGCCGACGACGTTGATGGACAGGACGCCGGCGTAGCAGCTGAGTGCGGGTGCGGCGGATGCGGGAGAGGCGCCGACGCCGGCCCCGGCCACCAAGACCAGTGCGAGTGCGGACGCCACTGCCGCGCCGAAGCGCGTTGCGGAACTCATTGGGAGACCTCTTCCTCAGGAGACGTGGAGTGGACTTGAGCGGCGCCCCCGAGCGCCAATTCGCAGGGAGTACCCGAGCCTCCAGACCATGAAACACGCGCGGTGTCGAAGTGCGACAGGTCGTTCCTGTTGCACGAGACTTGGCGCGCAGGCCTGCCTCGCGCCACCCGGCGGATGCGCTGGCTCCCCCCGGACGGGCGTTCACTACGCTGTTTCGGATGGGTCATCTCGTTTCGCGGTCCCTGGCGACCGCCGCTCTGTCCACCGCCTGCGCGCTCCTCGCGCTGGCCACCGCCGTCGCCTCACCGGCGTCGGCCGCCTCCGCCAAGGTGCCGGCCGGCTGGATGGGCGTGTCCGCGACGGACGGCTCGCTCCTGGGCTCCGCGTCCCTGTGGGCGGGGGAGACCAAGGTCATGAAGGGCGCGGGCGTGCAGTCGGTGCGCGTGCCGTTCTACTGGAACGCGATGCAGCCGTTCGGCCCCGGGCCGGTGAGCTTCACGGCCTCGGACGTGGTGGTCGAGGGCGCCAGCCGCCAGGGCCTGCGGCTGCTGCCGATCGTCCTGGGGACGCCCGCCTGGGCGGCGAAGGACCCGGAGGCCTCCCGCGGCTGGTCGGCCCCGCGCGACCCGGGCGAGTACGGGTCGTTCCTGGGCGAGCTGGCCAAGCGGTACGGCCCCAAGGGCACGTTCTGGGCCGAGCATCCCGACGTGCCCAAGCGGCCGATCGGGACGTGGCAGGCGTGGAACGAGCCCGACCTCGACGCCTACTGGGCCCAGCAGCCGTTCGCCAAGGGCTACGTCGCCCTGCTGAAGGCGGCGCGCACCGCGCTGCGCGCGGTCGACCCCAAGGGCCGGATCATGCTCGCCGGCTTCCCGAACCGCTCGTGGCAGTCGCTGGAGAAGGTGTACAAGGCCAAGGGCGGCAGGCTGTTCGACGTCGCGGCGGTCCACGGGTACACCGGCTCGGCGTCCAACGTCATCCGCCTCGTCGACGAGAACCGCAAGGTCATGGCGAAGTACCACGACGCCAAGAAGCCGATCGCGGTCACCGAGATGGGCTTCTCCTCGGCGCCCAAGAGCGTGGACGTCCCCCAGTACGTCACGTGGAACACGACGGCGTCGGGGCAGGCCAAGAAGGTCACCGAGCTCTACGCGTCGCTCGCGGCCAAGCGGTCGTCCCGTCGCATCGAGGGGGCGTACTGGTACTCGTGGTACACCCCCGAGACGAGCGGCAAGGGCGGCTGGGAGGACTACACCGGCCTGCGGCACCTGGACGGCGAGGCGATCGTCTCCAAGCCCGCGCTGGCGGCCTACGCCAAGGTCGCCAAGCAGCTGCGTCGCTGAGCCTGGCGCGTTGACCGGGATCGAACATCTGTTCGGTTCCGTATCATTATGCGCGTGGCCTATTCCGACAAGATCGTCGTCTCGGGTGCCCGGGAGCACAACCTCAAGGACGTCTCGCTGACGCTGCCCCGCGACGCGCTCGTGGTCATCACGGGCCTGTCCGGCTCGGGCAAGTCGTCGCTGGCCTTCGACACCATCTACGCCGAGGGGCAGCGTCGCTACGTCGAGTCGCTCAGCGCCTACGCCCGGCAGTTCCTCGGGCAGATGGACAAGCCCGACGTGGACTCCATCGAGGGGCTGTCGCCGGCCATCTCGATCGACCAGAAGACGACGTCGCGCAACCCGCGCTCGACGGTCGGCACGGTCACCGAGGTCTACGACTACCTGCGCCTGCTGTGGGCCCGGGTCGGCCATCCCCACTGCTACAACTGCGGCGAGCCGATCGCGGGCCAGTCGGCGGAGCAGATCATCGACCAGGTGATGGAGCTCGAGGAGGGCACCCGCTTCATGGTGCTCGCGCCGATCGTGCGGGGCCGCAAGGGGGAGTACGGCAAGCTCTTCGAGGAGCTCAAGGCCGACGGCTTCCAGCGCGCGCGGGTCGACGGCGAGCTGCGCACGTTCGAGGACAGGATCGAGCTGGACAAGAAGTTCAAGCACGACATCGCCGCGGTCGTAGACCGGCTGGTGATGCGGCCGGACCTGCGCAAGCGCCTGGCCGACTCGATCGAGACGGCGGTCGGCCTGGCCGACGGCATCGTGGAGATCGAGATCCTGCCGCCCCGCGGGGAGGACGCCCCCGCCGAGCCGAAGGTCCTCACGTTCAGCGAGAAGTTCGCCTGCCTCAACTGCGGCACCTCGATGCCCGAGCTCGAGCCGCGCATCTTCTCCTTCAACTCCCCGCACGGCGCGTGCGAGCGGTGCACCGGCCTGGGGCACCAGATGGAGATCGACCCGGACCTGGTCGTCCCCGACCCGACGTTGTCGATCTCCCAGGGCGCGCTGGCCCCGTGGGCGGGGTTCCAGTCCAACTACTACGAGCAGATGATGCAGTCGATCGCCGCGCAGTACGGCGTCGACCTCGACCGGCCGTGGCAGGAGCTGGATCCGGACGACCGGGAGGTCTTCCTCTACGGCACCGAGGGCGAGCGGGTGCAGGTCAGCTACCGCAACCGCTACGGGCGCCAGCGGTCGTACGCCACGCGGTTCGAGGGCATCGTCGCGAACCTGGAGCGCCGCTACCGCGAGACGGACTCCGACGGCTCGCGCGAGAAGATCGAGGAGTTCATGGCCATGCGGCCGTGCCCGGCCTGCAAGGGCTCGCGGCTGCGGCCCGAGTCGCGGTCCGTGCTCGTCGGCGGGCTGTCGATCGACCAGTTCGGCACGCTGTCGGTCCACAAGGCGATCGCCTGGCTGCAGGAGGTCGACCTGACGGAGACCGAGCAGCACATCGCCCGGCTGATCCTGCGGGAGATCAACGAGCGGCTGCGCTTCCTGCGCGACGTCGGCATCGGCTACCTGTCGATGGACCGGGCGGCGGCGACGCTGTCCGGCGGCGAGGCGCAGCGGATCCGGCTCGCGACGCAGATCGGCTCCGCGCTGGTCGGCGTGCTCTACGTCCTGGACGAGCCGTCGATCGGCCTGCACCAGCGGGACAACACGAAGCTGATCGGCACGTTGCAGCGGCTGCGCGACCTCGGCAACAGCGTGATCGTCGTCGAGCACGACGAGCAGACGATGCGCGCCGCCGACCACCTCGTGGACATCGGGCCGGGCGCGGGCGAGCACGGCGGGCGGATCGTCGCCCAGGGCACCGCCGCGCAGGTCCAGCGGGTCAAGAAGTCGCTGACCGGGCAGTTCCTGGCCGGCACCCGCGTGGTCGACGTGCCGGAGAGCCGGCGCACGCCGAGCGGTGAGCTGGAGATCCGCGGGGCCAAGCAGCACAACCTCAAGGACGTCGACGTGCGGATCCCGCTCGGCACGCTGACCTGCGTGACCGGCGTCTCGGGCTCGGGCAAGTCGACCCTGGTCAACGAGATCCTCTACAAGGCGGTGGCCAGCTCGCTGCACCGCCACCGCGCGCGGGCCGGGGCCCACACGGCGGTGCTGGGGCTCGACCAGCTCGACAAGATCATCGCGGTCGACCAGTCGCCGATCGGGCGCACGCCGCGCTCCAACCCGGCGACCTACACCGGGCTCTTCGACGTGATCCGCGACCTGTTCTCCCGCACGCCCGAGGCGCGGGCCCGGGGCTACAAGGCCGGCCGGTTCTCGTTCAACGTCAAGGGCGGCCGCTGCGAGGTCTGCCGCGGCGACGGCCAGATCAAGATCGAGATGCACTTCCTCCCCGACGTGTACGTGCCGTGCGAGCAGTGCCACGGCAAGCGGTACAACAAGGAGACGCTCGACGTCCGCTTCAAGGGCAAGACGATCGCCGACGTCCTGGACCTGCCGGTGGAGGAGGCGCTCGGGTTCTTCGAGCACATCCCCAAGATCCGGCGGCGGCTGGAGACGCTCAACGACGTCGGGCTCGGCTACATCCGGCTCGGGCAGCCGGCGACGACGCTGTCGGGCGGCGAGGCGCAGCGCGTCAAGCTGGCCACCGAGCTGTCGAAGATCGCCACGGGGCGGACGCTGTACATCCTCGACGAGCCGACCACCGGCCTGCACTTCGCGGACGTCCAGAAGCTGCTGGAGGTCCTGCACCGGCTGGTCGACTCCGGCAACTCCGTCGTGGTCATCGAGCACAACCTCGACGTGATCAAGACGGCCGACCGCATCATCGACATGGGCCCCGAGGGCGGCGACGAGGGCGGGACCGTCGTGGCGATCGGCACGCCCGAGCAGGTCGCCGCCACGCCTGGGTCCCACACCGGCGAGTTCCTCGCCGAGCTGGTGGTCCCGGCCGCCGCGCCGGCCAAGGGCCGGGCCAAGCCCCGCAAGAGGAAGCCGCCGGCCAAGGCCGCCGCCTAGGATGCACGCCGTGCCGATGATCGAAGTCGACGAGCTGCGCAAGCGCTACGCCCCGCAGGCCCCCGAGGCGGTGAAGGGGATCAGCTTCGGCGTCGAGCGCGGAGAGGTCTTCGGCCTGCTCGGGCCCAACGGGGCGGGCAAGACCACCACGATCGGCGTGATGACCACGCGCGTGCGGCCCACCGGGGGCACGGTCCGCGTGGACGGCATCGACGTGCGCAAGCATCCCGTCGCGGTGAAGCAGCGCATCGCGGTCGTCCCGCAGCGGCCCAACCTCGACCGGTCGCTGTCGGCCATCGAGAACCTCACCTTCCACGCCGCCTACTTCGGCTTCAGCCGGCAGGAGCGGCGGGTGCGCGCCCAGGCGATGCTCGAGCGCTTCGGCCTCGAGGGCCGGGAGAACGACCGCGTCGACAACTACTCCGGCGGCATGGCCCAGCGGCTGATGATCGCCCGCGCCCTGATGCACGAGCCGTCAGTGCTCGTGCTCGACGAGCCGACGACGGGGCTGGACCCGCAGTCGCGGCTCTTCCTGTGGGACCAGGTCGAGAACCTGCGCGCCCGCGGGGTCACGCTCGTGCTCACCACGCACGACATGGCCGAGGCCGACCGCCTGTGCGACCGCATCGCGATCGTCGACCACGGCGAGGTGATCGCGCTCGACACCCCGCGCGGGCTGCGCACGCTGCTGCCCAGCGCCCAGGGCCTGGAGCTGACCGTCGCGGCGCCGGACGACCCGGCGCCCGGCTACGCGGCGCTCGGCGACGTGGAGAGCACCGCGACGATCGAGGACCGGTGGACGGTCCGGGTCTACGGGACGCTGAGCCCCGGCGACGCGGTCGCGGCGGCCGACCGGGCCGGCCACGACCTGATCGAGCTGCGCCGGATCGAGGGCACGCTCGAGGACGTCTTCGTCCACCTGACGGGGCGTGACCTCAGGTGAGCGTCACCGAGCAGCCGGCCGAGTTGGAAGTGCCGGCGCGCGACCTGCTGCCCGTCCGCACCGCGCAGGTGCGGGCGTTCGTGGCGCTGTGCCAGCGGGACGTGTGGGTCTCGGTCCGGCGCGACCTCGCGTCGTTCCTGGCCCAGGCGCTGCTGCAGCCGCTGTTCTACCTGTTCATCTTCGGCCGGGTGCTGCCCGAGATCGGCGCGGCCCAGGGGGCGTACGGCACGCTGCTGCTGCCCGGCATCCTGGCGCTGACCCTCGTGCTCACCGCGCTGCAGAACACGTCGCTGCCGCTGGTGATCGAGTTCTCGTTCTCCAAGGAGATCGAGGACCGGCTGCTCGCACCCCTGCCCGCGTGGGCGGTGGGAATCCAGAAGGTGGTCATCGCCGCCGTCCGCGGCGTGATCGCGGCGATCCTCATCATCCCGCTCGCGGCGCTGATCCTCCCCGGCGGCGTCGACCTCGGCGGGGCGGACTGGCTCGGCTTCGTGCTCGTGGTCGCCGGCGGCGCCACGGTCGGGGCGGCGATGGGCCTGGTGCTCGGCACGTCGGTGCCGCCCAACCGCATCAGCGTGATGTTCGCGATCGTCCTCACGCCGCTGCTGTTCACCGGCGCGACGTTCTACCCCTGGTCGTCGCTGCACAGCCTGCAGTGGTTCCAGATCGTCACGCTCTTCAATCCGCTGACCTACGTCAGCGAGGGGATGCGCGCGGCGATCGTCGGCGGGCCGCACCTGGCCACGCACTGGATCGTGGTGGGGCTCGCGGTCAGCACCGTGCTGTTCGGCTGGTGGGGCACGCGCGGCTTCACGCGGCGCGCCGTCGACTAGCCGACGCCGCATGATCGGCCGCCCCGCCCGCCCTGCCACAATGGCCGGCGTGGCGACCGCTCAGGCATCGCACCGCCGGAGCGCCTCCCTCGACGGCCTGCGGGCGCTCGCCGCCCTGTCCGTGCTGGCGTTCCACGTCTGGCTCTACCGCGACGACCGGCCCAAGAGCGGCCGGCGCCCCGAGCTGCTCGACGCGATCCTCTTCGAGGCCAACCTCGGCCTCGTCTGCTTCTTCGTCCTCTCCGGCTACCTGCTCTACCGCTCGTTCGCCCGGGCCGCGCTGGCCGGGGGCACCCGGGTGGCGACCCGCCGGTACGCGGTGCGCCGGGCGGCGCGCATCCTCCCGGCCTACTACGCGTGCCTGGCCGGGTGCCTGGTCCTCTACGCCCTGTTCGGACCGCACAACATCACGCCGACGGTGGGGGAGATGCCGCTCTTCGTCGTGCTGGGGCAGAACTACTCCAGCGCGACGATCATGCAGCTCAACCCGGTCACCTGGACCCTGGTGGTCGAGGCCGCGTTCTACATCCTGCTGCCGCTGCTCGGGCTCCTCGTGCTGCGCCTGGCGCCCCGCCGGGCGTGGGCCCAGGTGGCGATGATCGGCGTGCTCATCGCGATCAGCGTGGCCTGGAACGGGCTGGCCTACCACCACGGCTGGAGCCCGCTCGTCAAGAAATTGCTGCCCGGCTTCCTCGGTGCGTTCGGCGCGGGGATGCTCGTCGCGGTGTGGATCGAGTGGCGGCGGATCGCGCGGCCGCCCCGGGAGGGCGGGCACGACGGCCTCGGGCCGTGGGCGACCGGCGCGCTCGCCCTGCTCGGCACGCTCGTGGTGTTCGGCGACGGCTACTGGAGCGAGACGGTCGACGGCGGCAACGACGCGCGCGCGATGTTCGCGATGCTCATGCCCGCGGCCGGGTTCGCGCTGATCGTCGCGGCCATCGCGGGCGGGCGTGGGCGGGCCGTGCACTGGCTGGGCTGGCGGCCGCTGGCCGCGGTCGGCCTCGTCTCCTACGGGCTGTACCTGTGGCACCTGCCGCTGCTGCTCGTCCTGCGGGGGCAGGGCCTGCTGCCGCAGGCGCTGTGGCCGCGGATGCTCGTGGTGCTCGTCGCCGCGCTGGTCGCGGCGACCTTGAGCTGGCGGTTCGTGGAGAAGCCGGCGATGGCCTGGGCCGCGCGGCGCGAACGCGCGCGGACGGTGGGGGCCGCGCCCGCGCGCCCGGGCCAGCCGGTCGTCGAGGCCGCCCCCTCCTGACGTTCTCCAAGGTGTTGCCGAGGGGTGGCAACACCTTGGAGAACGTCGGGCGAGGAGGGGCGTGGGAGACTGTCCCGATGAGCGACAGCGTCGGGCCGTACCGCACCTGGTGGCGCAAATGGCGCTGGTACGAGCGGTCGGTGCTGCCCTGGAATCGCGCGCGGCTGCACCTGGAGATGGCGCGGCGCGGCGCGTTCGTCCGCTGGCCGATGCACGGCAACGCGCTGGAGATGCTGCGGGAGGGGCGGCTGCAGGTCGGAGCCGAGGCGCACTTCGAGCCCAACGTGTGGCTCACCGGGGGGGACGCGGGCCGGATCCGGATCGGGGCCGGCACGTACCTCAACCTCGGGGTCCAGATCGCCGCCGTCGACCTCGTGGAGATCGGCGACCACTGCATGTTCGCCAACGGCGCGTTCGTCACCGACGGCAACCACCGCTTCGACGACCCGACGATGCCGATCACCTGGCAGGGCTTCACGACCAAGGGCCCGACGCGCATCGGCGACAACGTGTGGTGCGGAGCCAACGTGGTCATCACCAGCGGCGTGACGATCGGCGACCGCTGCGTGATCGGGGCCAACAGCGTGGTCACCGAGAGCCTGCCGCCGAACACGATCGCGGCCGGGGTCCCGGCCAAGGCGATCCGCGAGATCGCCTTCCGCGCCCCCGCGGACGCGTAGCCCCTCACCGCCCAACGATGTCGCAGGTATGCGCGTACTACGCGCATACCTGCGACATCGTTCGGGGTGGGTTGGGCCGGCCCCATGAGAGACGGCGAGTGTGCAGTGACGCTTCACAAAAGGGTTGCATCTCGGTGACAGATCGGTCACCGGGCGGGGTGCGCGGGTTGGCATAAATCGCGGCACGCTGTCGCAGTTCTCCGGCGGCGCCACACCCCCCCGATCCGAAAAGGTCCACATGTCCCGGACGTTCTCGCCGCCCCCCGGGCGGCGCCGGTGGCGGCTGCCCGCCGCCGTGCTCGCGGCCGCCGCGCTCGCCGCGTTTCCCGCCGCCGCCCAGGCGGCCGACTCCCTCGCGCTGGTCGACAAGACCGAGCCCCTCGGCCCCGGCATCACGCTGCGTCACGTCAACGCCGTCAACAGCGGCGGCTGGTACGACTCGCAGATCCTCACGGTCGACCTGGCCAACAGCGCGGTCACCTCCGATCTCCTCACCGCCGGCAAGGTCGCCCAGGGCGGCCCGCTCAGCGTCGCCGCAGACAAGGCCGGCGCGGTCGCCGGCGTCAACGGCGAGTTCTTCGACATCGGCAACTCCACCGCCGCGCTGGGCGGTGAGGTCCAGAACGGGCAGCTGCTGAAGTCCGCGGACGTCAGCGGCCGCGGCCACATCGGCGTCGGCCAGGACGGCGTCGCCCGCCTCGTCGACCTGACGCTCGACGCGAAGGCCACGTTCGGCGGCAGCGACCACACCGTCGTCGGCCTCAACGCGGCCAACGGCGGCGGCGTGCCCGCCGGCTCCATGGTCGCGTTCAACTCCGCCTGGGGCAGCTACAGCCGCGCCCGGGGCATGACGGGGGTGACGGATCTCGCCGAGGTCCTCGTCCGCGACGGGCAGGTCGTGTCGGTCGACGCGACCGGCGCCGGCTCCGGCGACATCCCCGAGGACGGCTTCGTGCTCGTCGGCCGCGAGGCCTCCGCCGCGGCCATCCGGGCGCTGCAGCCCGGCGATCCGGTCACGCTGACCTACGGCCTCAAGGACGCCGTGGCCCAGCAGATGAAGTTCGCGCTCGGCCAGGGCGGCGAGGTCGTCCGCAACGGGGCGGCGCTGCCCGGCCTGGGCTCGGACATCGCCCCGCGCACCGCGATGGGCTTCAAGGACGGCGGCAAGACGCTGCTGCTCGTCACCTGGGACGGGCCCGGCGGGACCGGCAAGGGCGGCGTGAGCATCACCAAGGAGGCCAACGACCTGGCTGCGCTGGGCGCCGAGACGGCCGTCAACCTCGACGGCGGCGGCTCGACCACGATGGTCGCCCGCAAGCTCGGTGAGAGCAGCGTCACCGTCCGCAACGTCCCCTCGGACGGCAACGAGCGGTCCGACCCCAACGGCGTCGGCGTGTTCGTCACCCCGGGCGACGGCAAGGTCGACGACCTCGTGGTCACCCCCGGCGACGAGGACGCCAAGGCGTTCCCCGGCCTGCACCGGACGCTGACCGCCAAGGCGGTGGACGACCACCAGACGCCGGTCGCGCTGGCCCGCGGCGACGTGCGCTGGAGCACGAGCGCCGGCACGGTGGACAGTGGCCTGCTCGCCGTCCCCGACGGCGCGAAGGGCACGATCACCGTCCGCAGCACCACGGACACCGCGCAGGCGGAGACGAAGGTCCGGGTGCTGAAGCCGCTCGATCGCCTGGAGCTGTCGACGAACCGCCTGTCGATCACCGACCCCGTCGCCGCCAACGCGGTGACGCTCAAGGTCACCGGCCGCGACGACCAGGGCTTCACCGCCCCGGTCGAGCTCGCCGACCTAGACCTCGACTACGACCGCTCCGTCGCCCGGATCACCCCGGGCGCCGGCGGCGGGCTGAAGATCACGCCGCTGAAGAACGGCGCGACCATCCTCACGCTGCGGGTGGCGGGCCAGACGGCCAAGCTGCCGATCACCATCGGCGTGGAGACCGACAGGCTCTACGCCTTCGACGACAACGGCGCGGGGACGCGCTGGACGAACAACAGCACGGCCGCGACCACGATCACCAACGATCCCGAGGGCGTGAAGGTCGACTTCGGGCCGATGCGCAACAAGGGCATCACCGCGGCCAGCGTGCTGGCGCGCGAGGTCAACATCCCCGGCCAGCCGCTGCGGGTGCGGATCAAGATGAAGTCCAGCGTGCTCGTGCCCGCGGGCCTGACCTACGCGGGTTTCTGGGACGCCGCCGGCAAGTCGACCGGGCTGTACGGCACGGGCCTGGTCCCGAGCGCCGACTGGCAGTACGTGACGTTCACGATCCCGTCCACGGTGACGTTCCCGATCCGCTGGAACTCGTTCCAGGGGATCAACACCGCGGTCGACCAGCAGGTCGCCGGCTCGTTCGTGTTCGGTGGGGTGGAGGCCGACGTCCCCACGGGGATCGACCTCCCGGCGCAGGACCCGCTGCGCGCCGACCCGCTGTTCTCGCCCGACGGGAAGACCAACGGCAGGGACGACTGGTCGTTCGCGACGCTGTCGGACGTGCAGTTCACCTCGGACTCCCCGGAGCTGACCAAGGTCGGCGTCGCGGCGCTCGAGCGCATCCGCACCCACGAGCCGGACCTCGTCGTGCTCAACGGCGACATCACCGACCGCGGCCTGCCCTCGGACATGACGCTCGCCCGGCAGACGCTGGAGCAGGGCGGCTGCGACCTGATCAAGGTGGGCGAGGAGCCGGCCCCCGAGAGCACGCCGGACGCCAGCACGGGCAAGGTGCCCTGCTACTACGTGCCCGGCAACCACGAGTCCTACGGCCTGAACAACGTGCAGGCCGACCTCGCGCCGTTCACCGCCGAGTTCGGGCGGCCGTATCGCACGTTCGACCACAAGGGCACGCGGTTCATCCTGCTCGCCAGCTCCCTCGGCACGCTGCGCGGGACCAACTGGGACCAGCTGACGATGCTCCAGCAGGCGCTGGACACGGCCAAGACGGACCCGTCGATCGACAACGTGATGGTGTTCGCGCACCACCCGGTCGACGATCCGGCCGAGACGAAATCCAGCCAGCTCGGTGACCGCACCGAGGTGGCCCTGGTGGAGAAGCTCCTGTCGGACTTCCGCCAGGGCAGCGACAAGGGCGTGTCGATGGTCGGCTCGCACGCGCAGATCGCCGATGTCCACCGGATCGACGGCGTGCCGTACACGGTGCTCCCGTCCTCCGGCAAGGCGCCGTACGGCACGCCGGACCGCGGGGGCATCACGGGCTGGCTGAACTGGAGCGTGGACCGCGACGCGACCGCCGGCCAGCAGTGGCTGACCGCCGACGTGCGGGCGTTCTCGCAGGAGAACGTCATCGACGCCCCGGATACCGTCGAGGTGAGCCAGACGGTCACGATCGGCGGCCACATCGTGCAGCCCTCGGGTGTCACGAGCGGCTCCCGCGTGGTGCCGCTGGCCTACCCGATGTCGATCCACTGGTCGGGCGACGACGCGCTGGCGATCGGCTCCGGGCCGGCGGCCGTCGCGGCGGCCCGCCAGGCCCGCAAGGTCGCGATCCTCGATCCGGCGACGCGGCAGCTGACCGCGCTGCGGACGGGCACCGTGAAGGTCGCGGTGACGAACGACTCGATGCGCGAGTACACGGACGCGGCCTCGCTGGCCCCGGTCCGCACCGAGAAGGCGATCCAGGTCGTGGCCTACGCCGGCCCCGGCCCGCGGATCGACGCTCCGGCCCCGGTCTTCCCCGCGCAGCCCGCGGGGACGACGGGCGTCGGCCAGCCGGTCACGGTCACCAACACGGGTGACCGGCCGCTGCACGTCAGCGGCGCGAAGGTCCAGCGCATCGGCGCGACCCCCGCCGGGGAGTTCGTGCTGGCCGGCGACGACTGCACCGATCGGGAGGTCGCCCCCGGGGCGTCCTGCGTGATCTCGGTGCGCTTCTCGCCGTCGGCGCCCGACGTCACGTCCGACGCCGAGCTGGTGCTCACGGCGGACACGCCGGACGCGCAGACCGAGGTGGCACTCTCCGGGCTCAGCACGGTGCTGGCCAAGGGCGACAAGGGCGAGGCCGGCGAGGACGGGCCCGCGGGGCCGGCCGGACCCGCCGGGCCGAAGGGCGACGCGGGTGACACCGGGGCGACCGGCGGCACCGGGCCCAAGGGCGACACCGGGGCGACCGGGTCGACCGGGGCCAAGGGCGACACCGGGATCGCCGGGCCGACCGGGTTCTCCGGCGCGAAGGGCGACACCGGCCCGACCGGCGCCAAGGGCGACAAGGGCGACGCGGGGGCCGATGGCCTCAACGGGGCCAAGGGCGACAAGGGCGACAAGGGGGCGACCGGCGCTCCGGGCCGGGACGCCGCGGTGAAGTGCTCGGTCGCCAAGAGCCGGAAGTCGTCGAAGGTGACGTGCAGGGTCACGTACGCGAAGGCCACGGCGAAGCGGATCGGCGGCCGGCAGGCCACCCTCACCCGCGGCGGCCGCACCTACGCCCGGGGCACCGTCGCCGCGCTCCGCGCGGTGCGGACGGTCAAGCGGGGCACGTACACCCTCCGCGTCAAGACGACCGCGAAGACGACGACCACCTACCGGATCGCCATCCGTTAAGCGAGACACCCCACCCCACGAGTGACAGCTCGCTCCCGCTATGCGGGACTCAGCTGTCACTCGTGGCGCCGGGGACTATTTCCTCGTGATGAAGATGATCCCCAGCACGCAGAGCACGATGAAGGCCGCGAAGGCGACCGTCGCGAGGAGGCCCCAGCCCGCCATGGCGGCGTGCCGGCCCTCGCGGCGCGTCTCGCCGGCGTGGACGGCGCCGTAGAGGCACAGGGAGAAGGACAGGGCGACGAGCATCCCCGCCCCGAGGGAGACGCCGATCAGCTCGCCGATCTGCACCAGCTCGCTCGTGGCGATCACGCGCGCACCTCCACGTCCTGCTCCTCCTCCACGCCCGCGGCCGCGTACGGGTCGACGGCCGGCAGCCCGGCGCCGAGCCCGAGGCCGCGCTTGGCCCGCCGGTTGGCCACCGCACGGCGGCCGAAGATGGCCAGGAGCAGGCCGATGCCGCACACCGTCACGACGAGCGGGCCGGCGGCGCCGTCACCGAAGACGGCGATGACCCCGTAGGCCAGCGCACCGATCGCCGCGGAGGCGGGCAGCGTCAGCAGCCACGCCGTGGCGATGTTGCCGGCCACGCCCCAGCGGACGGCGGAGAGGCGCTTGGCCGCGCCGGCGCCCATGATGCCGCCGGAGATCACGTGGGTGGTGGAGAGGGGGTACCCCAGGTGCGAGGCGGTCAGCACGACCGCGGCGCCCGAGCCCTGGGCGGAGAAGCCCTGGGCCGGATCCATCTTGATGATCTTGGAGCCCATCGTCTTGATGATCCGCCAGCCGCCCGAGTAGGTGCCCAGGGCGATCGCGGTGGCGGAGGAGACGATGACCCAGAGCGGGACGTCGAAGCCGGTGGCGGGCAGGTCGCCGTGGGCGATCAGGGCGAGGGTGATGATGCCCATCGTCTTCTGCGCGTCGTTGGTGCCGTGGGCGAGCGAGAACATGCTGCCGCTGACGAGCTGGCCCAGGCGGAAGCCGCGGTTGACGGGGCCGGGGCGCAGCCGGCCGCACACGCCGTAGGCGATGAGGATGGCGGCGCCGGCCACGACGAAGGCCAGGAAGGGGGCGACGAGCCCGGGCAGCAGGACCTTGTCGACCAGGCCGTTGAAGTCGACCCCGGACGTGCCGGCGGCGGCCAGCGTGGCCCCGACCAGGCCGCCGATGAGGGCGTGCGAGGACGACGACGGCAGGCCGAACCACCACGTGATGAGGTTCCACGCGATCGCCCCGACCAGGCCGGCGAAGACGACGGTGGTGGTGGCGGCGCCCGACTCGACGATGCCGCTGCCGACGGTCGCCGCGACCTTCAGCGAGATGAACGCGCCGACGAAGTTCAGGAGCGAGGCGAGCAGCACCGCGATCCGCGGCGACAGGGCGTAGGTCGACACCGAGGTCGCCACCGCGTTGGCGGTGTCGTGGAACCCGTTGGTGAAGTCGAAGGCCAGGGCGGTGCCGACGACGATGATCAGGATGAGATCGCTGTCCACGAGGGAGCCTCAGGAACCGGCTAGGCGTTCTTGATGATGATGCTGGCCAACGTGTTGGCCACCTGCTCGCAGGCGTCGATCGCCTCTTCGAGCCGGGCGTAGATGTCCTTCCAGCGGATCACGACCATCGGGTCGATGCCGCCGTCGAACAGGGAGGCGACCGCGTCTCTGCTGATGCGGTCCCCGTCGTTCTCGAGCTTGTGGATCTCCATCGTGTACTCGGAGATGTCGCCGAACGTGCGGATGAGCGGCACCGCCAGCGCGATCTGGCGGGTGGCGTCGAGGAGGATCTGGGCCAGGCGCGAGGCCTGCTCCATGGGCGCTTCGATCTTGTAGAGGATGAAGTAGTCGGCCGTCTCCTCGGTGTGGTCGACGATGTCGTCCAGGGCCGAGGCCAGCTCCAGGATGTCCTCGCGCTCCAGCGGCGTGACGAACGTCTGGTTCAGTCGCTGGACGATCTCGTGCGTGAGGCGGTCGCCCTCCTGCTCGGCGAGCAGGATCTCCTTCGACAGGTGGGCCTTCTCGGGGAACTCCCGGAGCATCTCCTCCAGGAGCTCGGCGGTGCGGACCGCGTTGTTGGCCGAGAGTTCGAACAGGTCGAAGAACTTCCGGTCCCGGGAGGCGAGCAGGTTCGCGAGTGAGGCCATGGCGGGCGCAACTGTACGTGAAAGGCGGGTGAAGCCGATGTTACGGCGGGTGGGTGTCGATCCATACACGCGCCCACCGCAGCCGAGCCCCACCTCGATCCCGCTCAGCGGGATCGAGGTGGGGCTCGGCGTGGGCGGTGGGGGACACCCTGGGTCCCGTCGGTTCAGGGGTGGGTTCAGGGAAAACGGGGTTGTGGGGGCCCGGCCGCCGGACGAGGCTGTGAGCATGCACCTCCTCCGCCTCCTCGCGCTCTCCCTGACCCTCCTCCTCGGGCCCGCCGTCGCCGCCGCGAACGCCGCCGATCCGGTGCTGATCTCCAGCCCCGGCGCGCTCGGCACGCTCCCCGACCAGCGCATCGCCAACGCCGGCCCGCCCGAGTCGCTGAAGGGCAACGACGTCGTGTCCACGAGCGACGACGGCCGCTACGCGGTCTTCGGCTCGCAGTCCGACGGCCTGTCGGGCAGCGACGACGACCGCTTCGTCAACGTCTTCCGCAAGGACCGCACCACCGGCGTGGTCACGCTGATCTCCCAGAACACGGGCAGCGAGGCGGCCAACGGGTCCTCGTACGGCGCGACGATCAGCGACGACGGCAACCTCGTGGCGTTCACCAGCAGCGCGACCAACCTCGCCGCGGGGGACACCGACCCCGGGCACGACGTCTACGTCCGCAACGTCTCGACCAACACGACGACGCTGGTCTCCCCGGGCGCGGCGCAGGACTGCGAGGACGGCGCGGACGCCGACTGCGGGCAGGCGATGATCTCGGGCGACGGGCAGTACGTGGCGTTCGCCTCGGACGCCGACAAGGTCGCCGCGGACGCCAACGGCAAGACCGACGTCTACCGGGCCACGGTGGCCGGGGCCACGCTGACCCTGGTGTCGCAGGTCGAGGGCTCCGCGCCCGCCCGCGCCGGCAACGGGTCCTCCTACCAGCCGTCGATCGACGACTCCGGCGCGCACGTCGCCTTCACGACGAGCGCCACCGACCTGGCCGCGGCGCCGACGGTCACCGACGCCAACGGCACCCTCGACGTCTTCGTGCGCACCATGACCAGCGGCGACCAGCGGCTCGTCACCGGCGTCAACGCGAGCCAGAGCACGACGCTGGGCAAGGGCGGCGACCGGCCGATGATCTCGGGCGACGGCCTGAAGGTCGCGTTCGCCACCGACAGCAACGGGGTCGACCCGACGGTCGCCGACACCGATTCCAACGCGGACGTGTACCTGCGGGTGCTGTCGACCAACGTCAACGCGCTGATCACCCGCCAGACGGGCGTGAACGGCACCAAGAGCAACTCCTACATCGCCGAGCCGCTGGGGCTGAGCGACGACGGCGAGTGGATCCTCTTCACGGCCGACGCCTCCAACCTCGGCGTCGACACGAACGGCATCCAGCGGCGCCGCGCGGTGTACGCGCGACGCTACATCCCCACGCTCCTGGGGACGACGATCCCCGTGAGCGTCGGGCCGAACGGGCCCAGCGACGCTGCCGTCGTGGGGGCGATCAGCGGCAACGCCGCCCGCGTGCTCATCATCAGCCTCACGCCCCTGGACGACGCGGTCACCCGGGACGAGTACGAGGTGTACGGGCGTGCGCTGGCCCCGCTCGGCACGGCGCGGCTCGTGTCCCGCCCGCCCGGCGACGAGGCGTACGTGGCCCAGGACGTCGGCGCGTACGCGGCCGGCTACTACGGCATCGCCCGGCGCACCAGCGCCGACGGGCGCTACGTCGTGTTCGCGTCCGGCTCCGATGGGCTGTCGCCGGACGACCGGGACGACAAGGGCAACGTGTACCGCCGCGACCTGCGCACGGGGGCGATCGACCTGATCTCCCGGGCGACCGGCCCGGACGGCGCGGGGGCCGACGGAGGCGGCGACTACCCGTCGATCAGCGCCGACGGCAACCGCGTCGCGTTCACCAGCTACGCCGGCAACCTCGGCTTCGCCGGCGGGACCACCCGCGTGTACGTCCGCGACGTGGCCGCCGGGACGACGACGCTGGCCTCCCGGCTCGACGGTCCGGGCGGCGCCGACGAGGCGGGCATGCGCTCGGAGATCTCCGGGGACGGCCGGCGCGTGGTCTACCTCCACGACGCGGGCGGCACGAGCCACGTGATGGTGCGGGACCTCGAGGCGGGGACGACCACGCAGGCCGACCGCGCCGACGGGGCGGCCGGCACCCTGGCCACCGCCGGTGCGTCGACGGCCTCGATCGACGCCACGGGCACCCGCGTGGCCTTCACCAGCGGCGCCAAGAACCTGGAGGGCCCGGGGACCGACACGGACGTCAACAGCGACGCGTACGTCCGCGACCTGGCCGCCGGGACGACCCGGCTGGTCTCACGGGCCGACGGCGTCGCCGGCGCCAAGAGCACGTCCGCCGTCTACGGGGTGGAGATCAGCCTCGACGGCGGCCGCGTCGCGTTCTCCAGCTCCAGCGCGGCGCTGGCGCCGGAGACGTGGGGGGTCGGCGTCCAGCAGCTGTTCGTGCGGGACCTGGCGGCGAGCACCACGGTGCTGGCCAGCCGCGGGACCGGAGTGGCCGACGACGGCGTCGGCGACTTCACGATCGACGGGACGGGCGACCGCGTCGCGTTCGTGAGCGAGGCGACCACCATCGTGCCGGGCGCCGGGACGACCGACACCGTGTTCGTGCGGCGGCTGAGCACGGGCGAGACCACGGCGCTGCCGGCGTGGAAGCCCGCCGATCCGAACAACCAGGACGCCAACGCCGGCGATCCCAGCCTCAGCGCGGACGGGCGCTGCCTGGCCTTCCTGGCCGAAGGCGTCGGGCCGGTGGCCGGGGTCTCCTCGGACTACGGCAACGCCTACGTGCTGCCGCTGGACGGCGGGACCTGCCCGGGCGCCGACGCCGTCGTCCCGCCGGACGTCCCGAAGGTCGATCCGCCGAAGAACCCGCCGCCGAACGTGGCGCCCAAGGTGAGCAGACTCAAGCTCAGCCACGCGAAGTTCAAGGTCGGCAAGAAGGCCACGCCGGCCGCGGCGCGGGCCACGGCGGCCTCCGCGGCGAAGAAGGAGGCCGCGAAGAAGAAGACGCCGGAGGGGACGACGATCGGCTTCACGCTGTCGGCCAAGGCGGCGGTGGCGATCACCGTCGAGGCCAGGACGACCGGGCGCCTGAACGGCAAGCGGTGCGTCAAGGCGACCAGGAAGCTGGCGAAGAAGAAGAAGTGCGTCCTCTACGCCAAGACCGGCACGCTCAAGCGCGCGTCGGTCAAGGCCGGCGCGGTCAAGGTGGCGTTCACCGGCCGGATCGGCAAGAAGGCCCTCAAGCCGGGGACCTACCGGATCACGGTGGTCGCGACCGCGGCGGGGAAGTCGTCCGCCCCGGTCCGCGCGAGCTTCACCGTGGTCAAGAAGTAGCCCCTCACCCGCCCCGGCACCAGACCGCCCCCGCGGACACGCCGCCGAGCCCCACCTCGCTCCCGCTCAGCGGGAACGAAGTGGGGCTCGGCGCGTTGTCGCGGGCGCTTGCGCTGGGCGTGTGCGGCTAGCGGACGTCGTCGAGCGAGCGGTGCAGCGCGCCGAGCTCGCTGGGCTCGATCGAGTAGCCGTGCTCCGGGGCCGGGTAGGCCTTCGAGCGCACGTCGCCGGCGTAGGCGGCCACGCCGGCCGTCATCTCCTCCTGCAGCGAGGCGTACCGCTTCACGAACCGGGCCCCGAGGCCCTCGCGGATGCCGAGCAGGTCGTGGAAGACCAGGACCTGGCCGTCCGTCGCGGGGCCGGCGCCGATGCCGATCACCGGGATGGTCATCAGCGGCATGATCTCGTGGGCCACCGCGGACGGGATCGCCTCGAAGACGATCGAGAAGCAGCCGGCCTCCTGCAGCGCCAGCGCCTCGCGCGCGATCCGCTCGGCCGCCTCGCCGCTGCGCCCCTGGGCCTTGTAGCCGCCCAGCGCCGTCGAGGTCTGCGGGGTGAGGCCGACGTGGCCCATCACCGGGATGCCGGCGCGGACGATCGCCCGCGCGCGGGCCACCGACGTCTCGCCGCCGCCCTCGAGCTTGACCGCGTCGCAGCCTGCCTCCTTGACGAACCGGAACGCGGTCGTCACGGCCTGCTCGTCGCTGACCTCGTAGGACCCGAACGGCAGGTCGCCGATCAGGAACGGAGTGTCGAGCCCGCGCCGCGTCGCGGCGGCGAGCATGAGGATCTCGTCGACCGACACCGCCACCGTGGACGGGTACCCGAGCACGGTCATCGCGCCGGAGTCGCCGACGAGGACGAGGTCGACGCCGGCCTGCTCGGCCGCGCGGGCGGACGGGTAGTCGTAGGCGGTGACCATCACGATTGGCTCGCCGTGGCGCTTCATCTCGGCGAGGCGGGGGAGCGTCATCGGCAGGCGGGAGGCGTCGGCCGGGACGTTGACTTGGGTGGGCATGCTGGACATGTGGGTTGGGTCTCCTTTGCCGGTCGACGCCCGCTAGAGGGTCGCCGCCGCGTCGGGGATGGGGGTGAGGACGGTGTTGTCGATGAGGCGGACGTCGCCCACGCGCGCGGCGAGGGCGAGCAGCGTCTCGGTGGTCACCTCGGTGACCGGGGCAAGGGTGTCGGGGTCGACGAGCGCCACGTACTCGGGCTCGACGCCGGCGGCGCGCAGCGGCGCGTGGACCGCCTCGAGCAGCGCGGCGGCGTCGCGCTCGCCCGCGGACAGGGCGTCGGCGGCGGCGCGCAGGCCGGCGGAGAGCGACAGCGCGCGCTCCCGCTCGTCCGCGGAGAGGCGGGC
>Ga0247757_10000954_pt1 | contig 21384 bp, 30 predicted proteins | sample UWRJL126311R4_FD_180929 | JGI IMG/M metagenome (GOLD analysis project Ga0247757, IMG submission 180929) | Plant litter microbial communities from Arlington Agricultural Research Station in Wisconsin, United States - UWRJ-L126-311R-4 | ecosystem: Environmental > Terrestrial > Plant litter >...
TGCGGTATGCGGCAGCGAGCGTCTTCATGGCTTCTTGCATCACGAGGATCGTGTCTTAGGCACGCTATGATAGTATGACATGGGTGGTCAAATGCTAGTCTCCCTCTCTCCGTTCTCTCTTCGTGGATTTGTTCAGCTTCCATCTGCCATCTTTGCATTGGACCTCGTCAATCAAGGTGGGCTCGTTGTAGTGCCGAAAAATAAAAGCTATACCGATGAGACAGAAAGGTCCTTGTTGAAGTGCAATGCTACATTTCGTCTCTTGATTTAAATTCGTATACAGAACGTGGATTTGCGTCCAGCGCACAAGAGTATCCTAAGGTAAAACACAGTGATTCATTATCTTGTTACAAATTCCTAAAAGAATTGCAAGAGTACTTATATTATATATAAAAAAAAAACAAAAACCAAAAAAAGAAGATTCTTAATAAGATTCTTCTTCTTTTTAAGAAGTTTGTTATGCTTACTTTATTTCTTTAGTCATTTGTTAGCATATTTCCAATGGGATTTTTTAACTTACCCTTGCTATTTGTTGGCCGGTCGCCATATTGTACCTGCTGCGCCACTGGATGAAGCATCTGTTGTGCCTTTTTCTCACCCAGCCTAGTGTCGTTGCAGCCCTCTTTGACACTAGCCCATCCAGAGGAGCTTCCTAGGGATATTTTTTATTTGTTTATCAACCTAGTAATGCTTCAACTCTGGCCCAAGGTACTTTTTATCTTCGGCAAGCCTGGGGCTCGAACCGGCGAATTAAAGGTTTTTTTACCTTAATTCTCCCAACCAAGAGGTGTGTGTTCTTTACAGCTTTGACTATTACGTCTTGCTCACTTGATTGGTGATGGTCGTTCCCATTTTTAAAATAAATATAGACCAGGTCGGTCGTTGCTTTGGTTCATTACGGCTGGTTACTGGACATTTCGTTTCTTCACCGGAAGCCGCGCGGGTTTGTCAAGGCCATGCTTGCGATCCTTGTCTCAGTGGAGGGAAATGCATACGACAACCTGGGAAGCATATTTCTCTATTGTAAAAAAGACTCTCCTCCCACACGCTAGAGTCGCGAAAGAGATGCCCGGCATGCGCGAAAGCAAAGAATGGCAAGAAAACCTAGAGTGGCATCGAAATCATAACAGACCGATCATAAATATATGGTCAGGTATATATCCCAGAACCAAGAATTTGTATACAGAACGTGGACTTGCGTCCTGGACACAAAAAAAAATCAAAAAAATCTTAGAATAAAAACAGTACAACACATAGTAAGAAAGAACCAAAATCCAAAAAAGAAGAATCTTGTTAAGATCTTCTTTTTTTAAGAAGCTTGTTTATACTGTATTCTTTTAGTCGTTCCTATTGTTGTTAGTGTTTTTGGGGGGGGGGATTTCTTACTTACCTTTGTTGTTTGTTTTGGCTGGTCGCCATATTGTACCTACTGCGCCACTGGATGAAAGTCTCTTATTCGTGCTTTGAAGGCATCTGTTGTACTTTCACCCAGCCTAGTATCATTGCAGCCCTTTTTGATACTAGCCCATCCAGAGGAGCTTCCTAGGGATTTATTTCTTTTTCAACCTAGTAATGCTTCCACTCTGGCCCAAGGTACTTTTCTTCGGCGAGCCTGGGGCTCGAACCGGCGAACTAAGGGTTTTTCACCTTAATTCTCCCAACCAAGATGTGTATGTTCTTTACAGCTTTGACTATTACGTCTTGCTCACTTGATTGGTGATGGTCGTTCCCATTCTTATAATAAATATAGAGACATCTGGTCGGTCGTTGCTGGCTGGATGCTGGGGATTTCGGTTCTTCACTTAACTCGTTTCTTCACCTAACTTCGTATAACAGAACGTGGACTTGCGTCCTGGCCACAAAAGCATTTCATAACAAGAAAGAGTACAAAATGGGGGAGAAAGTAGGAGAAAGCTCACAATTCGCGCGATCTGTGGCCCCCGTAGATTTACGTGCAGAGGAGGGGGAGACACGCGCGGTGCGGGAGCGTCTCTTTGACCGCTACCCCAGAGCCGTCATCATATAGTGCACGATGAGGGATAAAGCAGGAGGTATGGTAGGAGTGGTAATGCAGACAGCCGCGAGTAGTCGGGTCAGAAGTCTGCAGAGAGGGCGCCACGCGGCCATTCCGCACAACGCGTTCCACCCTCAGTACTGCTGCAGGCGGGGACATACGTTTTAAAACGCCGTCCCGAGCCATCCAGACGCGTTGCAGTCTATATCCTCAGAGCACGTTGCTCCCGTCCTGATTCTCCACGCGCAGGGATCTAACACTGTGCAGGAGCTCCTCCATAGTGTTGCTATACCAGATGTCAGCCGCGCGCCCGTCCTGGAACATCTCTGAATACCTCTGCTCATTAGTCCTCCTGAACGTCTCTGTGCGGAAGCTATTGTAATCTTGTAGGAACGCACATATCTCCTCTGCGTACAAGGAGACTATTCCCTCGTCCTCTAAATCCTACACCTTCCTGTACATTACTCCATCGGGGGAGAGAGCCCCAACTACAGGTACAAATCCCCCCCTGGGTTCCAGACACACTCATTCGAGGAGGCTCACGATCGTGCTACAACTCTGCAATCTTGCGAAATATAGTGTTACTATAGAGTCATTCATATTCCTTAAGTCTATATAGGAACTCTTACGCTTACGAGATATTTCCTATCGTCAATTCAATCATTTGGCTAAAGAATCACGAGTTTTTGATATCCTATCTGGAATCTATAGTGCTCTGTGATTCATTGACAATCATCCTTATCGCCCTTAATCGTTACGCATCCATTGACTACAACCTGTGCCCCCTCAGAGATTACCTACTTGGTACCAAGGCAGCGCTATTACAAAAGGAGCCTAAAGTTCTCTATCTAGAAGATAAAAAGAAAAAAGAAAAGAAAAATGAGACGCTTTTGGAATGGGCTAATATTTATATATAATACGCTTATTTCCCATGTAGTTATTAGAACATATGATAAGCAAATTTTAAACCGTCAAAACGAAGTCAATTTGGGGTATCATCAAGCAAATTCTAAGAAGCTGCTTTTGCCGCAACACATAAAAGGTTATATCCTTCGGAAACCAGCATCAATACTTTTGGTTCCACAATTCTCCGTCTGCTGCCTATCGAGACCCTCGACTCGCATGTGCCCGCAGACTCCAAGCCCTCGGCCTCTGCCCCCGCTCAGATCTCTCCACACCCCTCTGCCCACCCCTCCTACTGAGCGTACGATTCAAACTCCATCCCCTACTCAGCCCATCCTCGCTCCCATCGAACCCCCCATCATACCTCCTCCGCCTCTGCTCTTCAGCACTCTGCTGCTTGAACCCACCCTCAGTGCGATCCTCCTGCTGCTGCGGCCACAAGATCTGACGAATCCTCACCGCCCTAACCATCATGCCAAACACCAGAAGCCACGTGATAACCAGCATGACGGTCATGGCACAGCCCACGTACTGGATCGGCCGATTCCCATCCAGCGCCTTCGCGATCGCAAACGTGGCCGTCGTGAGCGCCGTGTTCGGGAAAACGAACGAATACCACGTCATCGCGAAGTCCATCTTCCCCTTGGTGACGCACGACCAGTGCGCCCCGACGCTGATCAGGAAGAACCACAGCGCGAGACCCCACAGCCAGAGGCCCATGAAGTTCGCGCAGATCTTGGCGACTTGGCCTGCGAGCTCGCCCGTGCCCTCGCCCATGAAGTCCCGCGGGACAATGCGCGGGAGCTGCTGGCCCATGCTGATGATTCCGGCGATGGTGAAGCCTGAGGGGCCGACGCTGATGAACATGCCTGGGCGGAGGGATTCCTTGGGTAGTTTCTGCGTCATGAGGCGGTAGATGAAGGCGGCGTAGATCATGAGGGAGACGAGGAAGCCTATGCCTTGGATGACGTAGCCGGAGAGGATGATGAGGAGCGCGCGGTTTGTGTCGGAGAGCTTTGGGGCGAGGTTGCCGGCGTGGGGACCGATGATAAGGAGAGGGTACGCGGGGAAGATCCAGACGGGAGTCATTTGGGAGATGGTGAAGGTTTGGGTGGACCACCTGCGTAAGTTAGTTTGGGGGATTGGCGGATAGGGGGTTGAGGCCTAGCTTACATGATTAGGTAGATACCGATGGAGAAGCAGATAGCGAGACCGCAATCGCACCAGTAGAGAATACACATGGTCATTTCGAGCCAGTATCCGGCTTTTGCTACACCGTACTGGGAAATGTTGATCAGAATCGTCCCGAAGCTAATGATAGCAGCAGGAATGAACAGGCTCTCGGTAGGGTGTAGGAAAGACGCCTTGAACGTCTTGGGGAAGAAGTAGAAGCGTAGGGAGATCATGACAATGTTAAAGAAGAACAAGACTATGTTGAGGATAAAGAAGATGCATCCTAGAGTGTAGATGCCATGGAAACGGAAAGGCACTGTCATGCCGTCAGCCGAAATGTCTTAAGAACCACGCTCCAAACACATATCACTTGCCGGTATACAGTACATTCGCAATACCCCCTGTAGCCATAGTCATGCAAAACCAAGTCCAGGTAAAATGGCGTATCCGCTCTCTCCAACTCAACTTCTCTCGTTCCTCAGATTCGTGCTCGTCGTTCTGAATTGTTCCAACTTCGCTCCGACCACCACAGCACACCTCTCCTTCTCCAGAACCCTCTCTCTTCTCTGGATCCGTAGCATGGCCCTGGCTCTCTTCTCCGCTGGATTCGCTCTTCGAGTGCAATTTCCCCTCCCCCAGCTGCAACGCTGGATCTTCAAAAGGATTCGCATCCTCAAACTCTGGGTTCGGTGTTAGCAGCGGCGGGTGGTCCCGCCACTTCATTCTCTCCGAGGCGCTCGAATCGGACTCCGATGAGAGGGAGGGGGACTCGTGGGTCTGGGACCGAGCAAGAGCAACATTTCTCAAACTCATGGATATGGTAGTGAGAGAAGAAATTAGAAGCCCAACAATCAAGTCATGCAGTTAGAATTATCGCGGGGTATAAGTAGTGGGGCAGGTCAACGTGAAAAAGGCTATGGGAGTAGGTATCTCGGGGTTCTCTGGCAATAGGTAAAAGGTCACGCGCGACTCTTTTCAAAAACTTTTGAGAGCCAAAACAAGTAGTTCGAGGGTGGATGACGTCGATGCTTCACACTCCATTTGGCTTCCGAGCTGTGAGAGAAATCTATACTAAGTATGAGCCGGCGAGCACCAAGGCCAAGCGCATGGACGGCATGGAATCACACATCCGTGATCAGCGCAAACTCTGTGGGTGCGTGAAGGTGTGGCTTGCAGCTAGCAGCACGGGCTGTGGTGCATAAGGTGCCGTTTTTCCGAACCATCCCCACTACGATCGGCAGTGTTAGTACTGAATTCCTACACTACATGTCTTAGAATGCACTACGTGACTTGCATAAAAGTAAAGTACGAGAATCTCACTCTTCATGTATCTAACAGTGAATACACTTGGGGTACTATAAGTAGATAATCCAAAAAATAATACAGTGCGATGTTCGAGTCCATCGCTCCCCCATGTTCACATACGTCCCAATCTATATTGTCCCTTATTGAGAAGTGATCATGGCCTTATCGGCCTTAGTTCGACCCAACAGGAAGCAGAGTTAGCGAACAATGGTCTATAGGACTAGGGCGCTTAGATACCGAGGGTAAACTCAACGCCAACGTCGATGTCGCGCGCCATCTTGACGACCTTGGAGAACTGCACAGACTTCTCGGCAGCGGCTTGAAGATCGTCAATAGAGAAGATCTTGAGGCCAGACTCGTTGATCTGTGACACGTCGTTAGTGGGGGCCATCGTCATCGACATGTGAAACGACTTACTAGAGTGTGCGCTTGCTCCATGTTGGTTCCCTGTAACCGCGCAATGATAGGTATCCTCAAGTTCATGGTCTCAACGACAGAGATCAAGCCCTTGGCGATGGCGTCGCAACGCACAATACCACCAAAGATGTTGACAAAGATAGCAGTAACCTTGGGATCAGAAGTAATCAACTCAAAAGCCTGCTTGATAGCCTCTGGGGTAGCACCACCACCAACGTCCAAAAAGTTGGCAGGGTTGCCACCGTTCAGCTTGATGATGTCCATAGTGGCCATGGCAAGACCGGCACCGTTGACAAGGCAGCCAATGTCACCGTCCAACTTGATGAAGTTAAGGCCGGAAGCGGCGGCCTTGACCTCCTCAGGATCCTCCTGAGTGACGTCCCTCCAGTCAAAGACCTCCTTTTGACGGAAGTCGGCATTGTCGTCGAAGTTAAGCTTAGCATCCATGGCAAGGACGCGATGGTCGGTAGTCTCGGAGAGAGGGTTGATCTCAATCTGCGTCGCATCGCGCTCCATAAAGACTTTGTACAGGTTCTGGATGGTGTCCTTGGCCTCCTCGATGCACTGCTCCGAGAACCCAAGCTCGATGGCGATGTTCCGCGCGATCTCATCAGTCACACCCTCATGGATGTTAATGTACGTGGTTATGATGGCCTCAGGATGCTCCTTGGCGACGGTTTCGATGTCCATACCACCCTGCGACGAAGCGACGATGACGGGGCCTTGCGACGCGCGGTCCATAAGGACAGCGAGGTAGAATTCTCGGCGGGCGAATTTGCGCTCGACAATGTAGACGGCGTTGCAGAGCCGGCCAGCAGCTCCGGTTTGCTTGGTGATGAGTTTGTGGCCGATCATCTGGTCTGCGAGGATGGCAGCTTCTCGAGGACTGCGACTGTTAGCTCTTCCCGTCGTCCTCTATAGCCAGATTCAGGTGGCATACGAATAAACTACCCTGACACCGCCTTTGAAGCCGTTATCAAAGGTTCCCTTGCCTCGACCTCCAGCAAGAACCTGTGCTTTGATCACAACATCGTCGCCACCTGCAGAAATCAGCATCAGAACCTGCGTCGTTTCACAACCAGCGTACCGATTTCTTTAGCGATCTTCTCAGCCTCAGCGGCATTTGTTGCGACACCACCTTTGGGCACACCGATACCATACTGCATCCCTCATTAGTTTTGTTGCTCCTGCCAGATATACCAGTCTGCCGTACCGTCGCAAGCAGGTTTGCGGACCTGTATTCGTGTATCGAGAGCGCTCTGCTCTGCTGGATGACGGACTGCTTCGAGGGAGTCTTCTGGGATTTGTTAACAAAGAAGTTCGTTACGTAGCAGCTCCGCGCAAACTTGAAAGCTTGCGGAGCTCCAGCGCATGAGGACATACAGCAGCAGCGCGAAGAGCGCTTGTGAGCGGCCGGCAGCGTGCAAGTTTGTACATGGCGACCGAGTTACAGAGCACCTAGTGAGAAAAACTGAACCAAATAGGGTTGATGAAGTTGATAGGACGTAGTACTCGTTTCTCTTCCCAGAAGCCGCGCGGAGGTGCCAAGGCCCGCCGAAGATTTTCCGGGTTCTGCTAAAATGTCGCGCCCAAAATGGTATGAATCTGTACTCGGCCGAAACTTAATTAAGCACTCTTTCTTTGGGCAGACATGTCGAAGAGGAACAGTGAAGGAGATGTACTCTTCAATAGGATAGCGGTAGCGCGCGCAAAGCAGCAAGCTACACTAGCATCACTGCTTGGACTGAGCGCGACGACAGAATCACATGATGAAACTCAAATAACAGAGACCGATAATGCAGACTTGAAAGGTGGCGATGGAGACGACGAACAGTACGCTTCCAGTGCTTTGTCTTGCTTGCCTCAAAGCTAACGGTGCTTAGGTATGGTGTTGGCGCCAGTATTCCTAAAGAGATCGAGGATGGAAGTTTTACTCGCCGGGTACCAACTTCAAACGACAAACTCCTGGAGCTACTGAAAGGTAAAAAGGCCGCAAAGGCTCATCTGGCTGCCAAACAAGATATAAAAACCAAGTCACAGCAGCTGAAATCTGCCAAACCTACGCCTATTCTCAAGGATGAAAGTGACGAAGAGGAAGGGCGAGCATCTGCATTCAACTTAAGACGGCAAAGGCCCAAAAAGCCAGTTCCAATAACCAAAGGTGACGACACAGATGAGGAGGAAGGTAGATCATCCACAGTCACATCTAAGAAACGGAAAACCACAAATTCAGAACAGAGCAAATTGGATGAGGGAGCTGAAAAAGCTAATATTGGTCTGGGCCCCCAAGTAGAAGGAAGCGATGGCGACACGACTAAAACCCCATCAAAACCACTTGTCCAGAGGTCAAAGCCCAAGAGCTACTTGGACGAAATTTTGGCGGAAAGATCCAACAAGAAGAAAAAGAAGAAGACAAAGCAGAACAACATAGAATCTAAAGTTGAACAGTGACGAAATACATTCGATGAGATACCCAGCCAGAAGTTTATTTCAAATGCTCACGCTAAATTGCATATCGAAGGTCTTAATGCATGAAGCGCTGTTGAATAGCGCAAACGTCAAAATCTTGCCTTTTTTTCCTTTTATACCTTACTCTCTGATAATCAAACTCGCCATGCCCATACCCGTACCAATGCACTTGCTCAGTACGCCAATCTGCTCACCTGTCCGTCCCATCTCATGCAACAGCGTACCCAGCATACGTCCGCTGGTCGCACCTAACGGATGACCTAGTGCAATAGCTCCGCCGTTTGGATTGATCTTGTCCATATTGTTCTCCAAACCTAGTTTTCGTATACAGTACAACGCCTGGCTGGCAAACGCCTCGTTGATCTCCCAGATACCCACGTCCTCTTTTTCGATACCGGTATAAGCCAGTAGTTTAGGAATTACAACCGCAGGACCAACGCCCATCTCGTCTGGTAAGCAGCCCGCAACTTGCGTGCCAGCGAATTTGCCAATGATCTGCGAGGTGAGCCCGAGTTCTGCGGCCGTCGACCGGCGCATCATGAGGGCTGCGGATGCGCCGTCGGACACCTGGCTGCTGTTTCCAGCAGTACTCGCGCCATCTGCCTTGAAGGCCGGCTTCATCGTCGACAGTTTCTCGACGGTGGTGTTCGGCCGGATACCATCGTCCTTTGTAACTGTGACAGTCTTTTCGCTCTCAGGCACCTCGGGGTCGATCCACCGCGTTGTAACCGGTACAATTTCCTCGTCAAAGAATCCAGACGACTGAGCCTTCGCAGCGCGCCTGTGAGACTCGGCGGCAAAAGCATCCTGGTCGGCGCGCGACACACCGTACCGCTCCGCGACGTTCTCAGATGTGATACCCATGCTCATTATGCAATCGCGCGCTTCTTTTACAGGCGATTCCTTCATCTCTTTCCATAGCTCCGTGGGTATGGCCCTGCTACCATAGTTTCTCGTCATGCTCTCCATGCCACCGCCAATGCCCACATCAATCTGCCCTACTGCGATCTGATTCGCGATGTGCGTTATTGCCGTCAGACCAGATGCGCATGCGCGATTCGCTGTGCTGAAAGATGTTGTTGTGGGTATGCCGACGTGGTTAGCAGCCATGCGACCTGCTTTCGATCCGCCCAATTCGGACAGCACCGTGCCAATGCATATGTCATCAATCTTCGCAGGGTCAAGGTGTGGGAATTTATCTATTGTAGCTTTTAGGACCTAGGAACGCACGCAGTCAGCGGAAATCTATTGCATAGCTTGTAAAAAGGTCTTATTGCGTACCGCAGCTAGCATCTCATGGTCGTATGCATCTCGCAACCCACCCTTCTTAGCCCTGGTGACCGGTGTACGGATAGCGGAAAGAAATACGATATCATGAGGGTGCTTTTGCAGAATGTTTTTGACACCCTTTTGTACAAAGCTCGCCATAGTATATATGGCCAATGAATATTACAATGCCGGTCGCAGGGGCAAGAGAGTCAAGAAATCAGTGTGAAAAATAGAGAGAAAAGGAACCAAAAGGCCGTGAGGCAAGAAAGCCATCGCGAGCTAGATGTTGGGAGCTTCGGCAGCGACGCGCGGATAAGTCTTGTTCCAGCGGGGAGCAAATGCCGACTCTCAGGCCGGGGTGGATACGGAGCAGGTCGGGCCGGAAAAGTAACTAACCTCCGGAAATCGCAGTACAAGGAGGCAAATCATGGAAAAGTAAGCAAGCTATGATGGCTCGATTCAACCAGATCTAAGATCCATGCATAGAGAGCACAGAAATACCAAAGCAAACCCCAGCACCAGACCCATCATTCCTTGTACCACCACATGCAACATGCACCCTGTCAAAGATCCACCTTGCTTGCAACCGCAGCCATCATGTTTAAAGAGATCGAAAGCCATTAAAGGGGCCAGGTCGGACAACGGCTCGCCTCAAGGCGCCTAGGAGGCGGGGTATACAAGTCGGAACACATCGTTGAAGACGTACCAGCTACCACCATCGTTCTTCAACTGAAAAGTTTGGGTGTAGCTCATCGGCCTCTCCTGTCCATCGACCTAGTCCTCATTAGTATCCATGCCATACGCAACATTGATCCAGAAGACTGTGTACCTGCAGTGCGCCAGTGACCATGACCATGATACCGTCTTCAGCAGAGGGCTGAGCGTCTGTTGTGTTGGTTTGATGAACTACTTGGGTGAAGGGGAGGTTCTGTAAGTTAGCGACCATATTATAATGTGATTGTTAGAAGCCTACTATGAGTTTCTCGTGAATAGCATCGGCACCCCGAATGGCCTGTCCCTCAAAAGTAAGCATGGAATGCTCGCGCTGGACTAAGTCAGCATAAATTTCCTTCCTCGACCCGTAAGGTGACATACATAAAGGTCTCGTAAATTGGACCTGTGTTGGTCGAAGGTTTGGTAGTAGAATTGGGTAAATTGCTCTGTCACAGTATGTCAGTATTTTCCTCGCGCACTGCCAAACATCGCCGTAGTAATGAAGAGAAAGAGTATATTTCGGAACAACATGCCTGCAAGGTTTTGGAAGTCTACAGTGCTGAGTTAGTTACGTTGCGCGCAGACGCGGGGCTACAAAGGGGCGCATAAACATACCTGGCGTGGCCATCTTGATGGAGATGTTGGGAAAGATGAAGCTCGAGGATCTGTAGTTTCGATGAAGATGCTGCACAGCTAAAGGGGGGGATTATGACGAGATTATAGCCTGGCGCGGGCTGAAGCGGGCGGTTTGTTGTCCTGGCGGCGCCTGGCCTTCCAGCGCCTTCGTTGGTGGGGCAGTCCGCGATGGCCGGCCTTACTATTTTTCCGAGAGCTCATTTTCTTCCAGCTCTCCGGTTCTCCAATCTCAGGTCTCAACCTTGACCTCAACTATGTCGCGCGTGCACTGTAAGTATGCAAATCATCCTCTATCTTTATCTTTTCGATGATGATCTTTTATTCAACGATAACTTCTGAGTTTTCGATGAAGTTCCAAACAAGTTCAAGCTCAACAATCTGAGAAACCTCGTCGGCTTCATTCATCAAACATTATCGCTTTGTTCTTTGCTGACGAATACCTGTAGTCAATTCGAATCATGCACGGTGCAGTAAAGATCTCGGATAGAGAGTCCGGTGCTTGCGCTTGTGTAAATTCGCACAATGTCTAGTCTATTGAGAGTCTACGTATCTCATTATTCTTTTCGAGGTAGCTACCTTAGATCATATCCAATGAACGGTCATTCTACAATCCCTTCGCCTGAAATGACTTAACTGAGTCAACAATGCAATCTTCGAAGCTTCTGTACTTCAATCCTAGTATATCGATGGAACGTTTGTTGTTGAATGTGTAGATCTTCTTAATGTCGCCTTCCGGGAAGTCGCCACCTGGCGTCGATGCACTGGGAAGGTCCTTGTATTGCGGGAAATGCTTTTTGATAACCTCGGCAATTTGTCTGTTCGAGAAGTGACTGGCTAGGGTAAAGAAGCGTTTATTTGCAGCATCCTCCTTCTCCGCTGCGGCAACATGCGCTTCAGCAACATCACGCACATCGATCCAGAGATACGCTCCTGTTGGCGGTATCTCGTCCTTCCATTTACCCTGTGCTGCCCACAAGATACGCTGGTTTGACGTGTTCAGGTTTTCAAGACTATCGAGCGCGTGAATCTGTCTTATGTCAACCTAACTGCGCAGCAACAGGAAATTTTGGATGCTTACGATAGGACCGAACACCAGAGGGGGGTTGATCGTTGCAATGGTAAATTTAGGTCTTTCCTTTTCTAAGAAGTCCCATGCCGCCTTCTCCGCAAAAGTCTTGCTCGCTCGATATCCATTCATCGGGTTTGTTTTCGCGTCTTCCAATGTTATCGGATTCCAGTCACTCTCTGAGTATTCGTGTCCTGGCCAGTCTCCTTTGCTCGCATCAATGATGGAAGCGAATGACGAAGTGATGACAACGCGTTTGACCGAAGGTGCGGACTTCTTGATCGATTTTAAGATGCCAGTAGTGCCGATGACTGCAGGGTCAAGGAGGTCCTAAACAGTCAGCTGGGGACTCATGTTTTAGTTCGCCAGTACTAACCTTCTGGACATCAGTTATGTTGAAATGAAAGGGACTGGCTGTATGAAGGACAAGCTCAAAGGGCGGTTCTGACACAACAGCTTGGTCGAATGCTCCCTCTTGAGCAATGTCCGGCACGATAGCAAAGCTCAATTGGCCCTTTTCAACTGCACTCTTGTACTCCTCCTTAATCTTGTCGGCCTTCTCTTGGGTTCGCACTGTCGTAACGACGGTATGCCCTCGTTTCAACAGAACATCGAGAGTATGCGCAGCAATAAAGCCGCTTCCACCGGTCAGTAGGACTTTAGGCATCTTTCTGACTTCTCTGAGGATCTTGCTTCCAAGCTGAGGTTAGAGTAGAAGGTTTGTGCTGGGTAAGTCGCCAGTTGTTGGCCAAGCTCCACCTCGGTCGACGTCGTAATTTGTATGCCGGCGGTTGCGGGGCGGACCGACCACCGGCGGTAGCTTTAAGTCCTCGTTGCTTACCAAACTCACCATTCTTCTGTTAATAATCCTCTATCTCCGCATCATTGGTGTGGCGGCTTTCGTATTTTCGTTTGCCATGACGCAAGCTCTCCAAAAAGCGCAAGCTCCAACCTCGCCTATCGCCGTTGCTGTCTGTTTAGAGTTAACTTGCAGGTATTTTTTCCTCCCTGAGCCGACCTGCAGAACCTCATCACTTGCGATGTAAGAAGCATTTCAGACAGACGTGTACCCATTTATCCATTTTCCTGGACTGATGCCGCGGGATAAAGCTGTAGGTAAGCCAAGGGGGCCAATTTATTCAGGAGGCATGCGGGGCATGTGGTGGGGCAATGAATGAGGGGCACTCTTTCGTCTTCTCCCACATGGAGCTCAGTGCCGAATCTTGTTCTCCTACATTGAACTCTTCTAGCTGTGCTATCGCCATGTCTGCTGCAAAAAGAAACCCACCATTCAGAGCCGAGCACTGTGGGTCTCTGCTTCGGCCTCAGGAGCTGGTGCAGAAGCGATATGACGTTGCTGCTGGCAAGGCTCCCGCGTCGGAGCTAGTCCCTCTCGAGGATAGGTTAATTGAACAGGTTGTGAAGCTGCAGAAAGACGCTGGATTTCATGTTGTGTCGACTGGTGAATATGCGAGGTGAGTCAAGATGGCAATGGTGAAATCTAAGCTCACCTCGTCATGTTAGGCACATGTTCTGGGGCACGTTCTTCGAGGAGCTCAATGGCATGAAAGAATTGCAACTCGGTGTGCTCAAGGGATATGATGCGGACATGTTCCGGCCCTATGCGCCAGACGTCAAGTCGTTCATGGAATCCAAGGAAATCCCCAACGCGGTCACAGTCTGCACGGGAAAGATTTCACACCCCGGTCATTCGAGCTACCAGCGTGAGGTCGACATTATGAAGAAGATCGTGCCTGAGGATGAGTGGAAGAATATCAAAATCACCATGATCTCGCCATCGTGGTACCACTTCCGTTACAAGGCTGGACGGTCGTACCCCAAGGATGTGTATGCAAATGATGAAGAGTACTTTGAGGATGTTGCGAAAGCTTACCAAGAAGAATTGAAGATCTTGCATGGCCAGGGTATCAGGAACATCCAGATTGATGATCCTAACTTGGCATACTTCTGTTCAAAGGCTATGCTGGATGGATGGGCTGCAGACAAGGGCAACGACAAAACTGCAGACGAGATGTTTGATGCTTACGTGAAATTCTATAACAAGTGCTTCGAGCGTCCGGACGACATGCACCTCGGCATCCATTTGTGCCGTGGTAACTACGTTGGTAGTCGGCATTTCTCCGAGGGAGCCTACGATAACATTGCAAAGAAGCTATTCCAGGTGCGCGCCTTATCCTCCATATTATAAATGTGCTAACAATTGACTTAGGACCTCAACGTTGACACTTACTATCTCGAATACGATACTCCCCGTGCGGGTGGTTTCGAGCCTCTGGCCCATTTACCTAAGCATAAGAATGCAGTGCTGGGTGTCATCACTTCTAAGTTCCCCGAGCTTGAGAACCAAGACGATATGATCGCCCGTGTGAAGCAAGCAGCGGAATTTGTGGCCAAAGGTACAGGCCAGTCCACAGAAGAGGCGCTGCAGCAGCTCTGCGTAAGCCCACAGTGCGGGTTTGCGAGCCACGCAGAGGGAAATGCGCTAGGATATGAGGATATGCGGAAGAAGCTGCAACTTGTGAGGAGTATCGCAGACGCAATTTGGCCAGGACAACCATAAAGGTATAGCTGTGAGCATCATAGCATTGTGAGGTTTACAAAAATAGTCTGCCTTGGAGAAAAGTTAGAAAAAAGGTAAAGTGTGGTATCTCATCGCATTATCCATTCTCTTTGGAAAAATACCGTTCATCGTGTATTATCAGATTTGAAAACAAAACAAAATATAACATTCCGAAAACTCCGTCTATGCATCCCTGACTCCAACAACCCCAGCCTCTTCCCCCCTTCTTCCACCTACTCCTCCTCCCGGCCCATCTTCTCCTTTTCCTCCGACATCAACACCGCCCAGTCCACCATCGTCCGCCCTTGACTGGTAATCATTGGGTAGACATCCTTGAACCCTCCCCGCCTCCTCTTCTCCTCAGTCCGATGCTCTTTGGCGACGCTCACCCCGTCGCACCCCTCGCCATGAATTGGGCACTTGAGAACGCGAGGCTGCGCTGCCACCAGGCCCTCAATGGTTGGCAGTGCGGCCTTGAACGCCTCGTTGAGCGCGAGGCTCGCCGCCTTCATGCTCCTCTTACGCGGCCGGCCCGTCCCAATGGGCTTGGAAGCAGGAGCAGGGACGGCCGGGCGGCGGACCTTTCGACGGGGTCTGCCGGCGCTGGGCGACGCAGGAGGCAACGGGGTGGAGTCCTTCACGAGGTCCCGGTAGGAGGGCACGCGTGGGACTGCGGACGGGCTGGAGGCGTCTGCGAGCGGTCCGCTCGGCACACGCGAGACGTGACGAGAAGAAGAAGAGGAAGAGAGGGAGCGGTTATGGCCCTTTGCGTCACTGACTTTGTCACTGACTTTGTCACTGGCTAGGGTATCTATGGATGTCAATATATTTTCGGTGAACAAAAGATGGGTTTGCATACTGGAATCGTGGCCTGGGTGGCTCAGCAGTTTCTGAAGAGCTTCGTCGGTGGCTAGAAGGTGGTCCATCCGCGACGTCGAGGAAACAGAACGCAAGCCTGCATCGTTGCTTCGGAAGCGGTGTGATGGAGTGACAGGACAAGACGGCCGTGGCGTGTTGCTCATAAGCGGCGTGGCATAGTAAGAGCCCGGGGCACTTTCCGCGAGGTACAGCGCTTCCTCATTGTATATGGAGGAATCGTCGTTGTCGTCGTCGTCGATGGAAAAAATACGGCGAGGCGGAGAAAGCTCCACCGGTGTCTGCTCTGGGTCTTTCAAACCTCAAAAAGTCAGCGATTTAACATTCAGAAAACGTAGTCCATTACAAAGTGATACACTGACTATCTAGTAGCGGACTATGGGTGACTTATTCTCGCTCATGTTGTACATACAGTTTGAAAGTGGGTGCATTGGTACTTTGCCCTTGTCAAACGCCCCAAGTGTAAAATTGCCTTGCGGCTCGATTGGAGTTGCGGCACCATTGGTCTTGACCTTGTTGTTCCACTCATGGACCTGGGCCTTGTATAGTGCGAGGACGTCCTTCTCGGATCGCAAGCTGCTGTCGTTGGCGTTGTATTCTGGAGCGTCTGTCAGTATGCCTCTCACTTGGATAGGGCCCTTGGTCGTAAACGGTACGGGTTCGACAGGGTTCCCCAAACGGCCATAGAGGTAGTGCCCACGGTACCAGTAGGCGACACCGAGTTCAACGCTGTGCAAGCCTGTGAAGCCTGAGATACGAACTTGCATTTTGTCCGTTTTGGCACTGCGTGGTTTCTGATAAGACATCTTGGAAGTGGGTTGGTTTGTGAGTTGCTCAGAGCGAACTGTCTGTATGTCAGAGTTCCTGCTGTGGGGATTTCTGATGTGGAATGTCGTGCGGTGGAGATCTCGACCGTAAGTGACTCCAACGTCACTACTGTGGCTGAAGTTTCTGCCAGAGAGACCACTGTCGTACAGGTTCCTGTTAGCAAAGTTTCTGTCGTAGAAGTTGAACGCAGGGATGTCTCTGTTGTGGAAATTACTCGTGTACATGTTGCTTTCGTTGAATCTTTTCGTGTCGTCAAAGTGGCTGACGGTAAAGTTTCCGCCGTAAACGTTCCTATCGCGAGCTTCAAGCGCTGACATATGGAACCGGGCCATGTTTGGTGGCGGAACGTCCATTTTGATACAGCCTTGCAGTCTATCTGGAAGCAGGCGTGCCGCTTCGGAATATCTGTCCAAGTAGGGGATGATACGCTGCGGAGTAGCGCTCACCCAAGCAAGCTGCGTATTGAGAGCAACAACAGGACTAGGCAGGATTAGACTCGGAATGGTCTTGTCGGGTAGACGCTTGCATACCGCTGCTGCTAGCGGATCGACGGGGCCGTACGGAGTGCCGTTCTTTTTTTTAAAGTGGGTGTTAACGAACGGGTTGACGTAGAGGGGCATGGTCGGGGATGCGCTATTGGTTATTATACAGTGGCCGTTTACGCGTGTCGGTGGTGAAGAAGAGTAGAGGAGTCTTGTGAGCAGGTCACTTGGAGGCTTTCGACAAACGAAAGTCTTGGTGAAAGTGAACTTGGCTGCAGAGGCGCGTCTTTGCTTCCATTTCGCCATAGATTGCTGCTCGAGTGAGTCACGGTTAGGACGCGTCTAAACGCGTTAAGGGAGCATGTCTGGCAACGCGCTTGAAGTCGAATGTACCGACATATATGGCAGTTGAGCATTCTGGGGATGCAATGAAGTACCTTCAATCACGTCTACATCATCAAAAAGCAATCTGGCAAGAGAGTCAATGTCGATATGTAAATGACATGAAATGAATTGTAGACCAAAATACCAATGGTAGAAAGGTGGCTTCTTTCCGTTACAGCATGCAAATTTATCTGCTAAGATTTTTGCTTGTCCCTAACTTCTATCTAGTCTGGTGAGTTGCTTCATTTCAATTAGCCGTTTATCATACACGCTCGATGGCTGTTCAATTTCTATAAAAAGAGTATGTAGTCAAATTTTAAAGTCCTAATCTCGAAGGGCACGTGGGAGACAAGCAGTATGAATTTTAACAAGATTACCAATGGAAACTTGGATATTTTTGTGTCTAGGGCGCAAGTCCACATTCTGCATACGAAGTTAAATGAAGAAACGAAATCTCCAGTATAAACTGGTTAATAACCGACCTGATGTCTCTATATTTATTATAAGAATGGGAACGACCATCACCAATCAAGTGAGCAAGGCGTAATAGTCAAAGCTGTAAAGAACATACACCTCTTGGTTGGGAGAATTAAGGTAAAAACCTTAATTCGCCGGTTCGAGCCCCAGGCTCGCCGAAGATAAAAAGTACCTTGGGCCAGAGTAGAGAAACACTAGGTTGAGAAACAAAAAATCCCTAGAATACTCCTCTGGGTGGGCTAGTGTCAAGAGGGCTGCAAGGACACTAGGCTGGATGAGAAAAAGGCACAACAGATGCTTCATCCAGTGGCGCAGCAGGTACAATATGGCGACCAGCCAAAACAAACAACAAAAGTAAGTGAGAAATCCCCTAAAAAATGCTAACAATATATATAATATAGGAACGACTAAAGAAATATAGTGTAACAAATTTCTTAAAAAAGAAAATCTTAATAAGATTCTTCTTTTTTGTTTTTAGTTCTTTCATTTGTTATATAGTATAATATGTACTCTTTCGGTATGAAAGGAATGGTAAAGGAAGAAACAGCGTTTAGACCGAGTGACGATTGTTTATCTTTGAAGGGATGCATCGCGCGCATCTAAGCGTGCCTCAGGAGGACGACGGCTAGCTGTTTGCAGATCGACTGATTGATATAACTTAGTATTGTATCAAACCGCACTAGATCTAAATGATTGTTTTGCCCATCAGGAAACTACATGTCGGTTTATGGGCGGGTTTTTATGGTGGGTGGTGTAGCACCTGCGTAGCTTATTAAACCTCCAGTTCGAGGGTTAGATATCGAGTAAGACGATTACAGAAACCGTAGTTCAAAAATGTATATTGGCGGTCGTAGCTCATTTATACATTGTTCAAGGGCAAAAGCGAATTCATTATCATTGACCAGTTCAACGGCCATGCGAATATGATCCGACTATCGTACATATCTCATCCAGCAAACGTCTCTCCAAACTCCCCCCTACTTCCTAACAGCGGAAGTCCCATCATCAGGACCAGGAAGCCCCTCCTCATCACCAGGCTCCGTATAGGTACCAGCCTGCTTAGTAGCACCTCGAGTGCGGCCTTCGATGATGTTGCTTCGGTCGATGGCATCTTTTTCGTCACGTGCTAGGAACAATTAGCATGTACTCGTCGACGTGCATATGAGAGGAAGATAACGTACCTAATTGTTCGTCTGAATCAGCAGTAGCAGCGTCGTAGGGATCCTCGACGGGAGCCTCGTCCCGCTGAACGGGAATCTGGTTCTGTCCAGTGCGGCTAATGTAGTCATTGTCGATGGCATCGCCAGCGGGGGTGTTACGGAGGCCATCATTTTGCTGCTCATATCGGTCGTCGGCGGACATGGTGCAGTTACTGTTTCGTCGATGTAAAATTTAGCAAATGGATATAGAGTCGGAGTTGAAAAGCGGTACTAGAGTTGTACCCGGAAATTTAGATTATTGATAGGACACTTGAAATAGCGAAATCATCGGCTTCTTATACAGATTGTCGAAGCAATTTCGTGTACGTCATGGTGTCGATGTTGTGTTGCAAGCCACCGACGAAGTGTATGAATGGGGAAGCGGGAGACCATTTCGCCGGATCGAGTGCGTTTCGTAGGAATTTAATCATGACAACATGGTTCCATGGAGAGCATGCGTGTAGACCACCTTGTGACTGGGTTGGCGTTAGGTAACTACAGGGTGTTCGGAGCAGCATATGGAAGGATCAGCGGGAACTAGTCGATGGTAGGGTGGATATCGTTGAGTTTCCGATCAGGATGATAGTTGTATCAAAGATGGGACTGAGGATTGCAACATCCAGGCCTTGCCCTACATGTAATGGATGGATGTCAGGTCTTTTTCTTTACTACGACGATTACCATGTGGCTGTTCGTGCAACCAAGGAAAACAATATCTAAAAAGCAAAGCTAAACGTCAATCATACTCAAATCTCACACGCTGCTGGTGTCATGCTTTGAAGGAAGTACCTAATAGTTTTTAGAATTTAGGTATGTTCTGGATATAGATGGATGCACACGACTCACATTCCGATCGTGCCATCTCCGATATGTTCAATATCACAGCCATCTCTTTCTCTGAATGCGAAGCGATGGCAGATAGGCGTCAATGGATGCCTGGGACTGGCTAGCGCCAGGGACGGGATGATGGATTTGCAACAGCTGGAGCTGGATCGATCTTGCATCGCAGCTAATTTGAGATCGCATAATGGCGATAGGTGACTCGTCAAATGCGACATATCGTGACGTCGAGGAATTGATCAGTTAGCCGAATATGGTAAAGTCTGAACCCTGAAATTCCATGTAAGGAAATCAAGGAGGTTGGAAATAAGCTCCTTTCGACTCATTTAATAAAATACTTTAAAAGGACTTTAATTGTCTCTGACCGTTTCGAAACAGTTCAGTTTGGTGGCGTCCTTGTTGAAATATTTATTCTATATTGATGTAGACGTTTTGGAACAGCCCTGGAACACAAATAATTGCATGACTCAAGCACAATGCTACAACGAGAAGTGGTTTCGAAGGAGCCCTTCGAAGCTAAATGGCAAGAGAGCCATTGGCTTGCTGGGAATGTCTTATTCTGAATACATGAGTACCTAGGATACATGGAAGTTCGTTACACTTCGTATTGGGAACGGATTTCTTGTATCGGCTCAAAATACTTAAACTGAGCTGTCCATCCTCGGTATTAAAAGCTCCTCGATAAGAAAGAAAGGTCTTTACAAGTGGTACCATGTTGAGACATGCACTACTCACGAGAGACAAGGTAGCACATAAACCAAGGAGACGGCTCTGATTCGAGGAACAACATGAAGTTCAAATCCAGCCAGATTAATCGGTGACTAGCTGGTAGTGTCTGGAGTCTACTGATTTGCGAACTCACTCGTCAGCAGCAGCCTTCTTCTTTCGTCCCCTAAATTCCATGAGCAATGTTCATCCTAAGATTGTACATACTTACCTTTTCTGTGGAGCAGGCTTCTCCTCACCATTGGTAGCGGTGGCCTTCTTCCGGCTACGCTTCGACTTTGGCGGCTCGGGTTCATCGGCTTCCTCGTCGTCTTCATCAATCTCATCCGTTACTGCCGCTTTCTTGCCCTTTGCGGTCCTCTTTACTATGGGCTTAGCTTCGGCTTCGCTGCCTGGCGACTCCTTAGCTGCCTTCTTGGGCTTGCCCTTAGTCTTCTTTGGAGCAGGAGCCTCTTCCTCCTCTTCATCATCCTTAACGGCTCGAGCTCGCTTCTTCTTCGGCTTGGGAGACTCTACATCTGGCTCCTCCTGGAAATTAAGTTAGGTCAAGCATGGAAATGGCGACTGACGGCAATACCTCATCAGCGACGGCCTTAGCGGCCTTGCCCTTCTTCTTAGGTGCCTTTACACGGAAACCCTTCTGGCCGGGGCGGTTGCATTCGACATCCTAGGGAGCGTCAGAGTCTGTTATGGGAGTGTGCAGATTACACGTACGCCCTTCCAGTCCTCGTCAGGGACATGGCCATTGGCAAGAGCGAACTGAACTTTCTCCTGGTACTCGGCGGGGAGCTCGTCGTAGCCGTCGACCATTTCTGTATCACCGCCGGTCTCCTCAATAAGGTTTTCAATCACCTGTGGAGTGGTGCAACCCCTAATGGCGTAAGATGCAAGGGGTGGTTAGATGGGCGATGACACGACATACCAATGTTTGTACATCCAGCTCGTGTGTCCGTCAATGGTAACTTGTGTGGCGAAGCGGCATTCGCCCTTCTCAAACTTGATTCCTGCCTTCTTGCATTCTGTGT
>Ga0247757_10000955_pt1 | contig 21363 bp, 23 predicted proteins | sample UWRJL126311R4_FD_180929 | JGI IMG/M metagenome (GOLD analysis project Ga0247757, IMG submission 180929) | Plant litter microbial communities from Arlington Agricultural Research Station in Wisconsin, United States - UWRJ-L126-311R-4 | ecosystem: Environmental > Terrestrial > Plant litter >...
ACCACCCCCGCCCCCTCCCCCCTCGGACTCAACGCTCCCCCATCCACCGCCGCAATCGGCGCCTTGCCGCCCACCAGACTCTTCCTGTGCGGGCGCGGATTCGCGTCCAGCGTCTCGGTGCCCACTTCGTCCGCCGCAACACCCGGAACAGCCGCTTCCTCGTGTTCCTCGTCCCCATCCACCAGCCCGCGGTTCGCCAGCCGCAGCCCTAGGACGCGCTGCCTAAAGTCGTCCACGAAAAGCTGCATGTCGGGGATGGGAAGAGGCGTGATGTGTTGCTCGGGCTGGGCTTCGTTATCCTCGGCAGAGGAAGAAGCAGACGAGCCAGGCGGCAGGGCCTCTCCGGCCCGTATGCTGTACAGCCGCAGCGCCGTGTCGAGACACTTTTCCGCCTGGAGGGCTTTGTTCTGGCGCCACCATGATTCAGCGGCCAGGACCGCCCAGAAAGCTGCTTTGCGGGCGCGGGAGCCTATTCGAAAAGCGCCCTTCCCGGGGCGGATGGCATAGCAAGCGGCGATGCGTTCGGTGACGAGTGCTGCGCCAACGGGGCCCACGAGGTGAGTCTCGAGGACGCGTGCGCCCCAGCGTGCGGCGTCGTCCGCGGCGACTGGGCCGCGGAGGCGGAGGAGTTCGATGGCGAGAGCCAGCGTGCGGAGGGCGTAGTAAGGAGCTGCGCTGCGCTGGCGGTCCATGTAGCTGTACGAGGCAGCGCGGATCCAGTCGTCTATTTTCTCTGGACGGGCGGTTTTGGCGGCGAGGGCGGGCGGGGAGAGCAGAGCAGAGAGGGCGGCCATTTCAGCGGCGCCGGCGTAGTGGCGCCAGGCTTTGTCATTTTGAAAGTCGGTACAGAGGACTTCGTAGGTGGAGAGCGCGAGCTTGGTGTCGCGCAGCATAAAGGAGTAGTCTGCGAGTTTACGCATCTGGGCTTCAGGTGTGTCTGGGCGGTAGAAGCCCTGCAGGGGATCGTAGTTGGAAGAGGATGAGGTGAGGGAGGAGGTGGAGCTCGTGCGGGATGAGGAGAAGGGCGTCCAGCGCTTGGAGAGAGACATGAAGCGACCCGAAAGACCACGGCGGCGGGTGAGGACTTGCTCGTTCCATTGCTGAACAGAGCGTTCTATGTGGGGGACTATGGATTGGGCTACGAGTTCGCGGACAAAGGTTTTTATGGCGGTGATATCGGACTCGGGGATGTAGGGGGTGGGGTCTGTGATATCGTCTGCTGTTTCTGTTTTAGACATTAGTACGTGAACATTATCAGGATCAAAGGACAGATACGTACCTCGCTTTTGGATTTCTGCCAGCTCTTCTGATGCAGACATCCACTCACACGTAGGCAGTGGGACGCTGTCGTCGTCTGAAGATATGCATTCATGACCCTTCAGCCTCAGTAAGTGGCAATGAAGCCCGAAATGCCGTTTCATGGCATCGAATGTGGCATTCGATTTGGCGATATCGCCAGTCTCTTCATCGTGGACCAAGACATAGTACCGCAGATAGTCATTGTCAATCCATTGTGGGAACCGTAGGTCGCCGTCATGCTGTCTGGCATACAGCCTGCGTAGCGCTTCTATTGGATTTGGATTTCTGGAGCTAATGGCAATCACGCCAGCTACTGGATGTGCAAACGATTCGTGAGGCACCAGCGGCAAGCCCGATAGTAGCCGACGAAGGTATAATGTGTAGAAGGGGGAAGTCGTGCGTTCTTGAGGTACCGGCTCACCGCGGTTCAGGTAGTCGGACGCCAGACCTTGGGTGTTGAACTCGGTATACTGCAGATGACGATCGACCAGTTCTTCTACCTCAGCGACTTGGCCACCGACACGACGTGGTTGTATTGGAGGCGGTGCTGACCTAGAAGAACCTTCTCCATTGGACGTCTGGACGCTGACGACTGGCTTTGTGGGCGAGAGACCGAGAGCATCCTTGATGTCAACGAAGCGAATTCCAAAGTCCTCGTAACTCTTGCTTGCGCCGACGCTATCTCGAATGGTGACTTTTCCGGGTACCGATTCTCCAAAAGGACGCAGCAACTGTAGCAATCCACCATCTAGTCCCTTGCCACGGATCAAATCCTCTGTCTCGTTGTCGGCCAGAACGACCACGTGCGGCGCAAATGCCCGCTGTATGAGGTTGCGGTGCTCGTCCGAAACGCCGGGAGGCAGGCTGGTTGGAGTAGAAATGCCATTGTATCTTGATCCAGGGGAGAAGACAGAGCCGCTGGGGGCAACAGAGGCGGTGGGTGTTGCGCTCCCAGAGCTGGGGCGCGAACCCGATATCGATGCGGTCGATTCGAAAAGCTTGTGCAGCGAGGTATTCGACCTGCGGTAGGGAAGGGAGGCGGGCGAGGCTCCCCGTTGCCTGGGCAGGATCATGGATGTCTCCAGGTCGACAGGATACTGGGGCGGCTTGGGGGTGGCATCTTGCGAGGGCGTCATGGGGGGCTGGGCCGCAGCGCCCACGGGCTGGATGATATGCGCGCGGGTTCTGGGGATGCCGGCATGTATTCTGGCGCTGGGCACTCGTGTCCGGCCAGCAGGCGACAGCGGGTTCTGGTGATCGGGCGTCTGCGGTTCGGCGTGTGCAGCTTGCTGCTGCGAAAGGTGACGATGACCGATGCGGCCGTCTCGCGCTCTGACTGGCCGGGCGACACCAGAAGACTCCATCACGACACAAAAAGTCCTTTATCACGCTCTTTCGCCTGTCTTTGCCCGCCAGAACTCCCATTCAGAGGGTTCTTGTGCCACAGGCGTAAGAAATAGCTCCACATTCTCTCTTCATTTCCGCGCCTGCCCTGATGAGGCGTGCCTACTGCTTACCCTCACCGCGACCAATTTCCCTTTATAGCAAACCACGCTGCCCTGCACACCCCTACACTGGCATCTGCACACGGCCGACCTTTCACGATCCAACTTGTCCATCGTTCCAGGGGTTTCGTGCCTGGCGCATGCCTACAACAAGGCTCTTGTCACCTGACTCACCAGAGGGGCCGACTCCCAAACGGCCACGGACTCAGCCCTCGCATCCTCGCTACATACGACCTTACCATAGCATGGCGTCCCAAGATAGCCCGGATCTTCCTGTCTTGGAACTTACACAGGAAGAAACCAAGCTGCGGGAGCTGTTACTCGCAGTAGCTTCTTACATCGACGAGGCTCCCCCGCAAGACACTGCAACTACAGTTAAAGTCCCTGGTGAACTTACCCATGAAAAGGTTGTATTGCGGTGGACGGGTGGTTGGGTGCGTGACAAACTACTGGGCGTGGGTAGCCACGATATCGATGTCGCCATCAATAAGATGACTGGCGAGAACTTTGGCCTGAAGATGCTGAAATACTTGAAGACACCCGGCAACCTTGAAAAGCATCAGTTCGGCAATGCTGAGAGTAAAATAATCATGTCTGGCCTGCATACTATCAAAGCAAATCCAGAGGCATCCAAGAACCTGGAGACGGCGACCATCAAGATCATGGGCATTGACCTTGATCTTGTCAATCTCAGGAAGGAGACTTACAACGAAGTCAGCCGTAACCCGCAGATGGAGTTTGGAACAGCTGAGGAAGATGCTATGCGACGGGATGCTACCGTGAATGCCATGTTTTACAATTTGCACACCCAGCAGATTGAGGATTTCACGGAGCGTGGATTTGAAGACATGGCCGCGAAGATCATAAGAACACCTCTAGAACCTTATCAAACCTTCAAAGACGATCCACTCCGGGTCCTGCGACTCATTCGCTTCGCAAGTCGTCTCGACTATGCCCTTGATACAGAGACCGCGAAGGCTATGGCGGATAAAGAGATACAAGAGGCGTTGAAGATCAAAATCAAGCGAGAGCGAGTTGGTATTGAAATGGAGAAGATGCTCCGAGGCCCTGATCCCCCTATGGCCCTCCGACTTATTGACGAAGCTGGGCTGTACGAAACCATCTTCACCGATCCAAACCGGGACATAAGATTCCAACCAGACGTCAAAATTTTTCGCAAGGGCTATGAGTTCATGGACGCAGTTACTAGGAACCAGGACGGTTCAAGCTCTATCCTCAATTCAAAACTCCTAAGCACTCCAGACGAACGGTATCTTGCATGGGTGTGTGCAGCGGTGATACCTTGGGCAGATGCACCCATGGTGCCTCATCCGAAGAAGAACAGGCCACCGTACCATGCAGCTTATCTTGTCGCGCAAGAAGGCCTCAAAACGCCCAACCGTGTGTCTGACATCCTCGTTGTCTCACTGGACAACCGCGAGACCATTTCAAACCTAATAGGCGAGTACTATGGCAAGAAGCAGAGCTCGAAAGAAATCTCACCTGAAGATCGGTCAACCATAGGCATGGCATTAAGAAGTTGGGGTGCTAGCTGGAGGTCGCAGGTGTTATTTACACTCTTGCATGAGGTGGTGTTTGGTTCTCAGTCGACCAAAAGTAAGCATTCTCGCTCAGAGCTATCACACTCGGGCTGTCTTCTAATGCATGGACTTGAGCTAACATGTGCAGCCTTATTGTCCCAGTATACCAACTTCATAAACCTCCTTGCCGAACTGGATCTGCTTGACTGTGTCAGCCTCAAGCCCCTCGTCAACGGGAAAGAGCTCGCTAAGGCTCTTGACGTGAAACCCGGCCCTTGGATGAAAGATGCCCTCGATGTTGTAATGGCATGGCAACTGCGAAACCCCTCGGCCACAGACCCGGCCGAGGCTATCGAGGAAGTCAAAAAGACCAGCAAAAGTGAGCTTCCCTCTCGACTCATGTCTCATTTCTTAACACTTACGATCCGTCCCCTCTTCTCGCAGAATGACCCCACTGACGAAAAAATTACTCTGCCATGGAAGAAGCCAGAGAATGAGTACTTTGCGGGACTGTTAAAGTGGATTCTATCAAACATGGAGGAAAATGACGTGCGTATACATTTCCGGATGATCAGGCCCCCGATCATGCAGATGCTGGAGGACGGTGATTTGGAGTGGAATGCTAGGGCCTGTCAATTCATCACGTTGCTGGTTCGCCGCACGCCACCCACGTTAAAAAAAGATTGCTGGGCCCTCTTCCACGACCAGCTCTACAGCTTCTTCAACTACCTCCCCTCCCTCACGCCCGCCTCCGACTCCGCGAACCTTCTCCAACACGTCTACCCAGCCCTCCTCGCCTTCTCCTCAACAGCCGAACACCGCATCGCCGCCCAAGCCCCCTCAATACAAGATCCCCCTCTCGCAGCCGAAGACATTGCTCTCCTCGACACGCTCATCCGTCAGGGCATCATAACCCCCTTCTTCCATTTCCCCACCCCAACAACCTACCCCGCCCTTGCCACCCTCCTACTCACCACCCTATCGAACCTCCTCCCCGCCCTCGGCATCCACTGGGTCAAACACGCAAACGACATCCTCCCCCTCATACACTCCATCCTGCGCGATAACCTGGCACCTACGTACCCTGCGCTCCCCCTCGCAGCAGCTACCGCTCTACGTCTCGCCATCGTAAATGGCTGGCCGAGAATGCGCGGCACGAGGGCGCTGGAGGCGTATTCCTCGGCAGCGGCAGCGTGGGTGCATTGCGAGGGGTATATGTGTTCTGCAGGGGTAGAGTTGGAGGGTGTGAGGGAGGAGCTGAAAAAGGTGGTGAAGTGTGCGGAGATGGTTATGGGGTTGGATAGCGAGGCGGCGGAATTGTGGAAAGAGGAAGTAGAGCGGGCGAGGAGGGAAGAGGCGCCGTGGGTGGAGTTGCTGGAGGGGTGTGGAGGAGAGGGGGTTGGTGGTGATGGTGGGGTTGAGCGATTGGGGGAGGCGATGGGAACGTTGGGTGTGTGATGGGGTTGGTGAGCGGATGGCATTGTATCAGAGGAAGAGTCACTCATGCATACTGAACATCAAAAGTTAATAGAGGAGAAAAGATTTCGTCAGACCATGAGCCCCATGTTCAAAGCCCCAAGCAGGCAGACCATTTGCACCATCCCCCTTCCGTAGCCAAAGGGACGCCTCCTAGCATAGTAGACCAAGTACACAGGGACCTAGGAAAATGCAAACCATAAAACCCCATCCTATCCGTGGAGTAGAATCATGTGCCCCTATCAGCCAAGCAGGGCGCCTCGAACGAAGCAGAACCCCCTCCTAACATCCAGAGTACGTGCACATCCCGAGAGAGAACCGACGTCAGCAAGCTCGCTAGAGAGCAAGAGACAGCTGCAGCTGAACCTTGCAGATGACGTGCCTAACTGCATTTGTTAATACACAAGAAAATCATCCACAGTCAGCAGCAAAGCAGCGCACACTTTCTACCAGCCGCCACCGACGCCACCGATGAACTCGTTGTCCTGGTCGTGCGTGTTGTTGTTGTTGCGCCGAGGACCGTTATTGCCGCCACGGTTGTAGTTGTTATTGGCATTGTACCTATTCTTCCTGCCGCCCCTGTAGCTCCCATTGTGGTTGTGGTTGTACTTCTTCCTGCCAAAGCCATTGTCACCACCATCGAAGTCGTCGTCGAAGCCACCGGAAGGCGCGTTCCAGATGTCTTGCACGGAGCGACCTCCATTGGCGGCGTACCCGGACTGCTGCTGCTGAAGGTTGCTGTTGGCAGCAGTGGCGGAATAGACTTGCGCGGGGTAGGCGCCGCCAGAGGTGTAACCGTTCTGCACAGAGGTCGAGGTGAGACCCAAGCCGTTGGCAGAGCCGTACTGGGTGGCATCTTGAGAGCTGGTGTTATAGGCCTGGGAAGAGTTGTTATAGTTCTGGGACATGGTATTATAGCCCTGGGAGGCGAAGTACTGCTGGCCTTGGTCACGATTCATGCGGTAGCTGGCGCCATTGCTGTTGTTGTTGGAGGACCAGACCGAGTCGTGCTGCTCAGGCTGGTTCCCGTTCAGGTAGCTGGTCAGCTGGCGGTAAGAGAACGGCTCCACGTCGTCGGACTGGCGGTAGTAGGTAGTGCCGGAAGCATCATCAACGCCGCCGCCGCCCATGTACTGCTGGTCCAGCTGAATACGCTCGAAAGCTTGACGCGCAGACTCCATGTTAGCCGGGATGAGAGTAGTGGTGGAGCTGCCGCTGGGAGAAGAGTCTTGAGCGACCGCGGGCGGGTGCGACAGCGCGCGTGGGATGAAGGGCGGCGCGCGCGGGTTTAGCTTAAAGGTGCTCGTAGCAGTAGTGGTGGCCTCGCCGTACGCAGCTGAGTAGGGCGTCATGTCGTACGCGGCCGACTGGGACGGCAGCTCGTAGGCTGAGGCAGTCGGGTTGAACTGCATTGCGGCTTGTAGGTTTTGTGCGGCCAGTTGCGCGAGAGAGGGTTTTAGAAGTGGTGGTGAGGTTGTGGTCGGGTAAAGGTGTTGAGAGATTAAAGGAACGTTTAGCCCCGGCGTCACTGGAGGGGAGCCAGGCAACGGCAAAATCTTTGGCGCTGAGGTGAAAACAGAGTGGGCGGTGAAAGACGAATCCAATATCATTGTTGTCATGTGCTTTTCTGGCTCGTTGGTGAATAGAAAACTTAGCTTCATGCTAGATTTTGATGGTGCCTTTTTAGAAAGCCTTCCAAGCCCTATAAACACCGCAGTTTAGCTGTATCGGCGATTATAGAAGAGAAGAGCGGTGAGTCTGTGTGACCAAACGTCTTTCTATCGAAGAAATGAGACGTCGACGCGAAAGATTTCCAGATATGCAGGTTCCCGCCAAACATAACGATGGCTGTCCCAATTGCCTGCGTTTCGCGGCTTCGAACGCCTTTACAAGACGCCTAGACCATCGTCTGTACCACGATCTTCCATTCCGGAATAGTCATCTCCAGCTTCTAGGGATAATGGCGGGCCTAGAATTCTACTTTAGCACGCCATCGTCATCGCTACTATCCTCTTTTACCGACTCTTGCGCATCCTTCACACTATTGAGTTCAACCTGCTCTTCTCCGTTTGCGTCTTCATCTCTAAATCTATTATCGCCCTCCCCTCTCTCATTAAGCAGAGGTTCCGCTCCGTTTGCACCGTCTTCTCCCTTCTTAGCACCTTCTTCTCTTCTTCCAATAATTACACTTCCCGCGACAAGCATTGCAGCACCGACCCACCACAGCCCTGGCAAATTCTCCGCGAAAATAAGCGCGCCGAGCACAGCAGTGATCATGAAGTTCGCCGACGTGTTAATGACACTGACACGCACCGTCGACGAAGCAAGTGTGAGAGCACGTGTAAACAGACCCCACATAATCGCATTGAATATAAGATTGAGCCCAAAGAAAAGCTACGAATCGAGTATGTCAGCGAGCCGTCATTCAGGGTATGCTCTACAGAAAGGATCTCGACATACACCGCGGATACCAAATTCTACAACTTTATTCGAAGGGCTCAGATTCAGGCCTTGTGATATGGAACTAGACCATGAGCTGGTGAGCTCTGTCGTTGTGCTGGATGCATTAGCGGAGTACTGTAGGAGGCAGGACAGTTTGCGATTACAGTTTGGCAAAGACACCATTGAAGGCCGCGCATGCACCGCTTGCTATAGCTAGCACGAGCCACGAGGATGACCGTGACATTGCGTTTGATATCTTGTCGTGTTGAAGGGCATCTAACAGGACATGGGATGGTTGAAGAGGTGAGGTTGGATGGCGAGTGCTTAGTCACCTAATGGTAATCTACCATTCCCATGCTATTCGTGGATAGCTGAAAACTATACCTCTAAAGAACTTCAAAGTCATTTTAGCCATTCTAAATGTAGAAGAATGAGCTTTCAGACCCTATAGTGATGCTTGGTTGTTGCTCATATCGAGCACGAGTTTGCGAGAGCAATGTACGACATCACGCATTGGGAGCGACAGAGGCATTTAGTTATCCAGGCGAGCTGAATCGAAACTGGGAGGGACTTGTAAGCATGACATGTGCATTGGTCTTAAAGCCAAGACCGATCAGCACAAGTACTTGCTGCCCTACTTCCATATAATTTGTATATTGCCACATTGGCATCCTCAAGTACATTTCCAGAACCATCTCAGAACCCAATAGAAAGTGGGATGAGCATGTGGTCGCTCCATTATCTGCGACTTGGTGGCCGAGATCGAGAATCCTCCCTCAATTTTTTAAGACAAGTTCCGGCAACCTTTGTCAAGACCTTCATGTCCTCCCCCTCAATTTCAGAGTCCATCTTGACAACCACCGCAGAATCCGCCTTGGTCTTCGTTTAGTGCAACAGTCGACATTTGCATCAGAGTCGACCCATAACAGCCTAGCCAGAGGAGCATCCTAAGCGCACCCATTAAGCATTCTTTGAACATGACAACGCAAGAGATCCATAACTTAGCAGCCTAAGCCTCTCCCGGACGCTTCGTGTTGCAGCTCACTATCTTGACACGATCAGCATGCACCTGATTAGTGTTGTCGAGCTTGAAGTTAATGTCCTTGATGATAAACGTCCAAACATCGTCGCAGAAACGGTACGTGTCAAGGTGTCCCTACATAGATCTGTCAGTCACATGCTTAAGGCGCGGCGCAAGTCCAAACAACCTTAAATGTCATACGAGATTTGACTTGCTCCGCGAGCACATCTGCAACAGCCTTGTCGAAGTTGGCAAGAATCTTCATGGCGAGCTGTGGTTCGATGCGGCGCTCGGTGATCAACGTGTCGAGCGTGTCCGTAAGGGCACCGCCGAGGCTGCGTTTGTCAGACATGATACATATATCACGTTTCTAAAAAGTTCTCACCTGCTCCTACGGTAAAGCTCATAGTATTTGAGGTCACTAGCCATTGCGTTACAGTGTTCTTGTAGTAGTTGGGTGTATGCCGGTGTGGCGATGTTATGGTGTTGCGGGCAAGGCAGCGCAACGGCGGTCGGAGGCTTTGGGAGGGCGTTGCGGGGGTGACTAAGCATAATAAAGGCTTGGCTGGCTGGCGCCAAGGCCAGGCTAGCTCTCCGCGACGTGCAGCAGCCATCATCATCAGCTTCACAGTCCTGTCCAGCAAAAGCACCCGACTGCCCGCATCCCGCATCCATTTCACCTCAACGTCTGCCCATCCAAATGTCTCTAAGCTATGGAGCTGGAGGTGCTACCGCTGCTCTGACCGTGGTTGGCCTGTGTAGGTGCAGCATCACTACGGACCGCGCAGTGGCTAATGGCAAGCAGACATGCTTTTCAACGGCGAGGGAGAGGCCTTCAACGTATGCACTTTCGTTTGTGGATAAATAATTAAGCTAAGCATTCTATTTACAGGTCGGGCAATTCCTCGAAAGCGTAAATCCGTACACATGGGCGAGTTTGGGCATAGGCATGTGCATAGGCCTGTCCGTCGTGGGCTCAGCTTGGTACGTCGGTTTTGGGAGGATAATTCACAGTACCTGACAGCCTAAAAGGGGAATCTTTACAACCGGAGCGTCTATTGTCGGAGGAGGTGTCAAAGCCCCGCGGATACGAACGAAGAACTTGATCTCCATCATCTTCTGCGAAGTCGTCGCCATCTACGGCGTCATCATGGCCATCATCTTCTCCTCGAAGCTCACCTACGTCGAAGACTATGAAGCGTTACACACTCCCCGAAACTACTACACCGGATATGCATTGTTCTGGGCTGGTATCACTGTGGGCATGTGCAACCTGATCTGCGGTGTTTCAGTCGGAATCAACGGAAGTAGTGCTGCTTTAGCAGATGCTGCAGATCCATCTTTGTAAGATTTTTTACATTCCTGAAGTCTCACGGGCTAATAAAGATAGGTTTGTGAAGATCCTGGTCATTGAGATCTTTAGCTCCATTCTTGGCTTGTTTGGTCTCATCATCGGTCTTCTCGTGCAGAGCAATGCTCCAGAATTTGAATAAAGGGCGTATGTTGCTGTGGCCAGCATCAAACTACCCTTAAAGTTGCAAGTTGTTGGAAGTTACCGGTCGTGGAAGAGGCCGAACCAAATCGAGGCACGCAGCGAAGCGTAAGCATTACTAGGTGTGATACCCAGATTATCTGGGCTGTACTATGTACATAGAAACTTCCTTGTATAATGCATGTATCATGAGCGATTTCATCTATATATCAATATACAAATCGATACTGGATATCTGTGCAAACCGCAACATGAGGTGGTCCAAGCTCCTAACCTTAAAGCATCAGCATGCGGGGACATCTTGACGCTAATTACCCTCCACCCTCGAAATCATGACAGACATCAAATTGAAGGCTGCTATACTCATCGTCTCAGAGACGGCATCCCAAGACGCCTCTACCGACAAATGCATACCAATCCTAAGAGATGTATTTGCCAATCTTGGAAATGACCAATGGGAAGTTGCTTCAACCGAGATCGTTCCGGATAGCGTTCTTGACATCCAGAAATGCATACGAACATGGACAGATAGTGCAGAGCCTCTGAATCTTATTGTCACTAGCGGAGGTACTGGATTCGCTACGAAAGACGTAACACCTGAGGTTGGTACTACAGCATGCAAAACGAAGCATTGCGCTTACAAGGCAGGCCGTGACACCGTTGGTAGACAGACATGCCCCTGGTCTTGTGTAAGAGAAAATACATACTTGACTACAAATATCAGCTAACTATTTCGCAGTCATGGAATGCTTGCCTCTTCGCTTGCTGTCACACCTTGTATGCTTTCCGCCCTCCTACTTTCCTTTAGGAATGACCACTAATAAAGCAAAGTTGCGTTGATGGCGCGCCCAGTTGCTGGTGTGAGAAAACAAACGCTTATCCTGACTTTACCAGGGTCCCCAAAGGGGGCTAAGGAGAACTTAGAGGCGGTCTTAAAACTCCTTCCACATGCCTGCGTTCAAGCAGCTGGTGCAGCATCAAGACCATTGCATGTAGGTGGAGTAAAGAAACTTGAAAAAGAAGCTGGAGTCTCTTCTCATAGCGCAGCAGCAGGTAGGCTAGGTCAGGTCAAGATGACATACATAAAACATTGACACCACCAGGCGCTACGGGCGCGCATCACCACCACCACCATCACGGACATGATCATTCTCATGGACATGGCGGCCACACCGTTCCAAGAGCACACACTAAACCCGAAGAACGCCCACAGTCCAATGACCCCAGTGCTGGACCTACTCGACGATATCGCTCATCGCCCTATCCAATGCTCGCTGTGGATGAGGCTCTCAAGCTCATTGAGGAGAACACGCCAGCCCCAGTAACGACTAAAGTGCCTGTGGATATGTCACTCGGAAGCTCTATATTAGCAGAAGATGTCAAGGCAACAGAATCCGTACCGGCCTTTCGCGCTAGCATCGTGGATGGATACGCTATCAAGATCCCTTCGTCGGGAAAATTTGCAAAGGGCGTATATCCTGTAGCACTTATATCCCATGCCCAGCCTGGTGAAGTGCAGGAGCTGAAAGAGGGCGAAATTGCACGTATTACCACTGGCGCTCCATTACCGCCTGGCGCAGATGCGGTTGTCATGGTCGAAGACACAGTATTGGCATCTCAGACCGAAGACGGCAAGGAGGAGAAGGAAGTGGAAATCCTTACTGATGCAATCAAATCAGGCGAGAATATCCGTGAAGTTGGAAGTGATGTCAGAGAGGGAGACGTCGTAATGAAGAGAGGAGAAGGCGTCACAGTGGTCGGAGGCGAATTTGGTCTCTTAGCTTCCGTAGGGACGGCCGAGGTGTCGATCTATAAAAAACCAGTAATTGGAGTTTTGAGCACCGGGGACGAGATCATCGACCATCTCAGGGCTGGCCCACTCAAGCTAGGAGAAGTGCGAGACACGAACCGGCCCACTCTGCTCAGTGCGATACGTAGCCATCATTTTGAAGCTGTTGATCTCGGCATTGTATCTGACAAGTAGGTGGCATTCTCGTTGCCTGGCAATGCTAATCGTCTACAGGCCTGGTGCCCTCGAGGAACAACTTCGCGATGCGCTCCGCCATGTCGATGTTATCATCACCAGCGGCGGAGTGTCAATGGGCGAGCTTGACCTCCTCAAACCCACCATCGAGCGCTCCCTGGGCGGCACGATCCATTTCGGTCGCGTTAACATGAAGCCCGGTAAACCCACTACCTTTGCAACCGTACCTACAAAATCCACGACCACAGGGTCCCGCATTACCAAGACGATTTTCTCACTGCCTGGCAACCCTGCGTCGGCAGTTGTCACGTTTCACCTATTCGTACTGCCGAGCTTGCATCGCCAGAGCGGGATTGTGCCAGCAGGGCTGCCAAAGGTCAACGTCGTGCTAGATGAAGATGTCCGGATGGATAGAAGCAGGCCGGAATATCATCGCGCGGTTGTTCAGGCGAGGAAAGATGGGACACTGGGAGCGAGTAGCACGGGTGGGCAGAGGAGCTCGCGTATTGGAAGCTTCAAGGGCGCAAATGCCCTGCTCTGCATGCCTGCTGGCGAGGGGTCTATGAAGAAGGGAGACAATGTTGAGGCGCTGCTTATGGGTCAGGTGGGAGTAAGTGGAGCGTGAGAAGAGAGACCGTAACCTTGCTTTGTGTCCGCGTTGCACATAGACTTTTGCCAATGTATAGGCAGATGTATCACCTTGCCCTTGACGTACACACAATCAACGCAATTACTGTTTCTCAACCCCTAGATTACTCTTTGTTCAAGTACATGCTCATTTTCACTCATCTGCATGTCCACCCCGCTTCATGGCTAACTTGCCCAGCCACTCAGTCGAGCTCCACTACTCAATCTTCCTTGTACCCTCGAGCAGATCCTTGTATCATATACGAAGGGCGCCTCGAAAAGGGCTTCAGCAATCCACACTCACAACCATACTTGCCTAACCAGGTATCTCGAGTGCGTTACGAAGGGCGGCATTTGGGCGGGATGGCGCCCTTCAGATCGGATTTTTTTTTTCGTTTGCGTTTACTTTTGGATCAGCGACGCCCTTTATGCACCAAGTCCTTTGGAGTACGAAAGCTTCATGTATACAGGGGTCTTTAGGTGGAAGTGATTGGGTAATCGATGCATGGCGTACGATAAGAGAAGAATGATCAACTGCAAGCAAAACCCTGTCGACAACCGTTCGTTCTCTACTATACCTAAAAACATTCTTTGCCTGCTCTCTGCATGAGCTTTTCGCATGTCTTCTCCTGTCTTACGTTTATCTATGAACTTTACCTTGAAGGTAGTGATCAGTAGATATTGCCACTCCCCGCTCATTACCTCTCTGACATTTCTCGGGAATCTTATTTAACTGCTTAGAAAATCTGTGTCGTATGATTCTACTTGGGTGCTCGCCAACTTGTTATTCGCTGATTGGTCTGTTTTCCCGTGTCATAACAACAGGAAGGAGCCTCTGGCGCCCGATATCTTGGAGTATGGCAATCGCATACTGCAAACGAGCCTTCCTCATCACCTCATAGCTCTCGACATCCTCTTTGTTTCAGTGCTCCCATCTGTATTTTGAATTGGCAAGTCCTGACAGGAAAGTAGCTAAGTGAAAACTTATCGCTTCTGTCATTGCGACCCCCATGCTAGTGATGATCCTTTCCTTCTTCTTTTTGTTGTTGCTTAGAACTCGATGGTCCGATTCCTGTAGGGAGCATGTTTTTTGCGTTTCTGACATCCTGCGGTAGGAGGAATGCCTTCGGTCTCAGCACCGAAGGTTGAGCAACAGAGAAACCGCAATAGGTGAAGACTTAGCTTGTAGATGCGTAAAGCCATATCAAGAACATTCATGTGGGTTATGGATACCATTGTTCAGCCCACAGCGCGGATTTCTAATATTGATGCAGGGTGTGCTTTGATAATTTCCTTTTCTCCTTTTTTCCCTTCTCCTTTAAACATGAATTGGATGCGGTGCTAGAATCGACTCTATGCACCTTTATGCGAATCCATATACAAAAAGAAAGTCAATAAGAGCAGCCAACAGGATCCGAACCATCTACGCCTCGAGCTCTCTATCCACCAAAAAGAGAAAAGAAAAGACTCATGGAGGTAGGGGCGAAGTCACCCCATGCCAGCCCACGAACACAGGCGTACCTAGAGAGAGCATCAGCTACTGTCCTGGCACATTTTCCCACTTTTGAATTCGTTATAGGTGGCGAGGACGCCCTTTTCTCCCTCTGATTACCCTTTTTGCGTTTCGCCAGCGGCGAGGTTGCGTGCGTGTGTGGGCATCCTAGCGTGACTTCCGCAAAGGGAGGGGGACTTGGGGAAGCAATGGCTCCTTCCCCAGCTAACATGCTTGCTCGATCGCCCACCGTAGCACGAACCTCGTTATAGCCCGGTTAGATCAGCTACGGTTTCTCCTAGCATTTCACGTGGGTGCTGCGATTGGATATACCGGCCGTTGCTGCTGAAAGCTTATGTGCTCTCTCTCTTTTAACTATGATGCCCCGTATAGTAAAGTCAATAGGCGAACTTATCCGTAATCACATGCATATATACACACGCACGCACGCATGAATAATGCTCGAGCCAAACATCACACGGCACCGAATGATACTAATAATGCAATTATTCATCCCTACCTCCCTCCCACCCAGCTCAGAAAATGAAAAAGAACCCCTAGTTTTATAACTAAAGGGCGAAAAAGCCGGGTCCACCTAGCAGAGAGACTAGAAAAGAGGAATGAAAACCAGATGCTCATGACACATTCCCTCTCCCTTCCAGTCCCTCTTAAAGTCTGGACGTACCTTTTACCGATAGCATATATAACATATATAACATGTTTAACAAATATTATTATAAACGATGCATGCGGCATCACATGGAGAAAAACGGGACTACGCAGCCCAGAACGGAAGACGGTCGGATGGCAGAAGTATAAAAGAGGTGAATAGAATTTTCGATTCACGATTGATTGTAGATGAGAGAGAAGAAGAAACCCCCTACAGTTCGATAAAGAAGCAAAGTGCATGGCCGTGGCTTTGCCCTATAACGAAGGTACCTACAGGTAGGAAGAAGAAGCAGAAGAAGAAAGAAAAAAAAAAAGAAGAGGGTATTCTAAGGTATCCAGAAAAACAAAGGATGAATTTTTATCAGGAGCATTTGCAACATTCCGTTCAACAGCCTCCGATCGATGGGATGAATTGGATGCTGCAGAGAAGGAATATATGCTTGCCCTGCTTGCTGCACAGTAGTAGAATGTTCATGCTCTCGAATGCCGAAAGGAAAACAAAAAAGAAAAATGCCGCTTTGTCGTTATCCTTGCGTAAAAGTGTCGTTGACCTTTATGATTCCTACCCTAGGTGCCCATATATGATGATGATGACGATGATGATGATGATGAGTGGATTGGACTGCTAAAGAAAATGAGAACGCCCTGGCCTGCCTGGAATTTGGCCATGTTTCATGAGTCGCTTAAACGCAAAGCAATGATAGTTGCAAATGAAAGTGGTATCATTTTTGGGGCGTGAGGACGGGGACTACACGCGGGAGGTGAGGCGGATCGGCGGCATGACGAACGGGGTGTCGTCGTCCTCTTCGTCGTCCACCTCGATGTCGACGACTTTAGCTGGGGCGTGGACGTCTATGACGGCGGGTACAACGGTTGGGATGATGTGTTTCTCGAGTTCTGCTTCGGGAGGCGGGGTCAGCTCCTCCGTGTTGTGGGCGGCGTCACGCTGTTCTTTTTCGCGGCGCGCGGCGTGGCGTGCCGTTTCGCTTTTGGCAATGCCCTGGACCTCGAGGAAGAAGGTGGTCACACCATTGAGCTCCTTGCGGCAGTCACCCTCGCGGAGGGACTGGTGTGCTGCTTTTTCGCAAAGGGCTTGGGCTTGTTCGAGGGCTTTGTCGGTGGTGTCGAAACGCTCGATGGGTGTGTTTTCGTCGGCGAGACGAATCATGGCGCTGCGGGCGCGCATCGAGGCTAGGCCTGTGCGGTATCGGTAGCCGATCTTGGACATGAGGGCGTCGTCTTCGTCTTCGTCTGATGAGTTGGCAAGGGCGGCCATGGCGTCCATTTTCGCGGCCATCTTCCCCTTGCGAAGCATGTTGCGGCCTGTGGCGATGGCGCGGACGAGCTGTTCGAACAAAAACTGGATCTGGCCGTCGTAATGCACGACAATCATGGTGCGGGAGCGCATCTTGACCGGGCCCGATGCCTGCCCCGACAGCAACGAGGCCGTCTTTCTCTTTCGTGCGGTAGGCATGCTCTGTTGTGCGGCTCCAGAGGTCGACGAGTCTTCGTGTATGGCGTCGAGATCTCGTATCGACTCGACGGAGCCCGTCCTCCGCTTCATGGGCAGCGACTTGGAGATGGGGGCCTTTGCGAGCTCACTCTGCATGGCTACCATCTTCTGCTCGATCTCGGCAACATTCTTCATCCAGAGCGGGAGGTTGTCGTGCAGGTAGGCGAACGACTTCTCGATGTCCGTCATGGCTGGCTGGTGCGGGCGGGTAGGGGACGGGCAGGTGCGGAATTGGGGGCAGCGCTTTTCAGCGCGGATGGCGTGTCGCAAACAGGAGGAATCGGCGTCGCAGGGGCGATGGGCAACGGCAATTGTATAGGTAGCGGAAGAAAATGAGGGAGCGAGACGGCCGGGGATGTGGGTAGTTTAAGAGGAGCGTTTGGCGGGCAGGGGTGCGGGCGAGGTGCGGGCGAGGTGCGGGCGAGAGATCAACGGGCGGCCATGGTGCGCTGTTACAAATGCAGCCCATCCACCCTACCGAGTATCACAAGAGGGGACGTATGCATTTCGGTACAGAGCGACATGGACCAGGGACAGACAGCCCGGGCTGGGCTCGCTGGGCTCCCTGCGCGCTTGGCGCTGCTTTACTGACCGGGGCCCTCTTCCTCTCCACCGCCTGCGCGCCGGCCGTCTGAACAACATGAAGGCTCGGACTGCAGGCCGCCTGCCACCGTCGCCGCCGGCCGCCTCCTCCTCCACGTGGGGATATGGCCCCGGGTGCCTGACATGTCGTCTCGCCTCTCCTGGCCGTCGGCTTGCGGCTGCCACTGGTCGACGGCGCCGCAGCCTCGCGCTCTCACACTCTCACACTCCCGCACTCCCTCATTCCAGCTGCGCACGGCGGCTTGGGCGACTGGGTGGACGGCAGATCCGGCCTCAACGCGGAAGGGCGGCGGATCGACCGGGCTTCGACCAACTGCGGGGGGCACGGGAGCCAAACGGCCTCAGAGCGACGTCGCGGATCCACGGCCAATCACGCCGCGCCCGCTCCCCATCACGCACGCTGAGCTGGAGAGAGCCGCCATGTCCTGCGTCTCGTCTGCCCCCCGTCCGCCTCGAGGCCTGCCTGCTGGGGGATCGGCGCTCGCAGACGCTGCCTGGCGCGCTGGCTGGCTGGAGTCTGAGTCGGACCAGCTGATCGTCACGGGGCCACGGCCGTTGGCCGCCCACGCACAGCAGAGCACAGCGAACACGTCGTGCACCGACCGTCCGCAACCTGCAAACAGCGGCATGAACGAGCCCGGCCTCTTGCGAAACACGGCGCGGAGGGCACGCCCGCCCAAACAGGTCTTAACGGGCCGCTCGTATGGCCCACGTCCCTGAGGCACAGGTATCACGCGCAGGCCCATCGACGGGAACGTGCGCGTCTGAACTCAACGCTCGCTCTCGGCGTTTCGGAAAAATGTGTAATCATGGCGACAGGAAATTCCATGTATTGGTCGCCGAACTCTACCACCTCCTGGCTCGCGGCCATGCCTTTGGCCGTGGCGCCTGTCACGGTGAAGCTTGTGTACGCTGGCTCGCTCCGCCCTCATGTCATGCCAAGATGGCCGTGGGCCACAGCGCTGGCCCTCCGTTGCTCGCACCGGAGAGGCAGACGAGCACAGCATCTGAAGCTCCGGTCGCGGTGCCTCCATGTTCTGTAGAAAGCCCCTTGGGCATCCCTTCCACCGGGCACACGCGTCCTCAGCCGATGACGCTTCTCGATAGATGACGACATGATTAGCTTGGGACGACACCAGCTCCATCATCACCACCACCACACTCTGCTCTCCGAGAACCCAAACTCGCCCTCCAGCTCCCCAGACGCTGCACCCCCCAAGCAACCATAGCCTCCCTCACTGCACCCCGCCGCCTCGCGCGCCTCGTGCACACCATGTCAACCACGGCCCCACTCGCGTCGGCGCTCCCCAGGGCGCCCTGGAAGACGCTCTTCGACCAGCACGTTGCCCAAATGCCATCACCCGAGTTCGTCCTGGGCACCGTCGCACCGGCGCCCCGCGGCTCGACCGTGGCCTACGTGCCCCGCGTCCGCTACTGCATCTTCCGTGGCTTCTGGACCGAGCTGCCCGACAACGAGCACAACCGCGCCGAGCGGAACCCGCGCGCCTACGAGAGCGACTGCCCGACCTTCACCACCGATGTGCGCATGGAAAAAGTGGGCCAGCTGTTCGGCACGGGCGCTGGGCACGCGGACGAGGAGGCGCAGATCCAGGGGAGCGGCGGCGGAGGGCCTGTCGAGGCCGTGTGGTGGGTCAAGGAGACAGGCACCCAGTGGCGCATCAAGGGGAAGGCGTATGTTGTGGGAAATGATGTCGAGGGGAGCGAGGGGAGTGCTGGTAGCAGCGGGGTGCGGACGGTGAAGAGCGAAGTGGGCAAGAGGATGCGTGTGGTTGACCCAGCGAAGGTAGAAGAATGGAGCTGGGCTAGGGAACTCACAGCCATGTTTGGCAATCAATCTCCTGGGATAAAAGGTGCGGCACCATTATATCGTTGTACACATGCACACTCCCCCCCCCCAATCACTCTCAACTTGGAAACGATTTCTTGGTTCCCCTAGGCTCTCCATCTACTCGTGCATACTCACACTGCCATCACAGGATCCTTCCGTGCCCCTCCCCCAGGCCGTCCCACAACCGAGCCCTACGACGACGAGCACCTCGAGCTGGGCGCCAAAGTCGAGGACCTGGACGATGGCGTCGCGCGCAAGAACTTTCGTCTCGTCATCATCGTGCCCGATAGCGTGGAGCAGACGGATCTGAGTGATCCGGCCAAGGGGCGGAGGTATCGTTATTCATTCGATGAGAGCACCAGGGCGAATGGCGGGTGGAGGACCGAGGAGCTGTGGCCGTAGATGGGTTTCGCTCGTTCGCTTGCTGTATGAAAGGAGGTTGGAAAGAACTATGCTATGAAATAGCGGGGTGGAATCAATACCGCCTGCCCCGCCATCGTCACGTGTGGATAGGATACATAACATATGTATGTGCATGTACTGCACAGTCTAATAACACGCTTCATAAACGTGACAAGGCATTCCAAGCCACGCCCATCTATTTCATATGGAAATGTACTTCTTCATGCAACACATGCAGCACATGCAAACATGCAGCACTTCCTCGGTTCCTTCCTTCTCTTCCATGCGCACTGTGCCGCCATGCCATATTGTACAATACATGTATGGTCACTCGCTCTGCACGTGCCTCCCGCCAAGTACTCCGATCTGCAGACTTGCCCAGCGTCAGTAGCGCCTCTGCAGAGCTCAGCACGTCGATTTGAGGCCCGAACGTCGTCAGCCAATCCACACCGCTCGAGGCTGACTGTCATAAGCGAGGCTTTGGATGGGAAGGTTTTGGCTGCGGGTCTACGGGCGGCGAGTGGAGGGAAAAAAAAGACGTTGATAGCTGCGGGAGGCTTGACGCCTTTCCCGTCGCTCCGGTCGGATGGGGGTTGGGGTCCCCTCTCTGTCCTCCCACCTCTCTCCCGACTTTGGTCGTCGCATCGCTCTCACTCCACCTCTTCCCAGCCATGCGCTATGCCTCCCCCTCCCACATGCAGTGCCACAATCTCGTTATTTTCTCTAATACCTGCACAGGAGTCGACGTCACGGGGGACATCTTCCAAGAGATGTCGTACTCACTTTCCATGTATTGTGCATGCACGTCGGCAGGGATGAGGGGCGCTACCCTGGGCCATGCATGCATGTGTATTTGAAAAGGACCCGGGCCTGTGGCTCAGGTCGGCGAGGTTCAACCTCTCCTTTTCCGCCGCGCGAGGGTGAGGCGAGACGAGGGGCTCCGAGACGGAGGATAGTTTGCCCATGCACCTGTTCTCTCTTTTTTCTATTCGCGGGCGGAAACACGACAGGACGAGACACGACGAGACAAGCTGGATAGTGTGTGTGTGTACTCGGCTCCCAGCAAAGCAACCAAGCAACCATAGCAAGCGAATACAGTGGATTTTCCGCCTCGGCTCCTCCGACCTGCCTCTTTGCTTCGCGTGCGCGAATATTGTCGTCCGCAGCACCGGATACCTTTTTCTATTCTATTATCCATGGAATTACGGAACGGTGGAGTACAATAGGTACGAGATGAACGCAAAGACCTAGGTACTAGCAGCCCGTTTTGCGGCGCAAGCCCATATAGCCAACGGCTCTCTGTAAGGCCTCCCTCCCCTCATGCACAGCATGCCATGTGTCTATGCGGCGTCGTTTTTTTTCTTTCCCTGACGCATGCGATTGCGGGAGGACGTCGATCAGGCTGAGCGAAGATGATGTCGCCATGCTGGGGACGCCTTTCCCGTGGG
>Ga0247757_10000956_pt1 | contig 21352 bp, 21 predicted proteins | sample UWRJL126311R4_FD_180929 | JGI IMG/M metagenome (GOLD analysis project Ga0247757, IMG submission 180929) | Plant litter microbial communities from Arlington Agricultural Research Station in Wisconsin, United States - UWRJ-L126-311R-4 | ecosystem: Environmental > Terrestrial > Plant litter >...
GGTCCCGCCCGTTCAGCCGCGCCAACGAGTTGTTGCAGCAGATGGGAGCCGAGCCGGTCGACTGGCGGCTGCCGTAGTTCTTGCGAACCGGGATCGGTGGCCGCCCCTGATCATCGGGCGAGCTGCCGACCCGGAGATGCCCGATCCGCGGGTCAGCCGCGAGAGACCTTGCCGGCCTTCAGGCATGAGGTGCAGACGTTCACACGCTGCTTGTTGCCGCCCGGGCGGGCCACCGCGCGCACGGTCTGGATGTTCGGATCCCAGCGGCGGTTGGTCCGGCGATGGGAGTGCGACACCGACTTGCCGAAGCCGGGGCCCTTACCGCAGATCTCGCACACGGCAGCCATAGTGAGAACTCCTCGTAAGTCAGTGCTTGGGGGCCAACAACCGGGACGGGTGACCCGACAACGCAGACCAGAATACCGGGCGGCCCTGGCGATCGCCAAAACCGGCCCAGGCAGGCCTGAGGGCAGGTTATCAACAGCGCCGGCCTCGCGCGGGGGCGCCGTGTCCGCCCCAGTGACTAGGCTGACGGCCGCGGCGACGCGGCGCCGCAGGGCATGCGGAGGTGAGGATGTCGGCTCGGCGGCTGGACGCGTCGGCGCTGCGACGCTGGACCCACGCCGCGGTCGCCGACCTGATCAGCCACACCGATGAGATCAACGCACTCAACGTCTTCCCCGTCGCCGACGCCGACACCGGCACGAACATGCTGTTCACCATGCGCGCGGCGTGGGCGCAGGCCGACGCGTGCGCCGCGGTCGACGACGTGGCCACGGTCGCGGCCGCGATGGCCGACGGCGCGTTGCGCGGAGCGCGTGGCAATTCCGGGGTGATCCTGTCGCAGATCCTGCGCGCGCTGGCCGACGTCACCGCGGCCGCCGCCGCGGAGCGCGACGGCGGACTCGCCGACATCGACGGGAACGTGTTCGCCGCGGCCCTGCGCCACGCCGTCACCCTGGTCGTCACCTCGATGGGCGAGGCGGTGCCCGGCACCGTCACCTCCGTGCTGCAGGAGGCGGCCGGTGCGGCCGAACACGCCGTCGGTGAGGCCGCCGGCCTGGCCGAGGTGGTCGGTGCCGCCGCCCGCGCCGCGGCCACCGCCCTGGACCGCACGCCCAGCCAGCTCGACGTGCTCGCCGATGCGGGTGTGGTCGACGCCGGCGGCCGGGGGCTGCTCGTCCTGCTCGACACGCTCGCCACGACGCTGACGGGCCACGCCAACGCCCGTCCGCCCTACCGCCGCGCCGTGGTCGACAGTCCCGGGCCCGCCACCGCCGGTCAGCAGTTCGAGGTGATGTACCTGCTGGCCGGATGCGACAGCGCGGGCATCGACCGGCTGCGGGCCCGGCTCGACGACCTCGGCGACTCCGTCGCGATCGCGGCTTCAGGCGGTACCGGTGACGGTGCCGGCGCGGACCGGTATTCGGTCCATGTGCACGTCGACGACGCAGGCGCCGCCGTGGAGGCGGCACTGGCGGTGGGCACACCCAGCGGTATCCAGATCACCCCGCTGCACCGCGGGGCGCAGCGCCATCCCACCGGCGGCTGGGCCCGGGAACGCGCCGTGCTGGCCGTCGTCGACGGTGCCGGCGCGGCGAACCTGTTCACCGGCGAGGGTGCCCAGGTGCTGCGCCCGGAGCCCGGCGTGCCGGTCAGCGCCCACCAACTGCTGCACGCGCTGGTCAACACCGGTGCCGGCCAGGTCATGGTGCTGCCCAACGGGTACGTCGCCGCCGAAGAACTGCTCGCCGGCTGGGCGGTCGCCTCCGACTGGGGCATCGTGATGGTGCCCGTGCCTGCGGGATCGATGGTGCAGGGGCTGGCCGCGCTCGCGGTACACGACGCGGGTCACCGGCTCGTCGACGACGGCTACACGATGGCCCGGGCCGCCGCCGCGACCCGGTTCGGGTCGGTGCGGGTCGCCGCCGAGGAAGCCCTGACCTGGGCGGGCACCTGTCGGCCGGGGGACGGGCTCGGCATCGCAGGCGACGAGGTCGTCCTCGTCGGCGACGGGGTGGTCTCCGCGGGAACGGGCCTGATCGACCTGCTGCTCGCCGCAGGCGGGGAACTGGTGACGGTGCTGATGGGCGACGGTGTCGATCCCGGCGTCGACGACGCGCTGTCTGCCCATGTCCGACGCTCCCACCCCGGCACCGAGATGGTGACGTACGCGACCGGGCATCGCGGCGACGCGCTGCTGATCGGGGTCGAGTGAGATGGCCACCCTCGACGACCGACTGGACATGGTGATCGGCGGCAAGGCCGCCGAGCCGCTCGACGACCATCTGGGGCTGCGCACCGTCGGCGATCTCGTGCGCTACTTCCCCCGCAAGTACAGCGATGCCATGAGCGTGCGAGGCGAGGGAGAGGATCTCGACCTCGAGGAGGGCGAGCACGTCACGTTCGTCGACGTGATCACCGAGGCGAAACTGCTGTGGACCAACCGGCAGCCCAAGCGGCAGTACCTGGTGGTCACCCTCGGGCATCGCCGGCCCAAGGTCACCGCGACGTTCTTCAACGTCAAGTACCTCAAGCACTCCCTGGTGGAGGGGGCGAAGGTGATGCTCTCCGGCGAGGTGGGATATTTCCGCAGCGTCATGCAGCTCACCCATCCGGCGTTCCTGGTCCTGCGGTCCGACGGCACCGGGGTGGGCACGAAATCGCTGTCGGCCATCGCCGGGGCGGCCGGTGCCACCGGTGACGACCTGCTCGCCGAATTCGAGCGCGACTACTTCCCGATCTATCCCGCGACGGCCAAGGTGCAGAGCTGGGACGTCTACGCCTGCGTGCGCCAGGCCCTGGCGGTGCTCGACCCGGTTGCCGAGACGCTGCCGGAATGGTTTGTGCGCGAACATGATCTGCTCTCCGAGGACGAAGCACTGCGGATGGTGCACGTGTCGGAGAACACGCGCGACCGCGACCGCGCGATCGAGCGGCTCACGTTCGACGAGGCGGTCGGTCTGCAGTGGGGCCTGGTCGTGCGCAGGCACGACGAATTGAGCGGTACCGGGCCCGCAGCCGCGCCGCGCGCCGACGGGTTGATGGCCGCGATGACGGCGCAGCTGCCCTTCGAGCTGACCGCGGGGCAGCGTGAGGTGCTCGAGGTGATCTCGGCCGAGATGGCCGGTGCCCACCCGATGAACCGCATGCTGCAGGGTGAGGTCGGTTCCGGTAAGACGGTCGTGGCGCTGCTGGCGATGCTGCAGATGATCGACGCCGGCTATCAGTGCGCGCTGCTCGCGCCCACCGAAGTCCTTGCCGCCCAACATGCCCGGTCGATCCGCGCGATGCTCGGTCCGCTGGCGCTGGCCGGTCAGCTCGGCGGCGGCGATGACGCCACCACGGTGACGCTGCTGACCGGGTCGATGTCGGCGCAACAGAAGCGCGACGCCCGCCGCGACGCCGCCTCCGGACAGGCCGGCATCGTGATCGGCACCCACGCGCTGCTCCAGGACGCGGTGGAGTTCGACCGGCTCGGCATGGTCGTCGTCGACGAACAGCACCGGTTCGGCGTGGAGCAGCGAGATCGATTGCGCGCCAAGGCCGTCGAGGGCATCACTCCGCACCTGCTCGTGATGACGGCCACTCCGATCCCGCGGACGGTGGCGCTGACGGTCTACGGCGACCTCGCGACGTCGACGCTGCGGGAACTGCCGCGGGGCCGGCAGCCGATCACCACCAACACCATCTTCATGACCGAGAAGCCGACCTGGCTCGACCGCGCGTGGCAGCGCGTCGCCGAGGAGGTGCGCAACGGCAGGCAGGCCTACGTCGTGGCGTCGCGCATCGACGAGGACGACAAAGCCGCCACGGGTGGCAAGGGCGGCAAGGGTGGCAAGGGTGGCGCAGACAGGTCCCAGGGGGGTCCGCCGCCGGTCACGGTCATCGAGATGCTCGAACGGTTGCGCCGCGGTCCGCTGGCGGACGTGCGGTTGGGTCTGATGCACGGCCGGCTCTCCGGCGAGGAGAAGGACGCCGTGATGGCCGCGTTCCGCGACGGTGAGATCGACGTGCTGGTGTGCACCACCGTGATCGAGGTCGGCGTCGACGTGCCCAACGCCACCGTGATGGTCGTGATGGACGCGGACCGGTTCGGGATCAGCCAGCTGCACCAGCTGCGCGGTCGGATCGGTCGCGGTGAGCATCCCAGCCTGTGCCTGCTCGCGACGCGGCTGCCCTCGAATTCCAAAGCGGGACAACGCCTCAAGGCCGTCGCAGGCACATTGGACGGGTTCGCACTCGCCGACCTCGACCTGCTCGAGCGCAGCGAAGGCGATGTGCTGGGCCTGCACCAGTCCGGCCGGGCCATCACGCTGAGGTTCCTGTCACTGGCCCGCCACGTCGACATCATCGTCGCCGCCAAGGAACTCTGCGAGGCGATGTACCTGACCGATCCGCAGGACCCGGGCATGGCCGCGCTGTCGGCACCGTTCACCGCCACCGATCGCGTGCAGTACCTGGACATGTCGTGACACCGCGCCACCTGCTGTGGCTCGCGGTCGCCGCGGTGCTGGCCGTCGTGGTCGCCGTCGACGTCAGCTCGTCGCCGAGTCCTGATCGTTTCGTCGCACAGGCCGACATCCCCACGGTGGCACCGGGAGTCGATGTGCTGGCCGGCATCGCCGAGACGCCGGCGCGGGTGCACGGCCACGATTACCGGCGGGCCGCCTTCGGCGAGTCGTGGACCGACGACACCACCGCGCCAGGCGGTCACAACGGCTGCGACACCCGCAATGACATCCTCGACCGCGATCTGGCCGAGAAGACCTACGTCGCGATCACCCGCTGCCCGACCGCCGTGGCCACCGGCACGCTGCTCGATCCCTACACCAGCGTGGTGATTCCGTTCACCCGCGGCAACCAGGTCGGCGCCGCGGTGCAGATCGACCACATCGTGCCCCTGGCCTACGCATGGGACCAGGGCGCCCGCTCCTGGCCCGACGAGATGAGGGCGCGCTTCGCGAACGATCCGGCGAATCTGCTTGCGGTGCAGGGGCAGGCGAATCAGGACAAGGGCGACAGTGAACCGGCGCGGTGGATGCCGCCGAACGCGGCGTTCCACTGCCAGTACGCGATGCAGTTCATCGCCGTGCTCCGCGGTTACGGGTTGCCCGTGGACGCGCCGTCGGTGCCCGTCCTCGAGCAGGCGGCGGCCACCTGCCCGCACGGTTGAGCCAGAATCGACCGGTGACCACGGACCGCACCCTCGGTGTCATGCTGCGCGCGGCGGCACTGCTGCACGCCAACGGCCAGTCCACCGCGATGACCCTCGTCGCCGTCGCGCGGTTGAGCCGCGGGCTGGGCCGGCCCGCGGTCCTGCTGCCGGGCTGGTCGGCCGTCAGCATCTACGACCCCGCGCGCGGCGGCGCCGACATGCTCACCACGGCCTGCGAGCCCATCGGGGTGAACATGCGGCGGGTCGCGGCGCTGATGCGGATCGCCGACGAGGGCGAACACCGGCGCCTGGATCCTGCCGAGGTCGAGCGGGCCGTGACCGAGGCGGCGCAGCTCCCGCCCTCGAGCACAGCGGTGTTCGCCCTGGCCTGCGCCGCGGGCGCCGGCGCGCTGTCGGTGATCTTCGGCGCCGACGATCCGCGGGTGGTCCTGGTGGTCGCCGCGGTCGCGGGGCTGGGGGGACTGCTGCGGCGCGGCCTCGCCCGGTTGAGCGCAGGCGCGGTCGGGCAGGCGTTCGGTGCGGCGCTGCTCACCGGCGCGGCCGGTGCGCTCGCCGCGCACCTCGGCATGGCCGCGGCGATCGGCCTGATCGCGGTGTGCCCGGCCATGGTGCTGGTGCCTGGCCCGCAGATCCTGGTCGGCGCCATGGACCTGCTGGGTCTGCGGATGCCGTTGGCGCTGGCCCGGTTGACCTACGCGACGCTGGTGCTGACCGCGATCGCCGCGGGGTTGGTGCTTGGGCTCGCCGCGGGCGGGCAGACGCTGCCGCTGGCCTCGCCCACCGTCGAGGTGCCCCTGCTCGCCGACATCGCGGGCGCAGCGGTGGCCGCTGCGTGCTACCCGGTGTTCTTCTCGACGCCCTACCGGCTGCTGGGGTGGCCGGTCGCGGTCGGGATGGCCGCCCACGGACTGCACTGGTGGCTGACCGACGTGTGGCATGCCGGCCTGCCGGTCGCGGCGCTGGCCTCCTGCCTGCTGGTGGGTGTGGTGCTGACGCCCGTCGCCTACCGGCTGCACATTCCTTTCGCCGCAATCGGTTTCGCCTCGGTGGTGGCCCTGGTTCCCGGTATGTACGTGTTCCGCACCGTCGCCGGTCTGATCCGGTTCACGGCGGCCCCGAGTCAGCAGTTGCTGCTCGACATCGCCTCCGATGCGGTGACCGCCGGTGCGACGGTGGCGTGCATGGCCATCGGCCTGACGCTGCCGACGCGGGTGCGCGACGGCATCCTGGACCGGCGGATGCGCGCACGTTAGGCGCGTCGGTTCCGGCGTGCGGCGAGCAGCAGATCGACCACGACGAAACCGGCCAGCGGCACACCGAACAGCGGCAGGAACCATCCCACGGCGACCGTGCCCACCACCAGCGCCGCGGCCGGGACCGGTCGCAGCCGCCGGATCCCGCCGCGGGCCGGGGGCCTGCCCACCGGCCAGACGGAGCCCCGAGTGGGCCTGCGCTGCCACCACATTCGATAACCGCCTGCGATCACGGCGAGCAGGCCCAGCGCGGTGGCCAACAGCACCAGTTGGTTGAGCAGGCCGAACAGCAATCCCATGTGGGCACGTACCCCCCAGTCGGCCAGCTTCGCCATCGTCGAGTAATCCCGCCGGTAGTCGATCGCGTCGACGATCGCCAGGTCGGCCGGCTCGACGGCGACCGCGTTGGTGGTCCAGCGGAACGCCTTGTCGATCTCGGTGACGGTCACCGGCCCGGCCGCGGGCACCGCCATCTCGACAGGGGCACCCACCCCCTGGCGGGTGGCGGCGTCGAGCACCCGGTCGTAATCGATGTCACCGTCGTTCGGTCCGGTGCCCGCCATGGCGGCCGGCGAATCCAGTTGCGGGCGTTGCCACTGCAACGCCGACCGGAGTTCGGTCACGTGGGCACCCGCATAGGTGGACCAGGTGATGCCGGTCGCGGAGAGGAACAGCAGGCCGGCGAGCAGCCACATCCCGGTGGCACCGTGCCAATTCATCGTCCGCGCGCGGCCGGAGCGGCGGCGGTCCACGGTGAGCAGCCGGCCGCGGCGGCCCCGGTGCCGCTGCGCTGCCGCCCTGGCCGTCCACAGGTACAGCCCGCCGAGGGCGACCACCCACAGCCAGGAGGCGGCGAGCTCGCTGTAGACGCGGCCCGGCTCACCGAGGTTGAGGTGCCGGTGCAGGCCGTCGAGCCAGGTGCTCAGCGGCAGGTATCCCAGCCAGGTGACCTGCTCGCCGAGCACCCGCCCGGTGCCCGGATCGACGAACACCGTGCGTGCCCGGTCGGCGGGCAGGGCCGGGTCACCGAACGAGACCCGCGTCGTCGCACCGGCCGACGCTGCGGGCCGGACGGTGGTGACCGGCAGGTCGGGGTGTGCTGCCCGGGCGCGGGCCACCTGCTCGTCAAGGGGGAGCGCGGGTCCGGTCGACGCGACCGACAGCAGGTCCCGGTAGACCACCCGCTCGATGCTGGGGGCCAGTGCGTAGAGGCCACCGGTGACGGCGGCGACGGCGAGGAAGGGTGCGATGAACACCCCGGCATAGAAGTGCACGCGCACGATCAGGGGGCGCCAGCGGGGGGAGTGGATGACAGGGGCGGATGTGTCGACGGTGTCGTCGGGAAGGGTCATGAACAGCCTTGCGCTCAGGGGGGACCGGATCGCCGACGGCTCGACCGTCAGCGCGCGAAAGCCGACCCGGTACGGGGTCGACGAGGGATGGAAGCAGACGCCGGCGACCGTTAGCCGGTCGCCACCCTCGCCGGCGGCGCGCGCATACCCCACCCCGTCACCGAAACGGGTTGGCGCAGAACGACATCGATGATCGGCCGCACCACGGGCGATGGTGCCCGCAGGCTGCGCAGTGCGAAGAGTCGCAGCCAGCACAGCACCGATACGCAGACCGTGTAGAGATATTCGGCGGCCGCGATGCCCGCCCCGAGGACCAGGGCCGCACCCAGGTGGGCGGCCGCCATGCCCCATCCGCCGGCAGATCCAGGGTGGTGGCCGGCATGGTGGCCGGTGACGACGAGGACCAGGTGCCCGCACAGCTGTGCGGCACACAACGCCGCGACGATCGCCGCGAAGCGCCCCCGGCCGCCCTGTCCCGGGATGCCGGACACCAGCGCACCGGCGACCACGCACACCAGAACGGCGGCGACCAGAGCCGGGCCGTGCGGAATCCCGCCACCGACGGCGGCGTGCGCACCGGCGGTCATCGCCGCCGACGACACGCCGACCGCTGCACCGCGCAGAAAGCGGGCGTGTGCCCTGGGCGTGTCCACGATCGGCACCCTAGCGGGTCAGGCGCCTGCGGGGTTCTCCGGATCGGGCAGGAAGCGGGTGCCGTCGTCGAGGGAGTTCAGCGACGCCATCTGCGTGTCGTCGAGTTCGAAGCCGAAGACATCGGCCTCGATCCGATCGGCTTCCGGGAAGTGCGCGACGACCACATTGCCCAGTTGCAGACTCCACCGGATCAGCACCTGCGCAGGCGTCGTGCCGTGCGCGCCGGCGATCTCGGCCACGGCCGCGTGACCGAGCAGGGCGTCGGCGCCCAGCGGCAGCGCGGCGACGGTGGTGATGGAGTTGTCGGCGTGCACCGCCCGCATCCGCTCCTGGTTGAGCAGCGGCTGCAGTTCGAGCTGATTCACCGCGGGGGTGAAGAAGGCCAGGCTGATGACATCGTCGAGATGGGTGTCGTTGAAACCGTTCACCCCGATCGAGCGGGTGTCACCGTTCTCCTTGGACCGCATCAGGCCGCCCCAGCTGTCGATGAACTTGCCGTGCTCGCCGGTGGGGCCGTCCAGCAGATAGAGGTCGACGTACTCCAGCCCCAGCCGCTGCAGGCTGGCCTTGAGCGCGTCCTGGCCGGACTGGAAGCCGTATTCGGACGGCGAAAGCCTGGTGGTGACGAACACCTCGTCGCGCGGCACACCCGACGCGGCGATCGCGCGTCCGACCGCGGCCTCGTTGGCCACGGCGGTGTCGATGAGCCGGTAACCCGCCTGCAGCGCGGCGCGGACGGACTGCTCGGCCTCGGCTTCGGGCAGCTCGCCCACACCGATGCCGATCACCGGCATCGCGTTGTCGTCGTTGAGCGTGACGGAGGGGATTGCGGCCGCCGAAGTCATGTCACCTTCTTTGTTGAAGTGGAATGCTCGTCCCGCCGGGCCCGGGGCTGGTGGCAGCGGCGACTCCGATGACTATATTGCCGCAGGGATAGCGCACCTAATCTGCGCCATGCCGAGGGAAGGGGCACCCGATGACCGACAGCCTGACCAGCGAGCTGCCGGGCGCCGGCCTCGAGCAGGGCCGCCGCAGGCCCGTGCGCACGCGCGCCGCGAGGGTCGCCGCCGTGGTCAACGCGGTGGCCGGGGTGACGCTGCGCGGTCTGCCGCACATCCCCGATCCGGTGAAGCGGGCGCTGCTCGGGCGGCGTTCGATCACCATCGACGGCAACACCCTCGACGTCACCCTTCAGTTGCTGCTCGCCGGCCAGAAGTCGCTGGGCCTCGACGGCCTGGTCGGCGACGACGACGTCGCGGCCGCCCGCGTCCAACTCGAGGTGCTGGGTGCGAGCTACGCGCGGCGCATCCCGGTGCCGGAGGTGCGCGACCTGACGGTGTCGGGCGCCGCCGGTCCCATCCGGGCCCGGCATTACCGCGCCGCCGAGCCGGGCGCCCCGCTGCTGGTGTTCTTCCACGGCGGGGGCCATGTGATCGGCAGCCTCGAGACCCATGACGATCTGTGCCGGGAGCTGTGCCGATCGGGTGCGGTGCACGTGCTGTCGGTGGACTACCGGCTCGCGCCCGAACACAGGGCGCCCGCGGGCGCCGACGACGCCTACGCCGCGTACCTGTGGGCGCGCGAGCACGCCGCCGAACTCGGCGCCGACCCGGACCGGGTGGCCGTCGGCGGGGACAGTGCCGGCGGCAATCTCGCCGCGGTGGTGTCGCTGCGGGCGCGCGCCGCAGGGGCGCCCGCGCCCGCACTGCAACTGCTGCTGTACCCGGTGACCGACCACGGCGCCCAGACGCGGTCGCGCACCCTGTTCGCCGACGGCTTCTTCCTCACTCGCCGCGACATGGACTGGTTCACGGCCCGCTTCCTCGACGGGGCACCCGTCGACGGGTCCGACCCCGACGTGTCCCCGCTGCTGGCCGCCGACCATTCCGGGCTGGCTCCGGCGCTGATCGCCACCGCCGGCTTCGACCCGCTGCGCGACGAAGGCCGCCAGTACGCACAGGCGTTGCGGGATGCGGGCACCCCGGTCGACTACCGCGAGTACGGCTCGGTCGTGCACGGGTTCGCGAACTTCTTCCCGCTCGGCGGAGCCAGCGCCACAGCCACCGCCGACGTGATCTCGGCGATGCGCGCCCACCTGACCCGCGTGGGCTGAGGCGCCTGCCGCCGGCGCCGGTACGCTGTCACCCGTGGCCACCAAACCCAAGAAGAACGCGCGGTACGACCTGAAGGCAGCCGACCGCAAGCGCAACCTGCTCGTGCAGATCGGTCTGACCTCCGTCGTCGTCGTCTTCGCGGTCGCCTTGGTGCTCTACATCGTGATGTCGGCCGACGACCAGCCGACCGCCGGGCAGGCCCAGTCCATCCGGGTGGCCTCGGCGAACGTCATCAAGAAGGAGGGCACCGACGAGCCGAAGGCCGTGGTGTCGCTGTACGAGGACTTCCTCTGCCCACACTGCGGGGCCTTCGAGCAGCAGTTCGGCCCGACCATCAACAAGCTCGTCGACTCCGGCGTGATCGCCGCCGACTACTACATGGTCGCCATCCTCGACCGGCCGCAGAACCAGAACTACTCGTCGCGCGCCGGCGGAGCCGCCTACTGCGTGGCCGAGGAATCCAACGAGGCCTTCCGCCGGTTCCACGCCGCGCTGTACGCCCAGCAGCCCGACGAGACCGCGACGACCTTCCCCGACAACGCGCGGCTGGTCGAGGTGGCGCGTCAGGCCGGCGCCGCGGGCACCGTGCCCGAATGCATCGACAAGGGCCACTTCGTCGACATGGTGAAGGGGCTGGCCGCCGCCACCGGCATCAAGGCGACGCCGACCGTCCGGATCAACGGTGAGGACTACCAGTACAGCACCCCCGACGAGTTGATCACCAAGCTCCGCACCATCGTCGGGAACGTGCCGGGGCTCGAAGCAGCTCCGCCCGCGCCCGCACCGGCGCCGGCGTCATGACCGTCACCGCGGCAGGCCCCGCCGAGCAGACCGATCCGTCGGGCGGCGAGGCGGGCGGTGCCGCGGTGCCACGGGCCAGCGCCTGGTGGGTGCTGATCGCCGGAGCCGTCGGGCTCGCCGCGGCGCTGACCCTCACGGTCGAGAAGATCCAGATCCTGATCAACCCCGACTACGTGCCCAGCTGCAGCATCAACCCGGTGCTGTCCTGTGGCTCGGTGATGATCACCCCGCAGGCCTCGGCGTTCGGCTTCCCGAACCCGCTGATCGGCATCGTCGGATTCACCGTCGTGCTGGTGACCGGCGTGCTGGCCGTGGCGAAAGTGGCTCTGCCGCGCTGGTATTGGACCGGGCTGGCGGTCGGCACGCTCCTGGGCACGGTGTTCGTGCACTGGCTGATCTTCCAGAGCCTGTACCGCATCGGGGCGCTGTGCCCGTACTGCATGGTGGTGTGGAGCATCACGATTCCGCTGCTGGTGGTCGCCACCTCGGTGGCCGCGCAGGCCCGGCGCAGCGAGACCGCCGTCGTGCGGGCCGTCTACACGTGGCGGTGGTCGCTGGTGGCCCTGTGGTTCACCGCCGTGGTGCTGTTGATCATGGAACGATTCTGGAATTACTGGTCGACCCTCATCTGACCTGCCGGAGGTTAAGGTGAACCGTGGCCGGTCGGATAACCAAAGTCCTCGTTGCCAATCGCGGTGAAATCGCGATTCGGGCGTTTCGCGCTGCCTACGAGATGGGCATCGCCACCGTCGCGGTGTATCCCTACGAAGACCGCAACTCGCTGCACCGGTTGAAAGCCGACGAGTCCTATCAGATCGGCGAGACGGGCCACCCGGTGCGCGCGTACCTGTCGGTCGACGAGATCATGCGCGTCGCACGCGAAGCGGGCGCCGACGCCGTCTACCCCGGCTACGGATTCCTTTCGGAGAACCCGGAGTTGGCCGCCGCCTGCGCCGACGCGGGCATCACGTTCGTCGGGCCGCGCGCCGAGGTCCTGGAACTCACGGGCAACAAGGCGCGCGCGATCGAAGCCGCCCGGTCGGCTGGCCTGCCGGTGCTCACGTCGTCGGCACCGTCGGCCTCGGTCGCCGAACTCCTCGAGGCCGCACGCGGTATGGAGTTCCCGCTGTTCGTCAAGGCCGTCTCCGGCGGCGGCGGTCGTGGCATGCGCCGCGTGGCCGACCCCGATGCGCTGGCCGAGGCGATCGAGGCCGCGAGCCGCGAGGCGGAGTCCGCCTTCGGCGATCCGACGGTCTACCTCGAGCAGGCCGTCCTCAACCCGCGCCACATCGAGGTGCAGATCCTGGCCGACAACAAAGGTGAGGTCATGCACCTGTTCGAGCGCGACTGCAGTGTGCAGCGCCGCCACCAGAAGGTGATCGAACTGGCGCCCGCCCCGAACATGCCAACCGAGTTGCGTGACCGCATCTGCGCCGACGCGGTGGCCTTCGCCCGCGAGATCGGTTACACCTGCGCGGGCACCGTCGAATTCCTGCTCGACGAACGCGGCCACCACGTGTTCATCGAGTGCAATCCGCGTATCCAGGTGGAGCACACCGTCACCGAGGAGATCACCGACGTCGACCTGGTGGCCAGCCAGTTGCGGATCGCCTCGGGGGAGACGCTCGCCGACCTCGGGCTGAGTCAGGACATGCTGACGGCGCCTCGGGGTTTCGCGATGCAGTGCCGCATCACCACCGAGGACCCGGCCAACGGGTTCCGGCCCGACTCGGGCCGGATCACGGTCTATCGCTCGCCGGGTGGCGCGGGCATCCGCCTGGACGGCGGTGCGCACCTCGGCGCCGACATCGGTGCCCACTTCGACTCGATGCTCGTCAAATTGACATGTCGCGGAAGGGATTTCGACACCGCGGTGGCCAGAGCGCACCGCGCCCTCGCTGAGTTCCGGGTGCGTGGCGTGTCGACCAACATCCCCTTCCTGCAGGCCGTGATCGACGACCCGGACTTCCGCGCCGGGCGGGTCACCACCTCGTTCATCGACGACCGGCCCTACCTGCTGACCGCGCGCTCGCCCGCCGACCGGGGCACCAGGATCCTCAACTATCTGGCCGACGTCACGGTGAACCAGCCGCACGGCCCGCGCCTGTCGTCGGTGTATCCGCAGGACAAGCTGCCTCCGATCGACCTCGACGCGATGCCGCCGCGGGGCAGCAAGCACCTGCTGACCGAGGTGGGTCCCGAGGGGTTCGCCCGGTGGATGCGGGAGTCCAAATCCGTGGGCATCACCGACACCACGTTCCGGGACGCGCACCAGTCGCTGCTGGCGACCCGCATCCGGACCTCGGGGTTGCTGATGGTCGCGCCGTACATCGCGCGGATGACGCCGCAGCTGCTCTCGCTCGAGTGCTGGGGTGGTGCGACCTACGACGTCGCGCTGCGGTTCCTCAAGGAGGATCCGTGGGAGCGGCTGGCCGCGCTGCGGGAGGCGGTGCCCAACATCTGCCTGCAGATGCTGCTGCGCGGCCGGAACACCGTGGGCTACACGCCCTATCCGGAGTCGGTCACCCACGCGTTCGTGAAAGAGGCCACCGCCACCGGTGTCGACATCTACCGGATCTTCGACGCGCTGAACAACGTCGAGTCGATGCGGCCGGCGATCGATGCGGTGCGCGACACCGGAACGGCGGTCGCCGAAGTGGCGATGTGCTACACCGGGGACCTGTCGAATCCCGGCGAGAATCTCTACACGCTGGACTACTACCTCAAGCTGGCCGAGCAGATCGTCGACGCCGGTGCGCACGTGCTGGCGATCAAGGACATGGCGGGGCTGCTGCGCCCGCAGGCGGCCGCGGCGCTGGTCACGGCGCTGCGCAGCCGGTTCGACCTGCCGGTCCACGTACACACCCACGACACCCCGGGCGGGCAGCTGGCCACCTACCTGGCCGCCTGGCAGGCCGGCGCCAACGCGGTGGACGGTGCGTCCGCGCCGCTGGCCGGCACCACCAGCCAGCCCGCGCTGAGCTCCATCGTGGCGGCCACCGCGCACACCGAGTACGACAGCGGGGTGTCACTGGCGGCGGTATGCGATCTGGAACCCTTCTGGGAGGCGCTGCGGAAGGTGTACGCGCCCTTCGACGTTGCCCACGCGGGGCCCACGACGCCGACCGGCCGGGTGTACACCCACGAGATCCCCGGCGGCCAGCTGTCGAACCTGCGTCAGCAGGCCACCGCGCTGGGGTTGGGGGACCGCTTCGAGGAGATCGAGACCGCCTATGCCGGGGCCGACCGCATCCTGGGACGGCTGGTCAAGGTGACGCCGTCGTCGAAGGTGGTGGGAGATCTGGCGCTGGCCCTCGTCGGTGCCGGCGTCACCGCCGACGAATTCGCCACTGAGCCCGACCGTTTCGACATCCCTGACTCGGTCATCGGATTCCTGCGAGGCGAGCTCGGCGACCCGCCGGGCGGCTGGCCCGAGCCGCTACGGACGAAGGCACTCGACGGCCGGGCGCCGGTCAAGCCGGTGACGGATCTGGCCCCCGAGGACGAGCGGGCGCTGACCGACGCGGGACCGGTCAGGCAGGCCACCTTGAACCGGCTGTTGTTCCCCGGCCCGACAAAGGAATACGAGGCGCACCGCGAACAGTACGGTGACACCTCCAGCCTGTCGGCCAACCAGTTCTTCTACGGTCTGCGGCACGGCGACGAGCACCGCGTGACACTGGAGCGCGGGGTGGAGTTGCTGATCGGGCTCGAGGCGATCTCCGACGCCGACGAGCGCGGTATGCGCACCGTCATGTGCATCCTCAACGGGCAGCTGCGCCCTGTCGTGGTGCGTGACCGCAGTGTGGCCAGCGAGGTGCCGACCGCCGAGAAGGCCGACCGCACCAACGCCGACCACGTGGCCGCGCCGTTCGCCGGCGTGGTCACGATGAACGTCTCGGCCGGCGACAGTGTGACCGCCGGGCAGACGATCGCGACGATCGAGGCGATGAAGATGGAAGCGGCCATCACCGCGCCCAAGGCGGGCACCGTGGACCGTGTCGCGGTGTCGGCCACCGCGCAGGTCGAGGGCGGGGATCTGCTGGTGGTGGTCCGCTGACCCGGATCATCGCCGGTGCTTTCGGTGGCCGTCGGATCGTTGTGCCGCAACAGAAGTCGGGCCGCGGTACGCGCCCGACCACCGACCGGGTGCGCGAGTCGCTGTTCAACCTGTTGGCCGCGCGCATCGACTTCGCCGACATCGACGTCCTCGATCTGTATGCCGGTTCGGGCGCGCTGGGGCTCGAGGCGCTCTCCCGTGGGGCGCGCTCGGTGGTCTTCGTCGAAGCCGACCCCCGGGCCGCGGCGGTCATCGACCAGAACATCGCCGCGCTGGGGGCCCGGGGAGCGCAGGTGCGCCGCGCCACGGTTGCGAGCGTGGTCACCGGCGCGGCGACGCGGCCGGTCGACCTCGTGATGGCCGACCCGCCCTATGAGGTCTCGACCGACGCGGTGGAAGTGCTGCTGCGCGATCTGGTTTCCCACGGGTGGGCGGCTCCCGGCGCGGTCGCTGTCGTCGAACGGCCGGCGGGCGCGGCCGAGATCGACTGGCCCGCGGGCTGGTCGGCCGGGGCGCCCCGTCGCTACGGTGACACCCGTCTCGAAATAGCGTCCGCCGACTGAGGAGATGCCCATGACCAGCCCCACCAATATCGTTGCGCTGGAGGAGCACTACGCCACCCCGGACGTGGTCCGCGCCTGGCGGGCGCTCGACGACCGCTGGCAGGACCCCGTCACCTCGTTCGGGGACGACGACGAGATCGGCCGCCGGTTGCAGTCACTCGACGACGAGCGCATCTCGGTGATGGACGACGGTGGCGTCGACACCCAGGTCCTCTCGCTGACCACGCCGGGGTTGTTCACCCTGGCGCCTGCCGACGCCGTGGCCCTGCAGGGCCCCACCAACGACGCACTCGCCGACGCGGTGTCGCGCCATCCCGGCCGGCTGCAGGGCTTCGCCACGCTCGCCCCTCAGGATGCCGACGCGGCGGCCGCCGAACTCGATCGGGCCGTGCGGACACTGGGTTTCCACGGCGCGCTGATCTTCAGCCGCGTCCGCGACGAGCCGATCGACCACCAACGGTTCTGGCCGGTCTTCGAGGCCGCCGAGGCGCTGAGGGCGCCGCTGTACCTGCATCCTCAGACCCCGCCCGCCGCCGTTCGGCAGGCCTACTACTCGGGGTTCGGTGACCCCGTGGACACCGCGTTCGCCACCCACGGCATCGGTTGGCACTACGACACCGGCGTCGAACTGCTGCGCCTGATCTACGCCGGAGTGTTTGACCGCTTCCCGGCACTGCAGGTGATCCTCGGACACTGGGGCGAGGTCGCCGCGTTCTACCTCGACCGCATCGACCGGATGACATCCGTGGCCGGTCTTGCGCGGCCGGTCTCGGAGTATGTGACCGATCACGTGTTCCTCACTCCCGGTGGGGTTTTCAGCCAGCGCTACCTGCGGTGGGCCACGGAGGTGGTCGGCGTCGATCGGATCCTGTTCGCCGCCGACTACCCCTTCGTGCCCACCGACGGGGCCGCCGCCCGGCGCTTCCTCGACGAGTCCGGCCTCGACGGCGCTGACCGCGAGAAGATCGCCTCGGGCAACTGGGAGCGGCTGCGCTCGGGGATCCGGCGCTGAGGGCCGGTCCCATACGCAGCGCCTGCTAGCGTCGGGGCCCATGAGCGGAGCGGTCTGCCCGGGGTCCTTCGATCCGGTGACGCTGGGGCATGTCGACATCTTCGAGCGGGCGGCCGCGCAGTTCGACGAGGTCGTCGTCGCGGTGTTGGTCAACCCGGCCAAGAAAGGCATGTTCTCGGCCGATGAGCGCGTCGAGATGATCGAGGAGTGCACGACGCACCTGCCGAACCTGCGCGTGGAGACGGGGCAGGGGCTGGTGGTTGACTTCGTCAAGGACCGCGGGCTGACCGCCATCGTCAAGGGGCTGCGCACCGGCACCGACTTCGAATACGAACTGCAGATGGCGCAGATGAACAAGCACATCGCCGGCGTCGACACCTTCTTCGTGGCGACCACGCCGCAGTATTCGTTCGTGTCCTCGTCGCTGGCCAAGGAGGTCGCCACGCTCGGCGGCGACGTCACCGAGCTGCTGCCCGCCGCGGTCAACAGGCGACTGCAGGTCAAGCTCGGCGACTGAGCCGGGGCCGCGCCGCGCGGGCCCGGCCGACCGAAACCGCGACACACCGGCGGCGGAAGCGCAGTCACACGAGTAACACCAGGCACACTGGTCACTAACAACGAGGCCTGGAGGGTTCGCCGTGTACCGAGTTTTTGAAGCGCTCGATGAGTTGGGCGCCATTGTCGAAGAAGCCCGCGGCGTCCCGATGACGGCGGGGTGCGTGGTACCGCGCGGTGACGTCCTGGAGCTCATCGACGACATCAAGGACGCGATTCCCGGCGAGCTCGACGACGCCCAGGACGTCCTCGACGCCCGCGACGGCCTGCTGCGCGAGGCCAAGGACCATGCCGAATCGATGGTGTCGACGGCCAACGCCGAAGCCGATTCCATGGTCAACCACGCCCGCGCCGAGGCCGACAGGTTGCTCGCCGATGCGAAGTCCCAGGCCGACCGCATGGTCGCCGAGGCCCGCCAGCACAGCGACCGGATGGTCGGCGAGGCGCGCGAGGAGGCCGCCCGGCTCGCGGCGACCTCGAAACGCGAATACGAGGCGGCCACCGGCCGCGCCAAGTCCGAGGCCGACCGGCTCATCGAGAGCGGCAACCTGGCCTACGAGAAGGCCGTCCAGGAAGGCATCAAGGAGCAGCAGCGGCTGGTCAGCCAGACCGAGATCGTCGCCACCGCCACCTCCGAGGCCACCCGCATGGTCGACTCCGCGCACGCCGAGGCCGACCGGTTGCGCGGCGAATGCGACATCTACGTCGACAGCAAGCTCGCCGAGTTCGAGGACTTCCTCAACGGCACACTGCGCTCGGTCGGCCGCGGGCGCCACCAGCTGCGCACCGCAGCAGGCACGCACGACTACGCCGCCCGCTGAGACAACCACCCCCGCCGTACCATGCATGCATGGTCAGGCGTGTGAACACCGCAGCAGGCCGGGGTGCACGGTCACCGTTGGTCATCGACATCTCCCGGCTCGGCAGGCGACCCGGCTCGATGATCACCCTCGACGAGACGGTGCCCATCCCGTCGCGGATAGGTCTGGATCTGATCGCCGTCGCGGCGGGTGCCCCGCTGCACCTGGACCTGCGGCTGGAGTCGGTGTCCGAGGGTGTGCTGGTCACCGGCACCGCATCCGCGCCCACCGAGGGGGAGTGCGCGCGCTGCCTCACCCCGGTCGAGGGGGAGATCGCCATCGACCTCACCGAACTGTTCGCCTATCCGGACAGCGCCACCGAAGCGACCACCGAGGAGGACGAGGTGCCCCGGGTCGGGCGCGACGGGGGCAGTGAGACCGTCGATCTCGAGCAGCCGATCGTCGACGCGATCGGCCTGGCGCTGCCGTTCTCCCCGGTGTGCACGCCCGACTGTGCGGGGCTGTGCCCCGAGTGCGGGGTCCGCCTGGCCGACGCCGAACCCGGCCACTCCCACGAGCAGATCGACCCGAGGTGGGCCAAACTCGCGCAGCTGCGGCAGCCGACCGGGGACGAGTCGTGACGGGTGACCGTCGGCTGTTGCTGGAGGCCCTCGGTGTCGAGCTACCCGCGGATCTGCTCACCATCGCGCTGACCCACCGCAGTTACTCCTACGAGAACGGCGGGCTGCCCACCAACGAGCGGCTGGAGTTCCTGGGCGATTCGGTGCTCGGACTGACGATCACCGAGGAGCTCTACCACCGCCACCCGGAGCGCTCCGAAGGCGACCTGGCCAAGCTTCGCGCCAGCATCGTCAACACCCAGGCGCTGGCCGATGTGGGCAGGCGGCTCACCGATCTCGGGCTGGGCGGTTATCTGCTGCTGGGCAAGGGCGAGGAGCACTCGGGCGGCGCGGACAAATCCAGCATCCTCGCCGACGGTGTCGAATCCCTGCTCGGTGCCATCTATCTCGAGCACGGCGCGGTGGTGGCCCGCGAGGTGATCCTGCGGTTGTTCGCCGGGTTGCTGGACACCGCACCGACTCTGGGTGCCGGGCTGGACTGGAAGTCGAGCCTGCAGGAGCTGACCGCCGCGCGTGGACTGGGCGCCCCGAGCTATCTGGTCACCTCGACCGGACCCGACCACGACAAGGAGTTCACCGCCGTCGTGGTGGTGGGTGAGCGCGAACACGGTCATGGCGTCGGAAAGACCAAGAAGGAAGCCGAATTGAAGGCCGCCGCCGCGGCGTGGACCGCGCTGAGCGACGTCTGACACGGGACGTCTGACACGGTATGCCCGAACTCCCCGAAGTCGAGGTCGTCCGCCGCGGGCTGGACCGGCACGTGACCGGGCGCAGCATCACCGCGGTGCGCGTACACCACCCGCGCGCGGTGCGCCGTCACGAAGCAGGCCCGGCGGATCTGACCGCGCGACTGCTCGACATGACGATCACCGGTACCGGCAGGCGCGGAAAGTACCTGTGGCTCAAGCTCTCCGACGGATCTGCTCTGGTGGTGCACCTCGGCATGAGCGGGCAGATGCTGCTCGGCCCGGTGCCGAACGAAAACCACCTGCGCATCGCCGCACTGCTCGATGACGGCACCACCATCAGCTTCGTCGACCAGCGCACGTTCGGCGGGTGGCTGCTCGCCGACCTCGTCCCTGCCGCCGACGGGGTGCCGGACTCGGAGGTCCCCGTGCCGGTGGCCCACATCGCCCGTGATCCGCTTGACCCGCACTTCGATCGTGACGCCGTCGTTGCGGTGTTGCGCCGCAAGCATTCCGAGATAAAGCGTCAACTCCTGGATCAGACGGTGGTGTCCGGGATCGGCAACATCTACGCCGACGAGGCGCTGTGGCGGGCGAAGGTGAACGGGGCCAGGCTGGCCTCGGGTCTGTCGAAGGCCAAGCTGGCGGAGGTGCTCGACGCCGCGGCCGCGGTGATGACCGACGCCCTCGGCCAGGGCGGCACATCGTTCGACTCGCTGTATGTCAACGTCAACGGCGAATCCGGGTACTTCGACCGCTCGTTGAACGCCTACGGACGCGACGGCGAGCCGTGCCGGCGCTGCGGGGCCATCATCCGGCGGGAGAAGTTCATGAACCGCTCGTCGTACTACTGCCCGCACTGCCAGCCGCGCCCCCGCGTGTACAAATAGGCATGACCGAACTCTGGGTGGAGCGCACCGGCGTGCGGCGCTACACGGGACGCAGCACGCGCGGCGCTGAGGTGCTCATCGGGTCCGAGGACGTCGACGGCGTCTTCACTCCCGGTGAGCTGATGAAGATCGCGCTGGCGGGCTGCAGCGGGCTGAGCAGCGACCAGCCGCTGCGGCGCAGGCTCGGCGACGACTTCAGCGCCACGATCCGGGTGTCGGGCGCGGCCGACCGTGAGCAGGAGCGCTACCCGTCGCTGGCCGAGACCCTCGAGCTCGACCTGTCGGAGCTCTCGGCCGAGGACCTCGTCCGGCTGCGGACCGTGGTCGAGCGGGCCATCGACTCGGTGTGCACGGTGGGGCGCACGTTGAAATCGGGCACCGAAGTGACATTTGAGGTCAAAGATGTTGGGGGAGACTGACGTCCGCCTCACCGCTTGGGTGCACGGGCACGTCCAGGGGGTGGGTTTCCGCTGGTGGACGCGTTCCCGTGCGCTCGAACTGGGGTTGACCGGCTACGCGGCGAACAAGCCCGACGGGCGCGTGCAGGTGGTCGCCCACGGCTCGCGCGCCGCCTGCGAAAAGCTGCTCGACCTGCTCGAACACGGTGACACGCCCGGCCACGTCGACACCGTCGTCGCCGACTGGTCGGCCCTGACCGAGGGGACGGCCGACGCGCTCACCGGCTTCACCGAGCGGTGAGCGCCGCGGCGGTAGGGTAACGCGTCATGCATCTGAAGAGTCTGACGCTGAAGGGCTTCAAGTCCTTTGCCTCGCCGACGACTCTGCGCTTCG
>Ga0247757_10000957_pt1 | contig 21342 bp, 25 predicted proteins | sample UWRJL126311R4_FD_180929 | JGI IMG/M metagenome (GOLD analysis project Ga0247757, IMG submission 180929) | Plant litter microbial communities from Arlington Agricultural Research Station in Wisconsin, United States - UWRJ-L126-311R-4 | ecosystem: Environmental > Terrestrial > Plant litter >...
AGCGCATTGCATACGAATGGCTGTACCCACTGCCGACCGGTCTCACCTCTCCGGTCGGCGATCTCCAATGCCGTTGTTCACGAGCATCCTGCAGGGCCGCGGGGCCGGCGATCCGAATTCGGAGCGCCGGCACGAGCAGCGCTTCGCGGTGAATCCGAATTTTCCGCTCAAGGCGGTGATCAGCTATATCGGCCGCGACGACACCGGCGCGCCGATGAGCTCGTCGCGCGCCGGTTGGAACTGGAAGGGCCAGCTGCTCGATTGTTCGGAGGAAGGCGCGCGGGTGCAGCTCGGGCCGGGCCTCAAGGCCGTGGTGGGCGAGTCCTGCGACCTGAAGCTCACGGTGCAGGAATTCTCGCTGACCGTGCCGTGTCACGTGGCGAACATCTACATCCAGGAAGGCGGCGGAGACGTGATTTTCGGCCTGCAACACGCCATCGACGATCCCGACACGCTCGCCGCCTACCGCCAGCTGGTCGAGGTGCTGGCGCTGGGCGCCACGCTCAAGCCGCGGCACAAGGAACCGATCCCGGACAAGTCCGGCTACCTCGTGGAGCAGTTCGCCAACGACCGCCCGGCGCGCCTTACCATTTGGCGCGAGAAGACCAGCCGCGGGGTGGTGGCCTTTGAATTCCTGCTGAAGGAAAACATCGTGCAGGCCGCCCTGGGGCAGACGATGGAGTATCTCACGGGCACGACCGCCACGGGAGCCGTCCCGGCCTCCGCGGCCAAGGCGATGGAGATCCACCGGCTTTTCACCTGGGTGGTGCCCAACCTGCCGGACGAGGTGCCGGACGACGTGAAGGATATGCTGGGCGTTTACCTCTGACCGCTTTCCGGGCGCGCGGCGGACCACGCCCGATGAAACCGGCTTCCTGTTCGCGGCGTCCTCCCTGCATCCTCGTCCGCCCAATCCCCCCTCCCATGCCCACGTACGTTTACGAGACCATCCCGGTGAAAGGTAAGCCGAAGCGCTTCGAACTTTGGCAGAACATCAAGGAGGCGGCGCTCACGAAGCACCCCCAGACCGGCGAACCCGTCCGCCGCCTCATCGTGGGCGGCGCGGACTTCTTCACGCCCGACCTCATCGTTGAGCGCCCACCGCCGCGCGTACCGAAGAAATCCCGTTTCCAAAAGCAGAAGGAACGCCACGACGACGGCCCGCGCCACCACTACGACCACGGGGACGATCACGATCATTGAGGGAGAAGTTATTGGATGAGGGTTATTGGTTATCAGGTCCCACAGTCCTTCATCCTGAGCGCAGCGAAGGATCCACTCCGGCGAGCGAGGCCCGCGCCGACCGCGTGGATCCTTCGCTGTGCTCAGGATGACGGTGGGCTGGATGGGTGGGGGGCGCGGGCGTGTCATCCGGCATCGCGCGGCTCGCGATTTGGGGCGAACCTGTTTGCATGGCCACCATGCGTTTCCTTCGCGTTGCTCTCCTTTTCGCGCTGCTGACCGCCACCGGCATCTCCGCCGAGCCGGTGAAGATCGGCTTCTTCATGTCGATCACGGGGCGCGACGCCTCGTTCGGCGAGGTCTCGCTGCGCGGGGCGCGGCTGGCGGTCGACGAGCTCAATGCCGCGGGCGGCGTGCTGGGCCGGCCGGTCGAGCTGGTGGTCGAGGACAACCGCTCGGTCGCCGGCGAGTCGGCCACCGCGGCCAAGAAGCTCATCTCCCGCGACCACGTGGCCGTGCTGGTGGGCGAGTGTTCGTCGGGCCGCACTCTCGAGGCGGCGCCGGTGGCGCAGGCGGCGGGGATCCCGCTGATCACGCCGGCGTCGACCAACCCGAAGGTCACGCAGGTGGGCGACTGCATCTTCCGCGTGTGCTTCATCGATCCCTTCCAGGGCGACGTCATCGCCGCCTTCGCCCGCCGCCGGCTCGGGCTCAAGCGCGCGGCGCTGCTCATCGAGGCCGGCGCGCCCTACTCGGTGGGGCTGGCGGAATACTTCGCGAAGACCTTCACCGCGCTCGGCGGCGAGATCGTCGCCACCCAGAAGTACAACGGCGCCGACACCGACTTTCGCGCGCAGCTCACCGCGATCCGCGCGGAGCAGCCCGATGCCATCTTCCTGCCCGGATACTACGTGGCGGCGGGGCTCGTCGCGCAGCAGGCGAAGCAACTCGGGCTCAACGCCACGCTGCTCGGCGGCGACGGCTTCGAGGCGCCGCAGCTGCTCGAGATCGGCGGCGCGGCGCTGGAGGGCGTGTATTACTCCACCCACTTCGCGATCGAAAACACCGACCAGGCCTCGCGCGCCTTTGTGGCGGCCTACACCGGGCGTCACGGCTCCGGGCCGAACGGGCTGGCGGCGCTGACCTACGACGCGGTGAAGCTCGCCGCCGATGCCATCGCCCGCGCCGGCACGACGGACCCGGCCAAGGTGCGTGCCGCGCTCGCGGCCACGAAGGATTTTCCCGGGGTGACGGGGCGCACGACGATCAACGCCCAGCGCGACGCCAACAAGGACGCGGCCATCATCACCGTGAAGGACGGCAAGCTGAGCTTCGTGGAGACGATCCGGCCCTAGGGCATCATCGCCTGGCTTTGTAGGTCGGGCTTTATGCCCGACACGCCTGTGTAGCCGTTGGGGATAAACCCCGACCTACATCGAGCTGACCCGCAATCGGTCCTAGCGGCCAGAGTCCGGGAGCGTCGTGCGCTGCGCGCGCAGCGTCACATTTTCCGTGCGGTGGGTGAGCAGTTCGAGCTTGAGCGCGTCGCCCGGCTTGCGGTTGAGGAGGAGCTGGCCCAGCGGGCTGTTGACCGACACCCGTGCCTCGAACTCCTTCACCGGCTTGCCATCGAGCTTCACGATTTCGTCGCCCGCCTGCACCCCGCTGGCCTCGGCGTCGCTGGCTTCCCAAACCCGCGTAATGAAGATGCGATCCACCTTGTTGCCGCCGGGGTCCGCGTAGATCCGGATGTCGACGGCGTAGGAAATGATGGGCGTGCCGGCGACCTTCAGCGGCTCGAGGACGACGACCTTGTCCTTGGGCGGTGGCGGGCTCTTTTCCTTGGCGACAACGGGGGCGACGCAGAGCAAGCCGAGGAGGGGAAGCAAAGCCTTCATGCGCCCAAGCCTGCCCCGCCGGGGCGGGGCGTTCGAGGCGAAATCCGCGCGAGGGGACCGGCGGCGGGTGTAACGTATTACGTTACTCGCCGCCGCATCAGTGCGCGGCGGGTGCCGGCGGCTGGGCCGCCTGCATCGCGGCGATGAAGGCGTCGGCCTCCTTGATGGATTTCTCCATGTCGGCGACGAGGCGGGTGATATCCTGCTGCAGCTCGCGGCTGGAGCCGCTGAGGGCGGAGACGGCCTGGGCGTTGAGGTTGTGCTTGAGGAAGAGGACCTGGTCGCGGAAGGCGTCGAGCACCGGGTTCATGCCGGCGGCGGCCTGGTCCATCACGCGCATCATGCCGGCGTAGCGGTTGCGGGTGGTGGTGAGCTGGCGCTCGCTCTGGCTGCGCAGGGCCCCGTTCTTGTACTGGCCGAGCTCGTTGCTCCATTCCTCGAAAAGCGCCTGGGCCACGCTGTCGATGGCGGCGATGCGGTCGCGGACGGCCTTCGCGCGAGTCTCGCTGTGCTTGAGCTCGGTGTTGAGCCGCTCGTAGGTGGCTTGGAGTTCGGTGGCGGGGACCTTGGTAACGGCGAGGAACTGCGCGAGCGCGCTGGAGAACTGCTGCTTCGCCTCCTGCTGGGCCTCGCGCGCCTCGCCCACGCGGTCGACGAGGATCTGGCGCTTGGGCACGCCGACTTTCTCCATCGCGCCGTAGTAGACATTGGAGCAGCTGGTGAGGCCGAGGAGGCCGGCGAGGAGGAGCAGCGGAATGCGCATGGCAGGGAAGGTGCGGGTGGAAAACGAGGAATACAAGAGTGGGCAGGGGGCCTGGCAGGTTCACGCCGGGACGCAGGGACGCAAAGGGGAGACAGCGTCCGGTGGGGTTGGTTCGCCCCGCTGCCGACGGCTCACGGATTGGGCAGCAGGCCGAGGCCCTTCTGGGTTTTCTTGGGCAGGCCGGCGGCGACGAGGTCGTAGCTGCGGCGGATGCGCGTGTTGAGTTCCGCTTCCGGCAGCGCGGCGAGGTCCACGACCTTGGCCCACATCCGCTTGGCGCAGTAGGGCGCCTGGATGATGCCGTCGTTTTCCGTCAGGACATCGAACTCGTCCGGCGTGCACTTGAAGATCACGCCGTCGAGGGTGGCGCCGTCGAGGACGAGGATGAGGAACATCTTGCCCGCGACCTTGTGGACGAGGCACTCGCCCCACTGCTTGACGACGGTCGTGTGCGGGAGGGAAAGCGCGAAGGTCTGGAGCCGGGCGAGCCGCATGCCGGGAAACTGGCGGCGCGGCCCGGGGCTTTCAAGCGGGCGCTGTGGCGGTTTGTTTCGCGGCGCGGCGGAAGAGCAGGCCGGAGGCAATGAACATGGCGGCGAAGCCGGAGCTCAGGAACTGGACCGGGATGTAGCCCGGGCTGAAGTCGGCCGGCCACGCCACGACCGCGACGACGGGAATGAGCAGCAGCGCGGTGGCGAGCGAGAAGGCCACAACGGCAAGACCGGCGGGCCGGCAGCGAACGACGCCCACGCCGATGAAGCCGCCAAGGATCGTCAGCAGGTAAAGCCCGTTGCCGGGGTTGTCGTCGCCGATGATCTGCGCGGCCAAGGTGACCCACGTGATGAGGAAGCCGGCCACGACGGCCAGGGCGGCGCCGGCCTTGTAGGGGAGGTTGGCCGCGCGGCGGGTCATGAGAAACCGGGCGAACCACGTCGTGATGGTAAAGGCCACCCAGGCGACAAGGAAATCGTGCCAGGTCCAGTGCCAGCCTTCGACGGTGAGCTGGCCGGTGACCGGGAGAAGCAACAGGGCCAGCGGCGCGAACGCCACGATGAGGTAGTCTTTGCGTTTCATGGACGCCCATCATGCCGGGGCTGTGTGAAGCCTTGATGAAGGCACGATGAAATCACGAGGAAATGTGCCGCCGGCCGGGGGTGAGGGCCGCACGGGGGCTGAGCCGGGGAATGTTTGAACGATTCCGGGTCGGACTCGTCTGACCCCCAGCACACACCCTACCCCATGATTACTGCTCTCTTGTTTGCAGGCATCGGTCTTTGTCTTGCTTGCCTGGTAACGGCCGATTGCCGGGCTCATCTGGACACCACCGACGCCCGGGAATCCTCCGAGGATCGCGCCCGCCGCGACTGAGCCCCGGGGGCTGGCGGCTACACCAGGTCTTCCCAGACCGGCCGCACCTCAATCGTGGCGACCGCGGCCATCGGGTGGGTGGCCGCGAGTGCAATCGCCGCGTCGAAATCGGCCACCTCGACCAGTTCGGTGGCGCAAACCTGTTCCCGCGACCGGGAGAAGGGGCCGGACACCCGTTGCGTCTGGCCGCGGCGGATCCGGATCGTGACGGCCTCACCGGCCGGCTTCAACGGCTCGCCACCCAGCCGCACGCCGCGCCGCGACTGCGTCTTCACCCAGCCCGTGATGGCGCGGATCAGCTTCGGGGTCGGGGCAAACGTGTCGTCGTGCGCGATCAGAAAAACGAATTTCATTATCCAGACGACGAACGAGCCGGTGCGATTCGGACAAAAACGCCCGGGAAACCAGCCTGCGTATCGTCGCGCGTCGCGCTGCAGAGAACCCAGCGCGAGGACGGAAACGAAACGCGGAATAATACTTAGGCCTTGACCTTAGTATCATTTGATGACCGTATCCCGACGCCAACCCGCAATCCGAACCCTCAACCCGTCTTCCCATGGTCCAAGCCGCCGTCGCCGATGATGTCTTTTATGCCCTGGCCAATTCGACCCGGCGCAAGGTCCTGGAGCTCCTGGCGGCCGGCCCGGCCACCGTCAGCGAACTGGCGGCGCCGTTCGACATGCAGCTGCCGTCTTTCGTCCAGCACCTCTCGGTCCTCGAAACGAGCCGGCTGGTGCGGTCGAAAAAACTCGGGCGGGTGCGCACCTACGAGATCGCGCCCGAGCGGTTCAAGGTCGCGGAGGACTGGCTGTCCGAACGCCGGCAGATGTGGGAAGCCCGGTTGGACCGCTTCGACAACTACGTGAAACAACTGAAGGAAAAGGAAACCAAGCCATGAACAAGCACTTCACCCCCAATCCGAAACTCGACCTGGTGTTCGAGCGGTTCATCGACGCGCCCCGGCGCCTGGTCTGGGAGGCGCTGACCAGGCCGGAACACCTCAAGGAGTGGTACATGCCCAAGGCGTGGGGCCGGGTGGCGCGGGCCGAGATGGACCTGCGGCCGGGCGGCGCCTTCAGCATCGACATCGCCACGGGCGACGGCCGCGAGTTTCCCAACCTCGGCTGTTTCCTGGAAGTCGTCCCTCAGGAGCGGCTCACCTGGACCTCCATGCTGTTTCCCGGCTATCGCCCGGCGGTTTTTGACGACGTGCCGATCACGGCGATCACCACGATGGAAACCGTGGGCACCGGGACCCGGTACATCTTCACGGCGCTGCACCGCGACGAGTCCGACTTGGAGAAAAACAAGTCCTCGGGCTGGCAGCAGGGAACCGACATCGCCCTGGACCAGTTTGTGGCCCACGTGAAAACGCTGTCGTAGTTCCGGACGGGCGAGGGGGCCTTGTTGACCGCCCGCCCTTTCAGCGGGAGGCAATCGAGTCATTGCGGCGCCGCGGATAGACGTCAGGCTGGCGTCATGCCCATTCCCGGTTTGCGCAGTCCCCACGACAAGGTTGGCGGCTTGGTTTATTTCGGCCGCATGCTCGACAAGATCCGGCTGCACGCCGCCGGGAAGCTCCCGTCGGAGTACGTCGCCAACCTCGGCGAGGACGACTGGTACTTCTACGACGCGCGCTGCTGCCGGTTTCTCGGCGTGAAGCACCAGGCGCTGGTGAAGCGCGTGCGTCAGGGCGGCACCGACCTCCAGGTCCTGCGCTGGTGTTTCGCGCAGGGCGGCAAGAAGACCGCAGAGCAGATCGCCATCTGGAGCACCTTCCTCGCCAAGCGCGGCTGGCGCGACGAGGCGAGCGGGGGCATGGAGGAAGAAAAGGCGGCGGCCGGACTCGGACGCCGCAAGGACATCGTCACGTGGTTCGACCTGATCGACGCGGAGGAAGGACGGAAAATCCGCGGCGCGACCGCATAAGGCCGGACGCCCGTTCACCCGCCCCAACCGGGCGGATCCCGCCGCCTCAGTTTGCCTTTCGGATCGCCTGGGCGAACTGCTTGGAGACGGCGGACAGCAGGGTGAGGCTGTCGGCCTTGTAGTGCTCGGGGCTGGCGACGACCGTGTACTTGCCCTTGGTGCCCTGCAGTTCCTGCACGAAGTCGGCGCCGGCGGTGACGTCGGCCGAGAGCTTGATGATGCTGCCCTGCGTGTGCTCGGGCGTGAAGACGGAGACGTCGGCGCTGAGGATGTGGAGGACGTTTTTGCCCTTCACGTAGTTGAAGACCAGATTGTTTCCGCCCTCGAGGTCGGTGAACTGGATTTTGAAGCGGTAGAGGAGGAGCGAGATCTTCTTCTCGCGCGCGGTGCGGATCAGGGCGGAGGTCTCGGAGAGCGGGCCCTGCGCGCCGGTGCCGAAAAGCGGGCGGTCGCCGGCCGTGAACCAGCGGTTCATGCTGCCGTTGCCCATGAAGCCCGACATGAAATTGTCCTTCACGTCGGTCCCGACGGCCGCGTCCTTCTTGATGGCCAGCCAGCGCGCCTCGTTGTCGATCGTCTCCCGGGGCAGCAGCGTGAAGCCCTGCGCGGCGAGGTCCTTTTCCACGACGCCCTGCAGTTCGGCGCAGATCGCCTGCAGCACGCGGTCGTCCACCGCCAGCTTGAGCGAGAGGCTCTTCGTGGTGATGGCATCGTGGCCGCCATGCGTGGAGCGGGCGTCGGCCGAGGTTTCAAAGGCGACGGCGATCAGGGGCACGGCCACCTGCTTCACCCCGCTGACATAGCCCCCCGTGCCCATCATCGGCGATGCGACGCTCCCCGGAATGGTGCCGTCCGCGCCGACGGCGACGGATTTCGGTCCGCCGAGCAGCGGCTTGCCCTCGAGTATGGGGGCCGCGAGGCCGAGTGAAAGGGCGAGAACCGCGGAGAAGAAGCGAATCATCCGACGACATGGGCGGCGCTTCGCCCCGACGGCAATCCGCAAACAGCCGGCACCTCTTTACCGGGTTTTGAGGTTTGCGGGCTGGCCTGCGGGCGACCGCCGCGCTTATCGTGAGGTCGTGATTTCCTGCGCTCATGCCCGCTCGTCCGCTGCGGCCGGCCGCCGCGCCCGCGGTTTCACCCTGGTCGAAATCATGGTCGTCGTGGTCATCATCGGCCTGCTCGCGGCCCTCGCGCTGCCGGCGTTCCAGCGCGTGCGCGAAAAATCGAAACGCTCGCGGATGGCGAACGACCTGCGCGTGTTTGCGCAAGCCTTCGACACGTACCTGCTCGAGCAAGGCGGGTGGCCGGCGGACGCCGCGCCCGGCGTGATCCCGACGGAATTGGCCGGCCGCCTGCCGAAGACCTTTGCGCAGCCGACCCCGCTCGGCGGGCAATATGAATGGGACAACGAGGCCGGCCTGAAGAGCATCACGCTCTACCAGCTGACGGCGACCGTGGCGCAGGTGACGAAGCTCGATGCGATGATCGACGACGGCAACGCCACCACCGGGAATTTCCAGTACAACGGCACCGAGTGGCATTACCTGCTGGAGAAGTAAAGTGGCTGGCCCGACGGGAAGCGTGAGATGGAGCCTGACCTTTTTTGGCGACCTCTGGGCCAGGCAATGGCCGATCAAGTAGTCTATTAGACTACTTGATCGAGCGCCGGACAGTGCGCCGGGCCGGGGCCTTGCTTCGTGGGCGCCGGGCGGCACGCTGCAGGCAGCCCCTCGTCACCCCATGCTGAAGACAATCCTGCTCGTCGGTGTTGCGTTGTTCCTTTCCGTTGCCGGCGCGAGCGCCGCGGAGCGGCCCGCGCGGCTGCTCGTGCTCTCGGACGTCGAGAACGAGCCCGATGACACCGAGAGCCTCGTGCGCCTTATGCTCTACACGAACGAGGTCGACCTGCAGGGCCTCGTCGCCACGACGTCGATCCACCGGCAGACGGGGATCGCGCCGGAGTCGATTCACCGCGTCATCGACGCCTACGGCAAGGTCCGCGCCAACCTGTTGCTGCACGAGCCGGGCTTTCCGGAGGCCGCGGCGCTGCACGCGCTGGTGAAATCCGGCCAGCCGGCCTACGGCATGGCGGCGGTGGGCGAGGGGAAGGATAGCGGGGGTTCCGACCGGATTATCCAGTTGCTCGAGCAGCCGGACGAGCGTCCGCTCTGGGTCACCGCGTGGGGCGGGCCGAACACGCTGGCGCAGGCGCTCTTCAAGCTCCGGGCCACGCGCGGGGCGGACGAACTCGCGCGCCTCGTCGCCAAGCTGCGCGTCTACACGATCTCCGACCAGGACGACAGCGGGCCGTGGATCCGGAAGAATTTCCCCGGCCTGTTTTATATCGTCAGCCCCGGCGGCTACGGCGCCGCGACCTGGACGGGCATGATGCACGCCGAGCCCGGCTTCGACAACACGACCATTTCCAACCGCTGGCTCGCGGACCACATCCAGCAGGGCCACGGGCCGCTCGGCGCGATCTACCCCGACATCGCCTACGGCATGGAAGGCGACACGCCGTCGTGGCTCGCGCTCATTCCCAACGGCCTGAGCGTGCCTGAGCATCCGGAGTGGGGCGGGTGGGGCGGACGCTACGAACTCTCCACGCCCGCGCTCGAGACGCTGGACCCGAAGGGATTCACCGGCGGCGTGCCGGTCGAGCCTGAGACGCGCCCGATCTGGACCAACGCGGTCGACGAGTACGCGCCGCCCGTCCCGGGCGAAACCGGGCGCGCGCTGCGGGCGGGCGAAAAAACATTCAAGGGCTTCTGGCTGACGGTCACCCGCTGGCGCGACGATTTTCAAAACGACTTTGCCGCGCGCATGGACTGGACCACCAAGCCGTATGCCGCCGCCAACCATCCGCCGGTGCCGAAGCTGGCGCATGCGGACACGGTCACGGTGAAGTCCGGCCAGCGCTTCGTCCTCGATGCCCGCGGCTCGAGCGATCCCGACGGGGACAGCCTGAGCTACTGGTGGTTTCAGTATCCCGAGGCCGGCACCTACCGCGGCAAGATCGCCCTCCAGGGCGCGCAGAACATCTGGCACGTCGGCTTCGTCGCGCCGAAGGTCGACCGGCCCGAGACCGCCCATTTCATCCTGCGCCTGACCGACAAGGGCACCCCGGCGCTGACGCGTTACCAGCGCGTGATCGTCACGATCGTGCCGGAATGAGACGTGTTCAGGTGATTTTTCCCGGCGTGAGGAGGTTGGCGTCGCGGAAGATCACCCAGCGTCCGTCGAGTTCCTTGCGGAAGACCGACAGCACGTCGCCCGCCCGCGACTGTTCCTTGCCGTCCGGGGTGGCGAACTTCAGGGCGAGGTGGTTCCAGCAGTACGCGTAGTCGCCCGTGATGGTGATTTCGCGGATCTCCGGCGTGGCCGCGAGGAGCCGGACCTTACCCGCCGACGCGCGCGACGCCGCGGCAAAGGCGGCGCGGCCTCGCATCGGTTCCTGGCCCGGGAGCAGGAAGACGGCGTCCTCCGCCATCAATCGCAGCACCGCCTCCGTGTCACCCGCCTGCGAAGCCCTCAGCCACTCGGCGATCACCTGCCGGATTTTCTGCTTTTCGGATTCGGAGTTCATACCCGGATTGACCGGCCGTGGCTGGCGAAGTGCCCTTCGGTCACGCCGGATTCAGGTTTGCGCCGCGCTGGCGCCGGGTGGATTCTCCGGGAAATGAAGCAGGCTTGGCTCGCTTTGATTCTGGTCCTGCCCGGCTCCGGCCGGGCCGAAGCCGGGACCGCGACTCCTGCCGCCAGCGCGCCCGCGGAGGCCGCCAATGCCCAGCCGCTCGTCATGGATGCCATGACGGTGTATGGGGACACGAAGCTGGCCTTCGGTTTCGGCCTCCAGGTCGTGCGCATTGAAAATCCCCGGGCGGTCTTGCAGATGGTGGTGGGCCGCGTGCAGGCGGGCAGCGATGCCGAGCGGAAAGGGCTCAAGCCGGGTTCGCGCGTCATCGCGATCGACGGCCGTGACGTCGCCAGCTACGAGGCGACCTTTGTGTACGGCAGCGAACTCAACCGGATCTTTGTGGACCGTCCCGAGGGAGCGCACGTGACCCTGCAGGTGATCGCCCCCGGAAAAAAGAAGCCCCAGAAGCTGACGATTGTCCGGCGGACGCTGCTCTACGAACCCGCCAGGATCGGCGGGCTCCCCAACTGAGGATTGGCGGACAGGAAAATTCTTGTTCGGACAGGAACACGGGGTAGGTTGCCCGCGTGAAAAGCCTGGTCAAAACCGCTTCCACTCGCCGCAACGGGAACACGGGCCGTTCCGTGGCGAAGGGAGCTTCCTCGAAGGTCACGAGCTTTGCCGCCGCTGCGGCCAAGTATCGGGGCATGCTGAAGGATGCTCCGAAGGATCTCTCCACCCGTGAAGGCTTCGGACGTTCGTTACCTCGTTGATGCCGGTCCGCTGATCGGCTGGTTCAGCCGGCGCGATCAGTGGCACAATTGGTCCATTCAGGCGCTGCAAGCGGTGGACGATGTCCTGTGGACATCCGAAGCGGTGTTTGCCGAGGCCTGCTATCAGCTCGGCGGCAATACCCGCGAAGTCGCCGGCCTGGCGGAACTGGCGGAGGGTGGGCACCTGCAGTTGCTGGCTCCGCTGGGCGGGGCAACTGGGCGATTGCGCGTGCTGCTGACCAAGTATCCGCAAATGGACGTATGCGACGCATCGCTGGTCCTGCTTTCCGAAATGCATCCCGCCGCGAAGATCGTGACGCTGGATGTGCGCGATTTCGCGGTGTACCGCCGGTTCCGGAATGAGCCGCTGCCCTTGATCTGCCCGGAATGAAGTGGTGCTCCGGTTGCCGTAGAGCACCTGCGCCGTCCCCTGCGGATCGCCGGCAAGCGGGTGATCGGGACGTCCGTGCCGGACCGCACTTTTATCCGGATCGCGGGTCAAAGAGGGTATGAGTGCCAGGAAATCCATTCACCCGCCGATCGTTTCGCAGAAAAAGTGGCTCGCCGCGCGCAAGAAGCTCCTGCGCGAGGAGAAGAAGGTGACGCGGCAATATGACCGGGTGAGCGCGGCCCGGCGCCGGCTGCCGATGGTGCGGCTGGAGAAGAAATACGTTTTCGAAACGCCGCAGGGCGACCAGACGCTGCGGGACCTCTTCGCCGGGCGCCGGCAGCTGATCGTCTATCACTTCATGTTCGACCCGAAGTGGAAGCAGGGCTGTCCCGGCTGTACCGGTTTCGTCAATGCGCTCGGCGACCTCTCGATGCTGGGCGAGCGCGATACGACCCTGGTGCTCGTGTCCCGCGCGCCGCTCGCCAAGTTGCGGGCCTACCAGAAGAAAATGGGCTGGGAAAACCGGACGTGGGTTTCGTCGGGTTGGAGCGACTTCAACTACGATTTCCACGCCACCCTCGACGCCAAGGTCGCGCCGAAGGAATACAATTATCGTCCGCTGCCCGGCTTCGCCGGCGAAGCCCATGCCCTGAGCGTTTTCTTCCGGGTGGGGCAGGAAGTCTTCCACACCTACTCGACGTTTGCGCGTGGCGTGGAGTCGGTGACGGACGCATACGCTCTGCTCGATTGCACGCCCTACGGCCGGCAGGAGGATTGGGAAAAATCCCCGCGCGGCTGGCCGCAGAAGCCGACGTACGGTTGAGGGATGGGCAACGGGTCGAGGTGTCTCCGCGCCGCCGCTGAGTCGACACCATGCCGGTGGGGATGGAGTAACCTGATCCCTTCACGCATCCCCGATCCTGATTCCGGTGTAGGACGGGCACCGACAGCGCAATTGGCTGCCGTCCGATGGCGGACGGCCCCGCGAATGGGTATAGTAGGGCCAGAAAAAAGGATTCCGATTCAGGACGCTCCTCGCGGGCGCACCCGGCGGAATCCGGCCACCAACCCTCATCGCCACCTCGACATCATGATCTCGAACCTGCTTTTTTCCGCCGCGTTCCTCGCGGGTGCGTACCTCCTCAGCCGGCTGGCCGCGTTGCAAGGCGCCCGTCGCCCGCAGCCCATCCGGGTCAGGAGTCGGTCAGCCGACCGCCACTGAGTCTTTACTACCCGGCAACGCAGCGCCCCCTTCGGGGGACGCCTCGTCGGACGGAGCGGCCGTTCCCTCCCGCCGGATAGTCTCCACGAGCCTCGCCGGGCGTTGTGCCGGGCGAGGCTCGCTATTTTCCGACGGGAAGTTTGGCGCGGTGGAAACGAACCAGAGGCCACTGTAGGAGCAACATGGACATCGGAATCGGAACCGGACCGACGGCGAATAACCACGGGACGTGTTACCGTCGGGGATGAAGATGCGTCTCCCTGCCATGCGGCTGAGCTCTTGCGACCATGCGATTCCTTCGTGGAAGCGTGCCCTTGACCTGCTCGGTTGCCTGGCCGCCCTGTCGCTCCTGCTGCTCTGTGCGCTGGCCATGGCCATCGTCACGAAGCTCGTTTCGCCGGGGCCCCTGCTGTTTCGCCAGGAACGGGTGGGCTTCAAAGGACGGCGGTACAAGATCTACAAGTTCCGGAGCATGCATGTGCGGGCGGACACCGTGCGCCACCAGCACCACTTCAAGGAGTTGGTCGCGAGCAATGCCCCGATGGTGAAGCTCGACAGCCGCGGCGACGCCCGTCTGCTTCCCGGCGCGTGGCTGCTTCGCGCCACCGGCTTGGACGAGTTGCCGCAGGTCATCAACGTGGTTCGCGGCGAAATGAGCCTCGTGGGCCCGCGCCCCTGCCTGCCAACCGAGGCCGAGCTCTACCAGCCCTGGCAGCGGGAACGCTTTGACGCGCTGCCGGGCCTGACCGGCCTGTGGCAGGTGTCCGGGAAAAATCGCACCACCTTCGAGGAGATGATGCGGCTGGATATCCGCTATGCGCGCACCCGGACCTGGGTGATGGACCTGCGGATCATCGCGATGACCATCCCCGCCCTGGCCGTGCAGGTCTATGATACCAAGGTCGGCCGGCGGTCCGCCGCGGTCGGTGCCCACACCGCCGTGCCGTTTGTCCCGGGCCAGAGCTGCCCTCCGCTCGGCACGACGCGAAACGAACTCGATGCGGTGCCGATGCCGAACGGCTCAAGCAGCCCCTGGCCCGGCCGGTCCGCCGGGCTGATGGAGCAGGGGACGGAAGGGTAATTCCAACCTGGCCCCCTCCGGCCGATCGTTGAATCGGTTACCGACGCAAGGGCGCTACTTGATCCGGTTTTCGCCGTTGGGGGTGAGGGCGTAGAGCTTGTCGGCGCGGCGATGCTCGAGGAGGCCCTCCTTGATCCAGGCGGCCAGCTGCTTCTTCTCCACGGTCCGGGCGTAGTCCTCCGGGATGGTGCCATCGGAGCCCATGAACAGTGTCTTCAGCTGGAAGGCCAGTTGGGATTTCGGGGGCGTCATGGGCACGGGCGACTGGTGAAACTGGGCGGGAGCGGGAACAGTCCGTCAAGAATCAAGACGTCACTCGTTCGGTTTGGCCCATGGAACCCCACACCCTATAACCCAACCCCGTGGATCGGTCCACATGCGCCGACCTCGTCGGATCGTCCTGACGCCTGAATTGGCCCTATTACTTACCAGCCTGTTCGGATTTTGGCTGAGTAGACTCTGGCTTGGCTGCTGGTGGAGTTTGCTGACTGGGATGACTCTTCACGTTGGGACCGCTCGAAACCGAAGCGCGGATTTCTTCACGAAGGGCCTGTTGCAGAACTTCAACTCGCTGATAAAGAGCGGCGTTAGATGATAGCGCGCCCGCGGACAGGGTTGTTTTTGCGAATGGAGCCATAATGGAAAATCGGTTCAGCTATTTTTTTATTAAGTGAGTTTTCACGGTCTCAAAGAAAACAGCTTTCAGGAATTGGTAACGGATGAGATCGTAATAAATGTGCAAGTGAGTACGCGAATACTCAACCAAGTCAGCTTGTGATTCAAAAATAGACCGGCTGTGGAACTCTAGGTTCACATATCCAACCACTACGCCATGAGTGCGTAGTACAAATCCGACGTAGTGTTTAAGGGTTTTTTTTCTGTCGCTGGTTCCTTCGGCGAAATTTGAACAGTCACACCACGCGACAATCTCCTTCCCGTCGTTGATCGCTTGTGTGCAGAAATAATTCTTAAATGAGGTATGGGAGGTATCTATCTCGGCTGTTCGTGGCTTATGATTGGAACCATGAGGATAGTGTGTGAGGTACCGGAGCACGCATTTCGACGTGCTAGGCGAGGATTGTTTGAAGCCATCAGCATAGTAAACAGAGACGAAAACGTAGTCGTCACTGTCGCCTTTGAATTTTTTTAGAGTATGTCCGCAATGTTGCGTCAGCATTTGAACGACCATTCCGAGGTTGTCCAAAAAATGGTGTCCATCTGTGAACTTGAGGTGCGCTTTGTCCAAATCGCCACGAATATCTTCGCAGTGACGATCAATCTCTTGGTTGATGCGATAGACGTTCAGGCTAATCGGCTCGAACGAAGCCTTTTTCCAAGGAATACTTGGGTATAGCTCGCCTAGTTGATTCACTAGTTGAATAAAACCGCAGTAGAGAACACCAAGAAGGCCCGCGTAGGAAACGTACGTGGCCCAGTGCGTGTGAAAAATTCCATCAAGAGTGTCTGATACCGAAACGCCGGTGATTTTCTTGAAGGAAAAGTAGAAGGCCAACAATCCAAGCAGGATTCCTGAAATCGCGCGATTGCTGGTCCGGTCAGCAAATTTTGTAAGCGATCGATAGAACTTCATATGCTCATCGAACTCCCGAGGTTATCGTGAATGCGGCTCTAGGCATGGCATGGTAGGGGTACGGAATCCGCCACGACTTGGCCCAGCCTCGGCACGGAGATGCATATCACTCGATACAACCGTAGGAAGCCAAAAGAATCGGGGGTCTCTGGTGTCGCCCACGGGGCCCGGGGGCTTGGCTCTGCCTTCCGGACGAACTCGAGCACGCGCTGGGCGTAGGTTTGCTGGGCGAAACCGTAGAGGTCGACGTGGCGGGCGTTGGAGACCAGCCAGAATTCCTTCGGCGACGGCGCGGCGGCGAAGAGGGCCTCGGTGCTGGCTGCCAAGGTGTGCTGGTCGGCGGCACCGCCGAGCACGAGGACCGGGCAACGGAGTTTGCCGATGTGGTCGATCGGGGCGATGCGGTCGAGGGAGACGCCGAGGCGCAACTCGGCGAAGGGCACGAAGAGGACGCCGGCCAGCCACCCGGGCAGGTGGACATCCAGCCGGAAGCGGCGGTCCAAGGCGTCGCGGATGGTCGGATAGACGCCTTCGACAATCACCCAGCGTACGTCAGCGGGCAGTTGCTCCGCCGCCAGCAGGATGGTGGCGCCGCCCTGGGACGCGCCCAAGCAGCCGAACTCGGTGAAGCTTTGGCCGCGGAGATGGTCGAGCGCCCCGAGCAAATCGGCGGTTTCGAACCAACCGGCGGATACCTTGCGACCTTCGCTCAGGCCATGGCCGCGGGCGTCGTAGAGCAGGACCGCATACCCGGCGTCGTGAAACAGCCGGGCGCGCGCGATCATCTGTTTCCGGCTGGAGCCATGTCCGTGCAGCAGCACGACGGCCTTCGTCGAACCTGCACGGGGCACGAACCAGCCGGACAATTTTAGGCCATCGCGCGCGGGGAAACTCACGGACTGCGTAGCCGCGGGCAGCTCCGGCGGAATGTCACCGATGGGCCGCCGCATCGGGCCCGTCAGTTGCCAGGCGAAGAAGGCCGATACCGCGGCGAAGAGGAGAAAAGCGAAGAGCGCGCCGAGCAGGGAATATTTGAAAAGTTTTCGCGCAGGCTTCACGTGGACGTGACTCGAAAGTGTGAGGTGGTCAGTGTGGAGACAATCGGGGACTTCGTTGGCGGGAATTGGTGGGGCAGCGTTTGTTCGTGATGGTACGTGCGCATATCCCCAGGCTTGGATCCTTCGCACGGCTCAGGATGACGGTGAGGGAGGTGTTTGACGGATTGGAGACGAAAATGAGGACGGCTTCGCGGGCCGGGGACTGCGGCGTGAAGCCGCTTCTACACGGAGCGCGGCTCATCCGGAGGACTCGCCCTACCTAAATACCAACTACCAATTACCAACTACTCGGCCTTCACCACCCGAACGACCGCTTGATCCTCAACTCGTCGTACCCACTTACGCCAAGGCTTCGGCGAGGCTCACCAACCAAATGAACGTTTGATACGGAGTTCATCGTAGAGGTGGTTCGGCAGCTCCATCAGAAATCGTGACGGTTGCAGCATCATGCCGCCGGGGCCGGGGCGGCTGGCGACTCGGGGGTAGGTGATGTAGAGTTCGTTCTTGGCGCGCGTGACGGCGACGTAGAAGAGGCGGCGCTCCTCCTCGAAATCTCCGCTCTCGATCGTGCGGTAGCCGGGGAACTGGCCCTCGGCGGCACCGATGAGGAAGACGACGTCGTACTCGAGGCCCTTGGCCTGGTGGATCGTCGTCAGCTTGATCGACTCCTGGTCGAGATCGATCTGCTTCTCGCTGGTCTCGCCGTTGAGGAGCATGATCTGCGCGAGGAACTCGGACATCTGCGTGAACTGCGCCGCGAAGCCCACGAGGCCCTTCAATTCCTCGACGCGGTCGGTGTAGTCGGCGTACTCGCCCTTCATGTAGTCGCCGTACCAGCCGTCGATCGCGATCTCGACGGCGTCGGAGGGCTTTTGCTCGTTCATCGCTTCGTACACCTGTTTGAGCGACGCGCAGAAGTTCGGCCAGTCGGTCTTCGCGTCCTTCGGCACCTTGCTCGCCACGTCGTCGGTCGCGAGGGCGTCGATGAAATTCTGCTGCATCAGTTTCGCGTGGTCGAGGGCGGCGGCGTAGATCTTGGCCGCGCCCTTCTCGCCGACCTTGGGCAGGAGGATGGCGATGCGGTTCCAGGCGGAGGTGTTGGAGGGGTTGTAGACGAAGTTGAGGACGGCGATGAGGTCGCGCACGTGCTGGCGCTCGAAGAACTTCACGCCGCTGGTGATCGTGTACGGGACGCCGGCGCGGGTGAGCGCGAGCTGCATCTCGAGGGCGACGTAGTGCGAGCGGTAGAGGATGGCGATCTCGTTGGGCGAAACACCGTCGTCGTCGACGAGCGACTGGATGCGCTTGAGCACGAAGGCGGCCTGCTCCTTGTCGTCCATCGCCTGGATGACGGCGGGCTTCGAGCCGTGCTTGCGGGCGGCGCGGAGCTCCTTGTCGAAGTGGCGGCCCTTGGGCTGGGCGTTGAGCACGCCGTTGGCGAAGGTGAGGATTTCCGGCGTCGAGCGGTAGTTGGTCTCGATGCGGTGGACGACCGTGCCCTCGTGCCGGTCGGGGAACGACATGATGTTCTCGAAGTCGGCGCCGCGCCACGAATAGATGCACTGCGCGTCGTCGCCCACGGCCATGACGCGGTGGTGCGTGGCGAGCTTGTCGACGATCTGGGCCTGGATGGTGTTGGTGTCCTGGTATTCGTCGACGAGGACGTGGCGGAAACGGTGGCTGAAATACTGGGCGACGTCGGGCGTGTCGGTCAGGAGCTTGAGCCAGAGCTCGAGGAGATCGTCGTAATCGCACACCTTGTCCTCGCGCTTCTTCTTCTCGTAGGCGGCGGCGAAGGCCGGGAAGCGGTCGCTGATTTCGCCGTATTGCGGGAAGTTGCGCGCGACCGTGTCGTGGAGGGAGAGCTGGGTGTTGCGGGCGAGGGAGAGGACGCTGAAGAGCGGGCCGGGGCGCGGGTTGGTCTTCTCCTTGAAGAAGGTCTTGTCGACGGACTCGACGGACTGCTTGAGGAGCGTCTCCGACTCGTCGGCGTCGAGGATGGTGAAGTTCTTGGGCAGGCCGATGGCGTCGCCGAACATGCGCAGCGCGCGGTTGCCGATGGAGTGGAAGGTGCCGCCCCAGAAACGGGCCGGCTCGATGCCGGTGAGGTCGTGCACGCGGTGGAGCATCTCCTTGGCGGCCTTGTTGGTGAAGGTGAGCAGGAGAATTTCGCCCGGGCGGACGCCTTGGGAGAGCAGGTAGGCCACGCGGTAGGTGAGTGTGCGCGTCTTGCCCGAGCCGGCGCCGGCGAGGACGAGGAGCGGGCCCGGTTGCGCGGTGACGGCGGCGTATTGCTCGTCGTTGAGCGCGGCTCTAAAATCAATCGGCGGGACCGGGGGCGGGCCGGGGCTGTGCGGTGTATCGAGCGAAAAATCCATGAAGGCGGAAAACGCTCACGCAAAGCCGCCAAGACGCAAAGAGGAAATCGGAGCGGGTGGAGGGTCGGTCTCCCGACCGACCGCGGCCGGGCGGGAGCCCGGCCCTCCAGCGAAACGGAGAGGCTGGAGGTGGAGGGCTCGCGTCCCTGCGAGCCGGTTCGGGTGTCGTGCGGCGGCCCGCAGGGACGCGGGCCCTCCAGCAAGGCAAGAGATCGATCGGCCGGTACGGAGACCGGCCCTCCAGGCGGCGCGAAGCGCCGGTATCGATCCGGCGCCCCTTACGGCTGCCAGAGCAGCAGGTGGTGGGTCTTGGTCTCGCCCTTCACCTTGAAACCGAGGCGGAGGTACAGGCGGTGCGCCTCGGCATTGGCCTTGATGACCTGCAGGCGGATGGGCACGTGCAGTGTGCGCGCTTCTTTCTGGAGGTCGCGGATGATGGCGGAACCGAGGCCCCGGCCCTGTGCTTCCGGCAGGAGCTCGATCAGGCCGAGGAAAATCTCCAGGTGGGCGTGGCTGATATCGAGCCGGCCGACGTCCCGGCCGTCGACCACGATGACCCGGCTCTCGCGCGGCACGAAGCCACGGTCAAAAAACTGGCGCTGCTGGACGTCGTCCCACGGACCCCAGGTCTTCTCCACGTGCGGGCGCAGGGCCGCCTGGCGGAGCGGAGCGTGTAGGCGGGACTGGAGGGAGGGCGGGACATGAAAAGGGAGGCGGTTGCCGCAATGACGCGGCTAGGCAGGGTCCGGTAACAGCCGAACGCAAGAAGCAGGCCAGCAGCCGGGAAGGCAAGTTGGCCCTTGGTTTCATTCCCGCAGGGCAGGCTTCAGGCCTGACGCGCCGGGGCGGACCCCGGCCTGGCGAGAGATGCAAACCAAGACGCCACGGGCCGTCATTCGACCCGGGTAGACTCCTTATACGGTCAGGAGCTCTTTCTCTTTAGCGGCAAGTGAGGCGTCGATGTCCTTGATCGCCTTGTCGGTGGCGGCCTGGACGTCCTTTTCGAGGCGCTTTTCGTCGTCCTCGGAGATCTTGCCGTCCTTCTTGAGCTTCTTGGCGCCCTCCATCGCGTCGCGGCGGATGTGGCGGACGGACACGCGGCCCTCCTCGGCGAGGCGGTGGGCGGTCTTGACGAATTCCTGGCGGCGCTCGCGGGAGAGGTCGGGGAAGGGGAGGCGGATGAGGCTCCCGTCGACGACCGGGTTGACGCCGATGTTGGCCATCTGGAGCGCCTTCTCGATCGCGCGGAGCAGGCCCTTGTCCCACGGCTGGACCTGGATCATGCGCGGGTCGGGCGTGGTGATGGCGGCGCAGCCCTTGAGCGGCATCATCGAGCCGTAGGCCTCGACCTGGATCGACTCGACCATGGCCGGCGAGGCCTTGCCGGTGTGGATGGTGGAGAACTCATGGAGCGTGTGCTCCACGGCTTTCTTCATGCGGGTCTGGGCTTCGGTGAGGGTGGCGGTGCTCATGGGAGGAAAAGTCTAGGGCTGAGAGCTTAGGGCTGAGAGAAAAAGCAGAAGCCGGCTGAGACGTAAACTCTGGACTCTAGACTCTTAGCTCTAAGCTGGTTCACGGTCACCCGTGAACCAAAGTGCCGATCTTCTCGCCATTCACGGCTTTGCGGATGGCGTGGTCCTCGTCGAGGTTGAAGACGAGGATGGGGACGTTGTTGTCGAGGCAGAGCGAGAAGGCGGTCGAGTCCATGACGTTGAGCCGTTGTTTGAGCGCCTCGATGAACGTGAGTTCCTCGTATTTGACCGCGTCGGGGTACTTTTTCGGGTCCTTGTCGTAGATGCCGTCCACCTTGGTGGCCTTCATGATGATGTCGGCGTGCAGTTCCGACGCGCGGAGAGCGGCGGTGGTGTCGGTGGAGAAATACGGGTTGCCGGTGCCGGCGACGAAGATGACGACCCGGCCCTTCTCGAGGTGGCGCTGGGCCCGGCGCATGATGAACGGCTCGGCGATCTGGTTCATCGGGATGGCGGACTGGACGCGGGTCTTGACGCCCATTTTCTCGAGGCAGTCCATGATCGCGAGACCGTTGATGACGGTGGCGAGCATGCCC
>Ga0247757_10000958_pt1 | contig 21339 bp, 21 predicted proteins | sample UWRJL126311R4_FD_180929 | JGI IMG/M metagenome (GOLD analysis project Ga0247757, IMG submission 180929) | Plant litter microbial communities from Arlington Agricultural Research Station in Wisconsin, United States - UWRJ-L126-311R-4 | ecosystem: Environmental > Terrestrial > Plant litter >...
CGTCCTCCGACGTCATCTCGGTGACCGCCTGCTCCCACTCCTCGGCCTGGGCGGGTAGGTCGGCCAGCGGCACCTCGATGTCGAGGACGTCCTCCACGCGGCGCAGCAACGCCACCGTCGCCTTGGGATTGGGGGGCTGCGACACGTAATGGGGAACGGCCGCCCAGAACGTCACCGCGGGGATCCCCGCCTGCACACAGGCGTCCTGGAACACCCCGGCGATCCCGGTCGGACCCTCGTACCGCGTCTCCTCGAGCCCGAACGTCTTCGCCGAGTCGGCGGAGTACGCCGCCCCCGACACGGGCACCGGGCGCGTGTGCGGGGTGTCGGCCAGCAGCGCGCCGAGGATCACCACGGTCTGCACGTTCAGCTTGTCCGCGATCGCCAGGAGTTCGGCGCAGAAGGTACGCCACCGCATGTTGGGTTCCACGCCGTGCATCAGCACGATGTCCCGGTCGGCTCCGGGCGGGCGGCAGTGCGCGATGCGCATGGACGGCCACACCAGTTCCCGGGTGACTCCGTCCACCTGGCGGATCACCGGGCGATTCACCTGATAGTCGTAGTAGGCCTCGTCGTCGATCTCGACGATCGTCTCCGCCTCCCAGATCGCGTCGAGATGCTCGAGGGCATCACTGGCCGCGTCTCCGGCGTCGTTCCAGCCCTCGAACGCCGCGACGACGATCGTGTCGTGCAGGTCGGGCAGGTCAGGTCGCTTCGGACCGCCGAAATCCGGGGGGGTCACCGATCCAGCGTAAGCCCTGCCTGGGTCCGGCGACGCGCATCGACACCCGTCGCCCGCCACGCCGTCACGAAACCGGCGAGGAAATAGCCGAACCGCCCCTGCGGTTAATCTGGGTTCACGACGCAGTGCGGCCGGTGAACCGATCGCGCGCGACGAGACGGTGTCCTTACCTCGGTCGAGAAACGACTTGAGAGACGACCGGGAAGACGACGTAGACTTTCCGGGTCGAGAGGCGTTGCAACGGTCTCGGGGAGGTCGACGATCTCCCGGTGTCCGCCACGCTCGGCAGAGTCAAGGACGCCTTCCGCTACGGAAGGAACACACGTGGACTCTCCTGAGCCGACCGTTTTCGAGCCGAACATCCGCCCCGACTGCACCGAGGAGCTGACGGTCGCGCTGCGGGAGCGGATCGTGGTGATCGACGGCGCGATGGGCACGGCGATCCAGCGGGACCGGCCCGATGAGGCCGGCTACCGCGGCGAGCGGTTCAAGGATTGGGCCAGCGATCTGGTGGGCAACAACGACCTGCTCAACCTCACCCAGCCGCACATCATCGAGGGCATCCACCGCGAGTACCTCGAGGCGGGCGCCGACATCATCGAGACCAACACGTTCAACGCGAACTCGGTCTCGCTCGCCGACTACGGCCTGCAGGACCTCGGCTATGAGATGAACTACGCCGGCGCCGTCCTCGCGCGGGCTGCCTGCGACGAGTTCGTCACCGCCGACCGGCCCCGCTATGTCGCCGGAGCACTCGGGCCGACGACGCGCACGGCGTCGATCTCCCCTGACGTCAACGACCCCGGCGCGCGCAACGTCGTCTACGACCAGCTCGTCACCGCCTACCTCGAGGCCGCCAACGGGCTGGTCGACGGCGGTTCCGACATCCTCATCGTGGAGACGATCTTCGACACGCTCAACGCCAAGGCGGCCGTGTTCGCCATGGAGACGCTGTTCGAGGAGCGCGGACGCCGCTGGCCGGTGATCATCTCCGGCACCATCACCGACGCGTCGGGACGCACGCTCTCCGGTCAGGTGACCGAGGCGTTCTGGAACTCGATCCGGCACGCCAAACCGCTGGCTGTCGGCCTCAACTGCGCGCTCGGCGCACCGGAGATGAGACCCTACATCGCCGAGATCTCGCGCATCGCAGACACTTTCGTGTCCTGCTACCCGAATGCCGGGCTGCCCAACGCCTTCGGCGAGTACGACGAGGTGCCCAAACGACAGGCTGGTTACGTCGCCGAGTTCGCCGACGCCGGCCTGGTCAACCTGGTCGGCGGCTGCTGCGGCACCACACCGGCGCACATCGCCGAGATCGCGAAGGTGGTCGAAGGCAAAGCGCCGCGGACGGTTCCGGACATCCCGGTGGCCACCCGGCTGGCGGGTCTGGAGCCGCTCGACATCACCGACGACTCCCTGTTCGTCAACATCGGTGAGCGCACCAACATCACCGGGTCGGCCCGATTCCGCAACCTGATCAAGGCCGAGGACTACGACACCGCGCTGTCGGTGGCGTTGCAGCAGGTCGAGGTCGGGGCGCAGGTCATCGACATCAACATGGACGAAGGCATGATCGACGGCATCGCCGCGATGGACCGGTTCACCAAACTCATCGCGGCCGAACCGGACATCAGCCGCGTTCCGGTGATGATCGACTCCTCCAAGTGGGAGGTCATCGAGACCGGCCTGAAGAACGTGCAGGGCAAGCCGATCGTCAACTCCGTCTCCATGAAAGAGGGGGAGGAGAAGTTCGTCCGCGAGGCCCGGCTGTGCCGCAAGTACGGCGCCGCCGTCGTCGTCATGGCCTTCGACGAGCAGGGGCAGGCCGACAACCTGGAGCGGCGCAAGGAGATCTGCGGACGCGCCTACCGGATCCTCACCGAGGAGGTCGGGTTCCCGGCCGAGGACATCATCTTCGACCCGAACTGCTTCGCGCTGGCCACCGGCATCGAGGAGCACGCCACCTACGGGATCGACTTCATCGAGGCGTGCGCCTGGATCAAGGAGAACCTGCCAGGGGTGCACATCTCCGGCGGCATCTCGAACGTGTCGTTCTCGTTCCGCGGCAACAATCCTGTCCGCGAAGCGATCCACGCGGTGTTCCTGTTCCACGCCATCAAGGCCGGTCTGGACATGGGCATCGTGAACGCCGGCGCGCTGGTGCCCTACGACTCGATCGACCCCGAGCTGCGGGAGCGCATCGAGGACGTGGTGCTCAACCGTCGCGAGGACGCGGCCGAACGGCTGCTGGAGATCGCCGAGCGGTACAACAAGACCGACAAGACCGAGGACGTGGGCGCGGCGCAGTGGCGCAGCCTGCCGGTGCGGGAGCGCATCACCCACTCCCTGGTCAAGGGCATCGACGCCCACGTCGACGACGACACCGAGGAACTGCGCGCCGAGATCGCCGCCGCGGGCGGGCGGCCGATCGAGGTGATCGAGGGCCCGCTGATGGACGGTATGAACGTCGTCGGCGATCTCTTCGGTTCGGGAAAGATGTTCCTGCCCCAGGTGGTGAAGTCGGCCCGGGTCATGAAGAAGGCCGTCGCCTACCTGCTGCCGTTCATCGAAGAGGAGAAGGTCCAGAACGGGACATCCGCGGCCAAGGACACCAACGGCACGATCATCATGGCCACGGTCAAGGGCGACGTCCACGACATCGGCAAGAACATCGTCGGGGTCGTCCTGCAGTGCAACAACTACGAGGTCATCGACCTCGGGGTGATGGTGCCCGCCCGCAAGATCCTCGACGCGGCCAAGGAGCACGACGCCGACATCATCGGCCTGTCCGGGCTGATCACCCCGTCGCTCGACGAGATGGTCAACTTCGCGGTCGAGATGGAGCGGGAGGGGTTGGAGATCCCGCTGCTGATCGGCGGTGCCACCACCTCGCGCGCCCACACGGCGGTGAAGGTGGCCCCGCGCCGGTCCGGTCCGGTGGTCTGGGTCAAGGACGCCTCGCGCTCGGTGCCGGTCGCCGCGGCGCTGCTCGACGACAAGCAGCGGCCGGCCCTGCTGGAGGCGACCGAGAAGGACTACGCGTCCCTGCGGGAGCGGCACGCCCAGAAGAACGAGCGCCCGATGCTCACGCTGGAGAAGGCACGTGCCAACCGGACGCCGATCGAGTGGGACGGCTACACGCCGCCGGTGCCTGCGCAAGGTCTTGGGGTGCGCGAGTTCCTGGACTACGACCTGGCCGAGCTGCGCGAGTACATCGACTGGCAGCCCTTCTTCAACGCCTGGGAGCTCAAGGGCCGGTTCCCCGACATCCTCAACAACCCGGCGTCCGGTGAAACCGCGCGCAAGCTGTACGAGGACGCCCAGGAGATGCTCGACACCGCGATCAAGGAGAAGTGGCTGACCGCCAGCGGCGTCATCGGCTTCTTCCCGGCGAACGTGGTCGGCGACGACATCGAGGTCTACACCGACGAGACCCGCACGCAGGTGCTGGCCACGCTGTACAACCTGCGCCAGCAGGGCCAGCACCGCGACGGTGTCCCGAACCGGAGCCTCGGTGACTTCGTCGCACCCAAGGAGACGGGGCTGGCCGATCACGTGGGTGCCTTCGCCGTGACCGCGGGACTGGGCGGCAGCGAGAAGATCGCCGAGTTCAAGGCGGCCCACGACGACTACAGCGCGATCCTGCTGGAGTCGCTGGCCGACCGGCTGGCCGAGGCGTTCGCCGAGCGCATGCATCAGCGGGTCCGCACCGAGTTCTGGGGTTACCAGCCCGACGAGCACCTCGACAATCAGGAGCTCATCGGGGAGCGGTATCAGGGCATCCGCCCGGCTCCCGGCTATCCGGCCTGCCCCGAGCACACCGAGAAGACGACGCTGTTCGAGTTGCTGGACGTCACCGAGCGCGCCGGCATCGAGTTGACCGAGTCGATGGCGATGTGGCCCGGCGCGGCGGTGAGCGGCTGGTACTTCTCGCACCCGCAGTCGCAGTACTTCGTGGTCGGTCGGCTGGCGCAGGACCAGGTCGCCGACTACGCGAAGCGCAAGGGCTGGACGCTGGCCGAAGCCGAGCGGTGGCTCGCGCCCAACCTGGGTTACAACCCGGAGGACTGAGCGCGCCCGGCGTCAGCCGTCGAGGTCGGGGTGCACGCAGCGATTGGCCCGCGCGCGTACCCACGTGACACAATCGACGGGTGCGAGCGGTTTTGTGGGACATGGACGGTACGCTCGTGGACTCCGAAAAGCTGTGGGACGTCTCACTGGCGGCGCTCTACGAATCGTTCGGCGGCACGATGAGCCACGAGACGAGGACGGCGCTGGTCGGGTCGTCGGCCGAAGAGACGATGAGAACCGTCTACACCGAACTGGGTCTCGCACTCGACCCTGAGCGGATGGCCGCATCGACCCGGTGGCTGCACGAGTACACCGCGACGTTGTTCGACGCTGGCCTGCCATGGTGTGAGGGCGCTCTCGAGATGCTCGAAGCGCTTGGCGCCGAAGGTGTTCCGATGGCGCTGGTGACCAACACCCAGCGGGCCCTGACCGAACACGCGCTCAACAGCATTGGGCGGCACCACTTTTCGGTGACGGTCTGCTCCGACGAGGTGGCCAACGGCAAGCCCGAGCCGGATCCCTACCTGCGCGCGGCCGAGCTCCTCGGCGTCGCACCGTCGGAATGCCTGGCCGTCGAGGACTCGGTCACCGGCACCGCGGCCGCGGAGAGGGCCGGTTGCGCCGTGCTGGTGGTCCCCAACGACGTCCCGGTCCCCGGCGGGATCCGCCGCCGCCACGCCGATTCGCTGGCCGGACTCGACGCCGCCGGGATGCGGCGCATCTTCTGCGAGATCGATCAGGAGCTGCGCAGCGCGTAAAGCGCCCTACTTCTGGGAATGCTCCCCGCCACGAGACGCGAGTGCTTGAATGTGACGCGTATCACGCAATGGTGCGGGAAGAGGTGTGTGATGGCCGGTCAGGGTCCACCAGCCGACGACTCGACGTCGGTGATAAACGACGACGACTTCTCCTCGGGCGGCACCGCCGTCCGCATCGCGGGTGTCGCAGCACTCGGCGGCCTGCTGTTCGGTTACGACAGCGCCGTCATCAACGGGGCGGTCAAGTCGATCGAGAAGCAATTCGAGATCGGTTCGATCGAATTGGGGTTCGCGGTCGCCTCGGCGCTCCTCGGTGCCGCGGTCGGCGCGATGACGGCGGGCCGCATCGCCGACAAGATCGGCCGCATCTCGGTGATGAAGATCGCCGCGGTGCTGTTCTTCATCAGTGCGTTCGGCACCGCATTCGCACCCGAGGTCGTCACCCTCGTCGTCTTCCGCGTCATCGGCGGCATCGGAGTCGGGGTCGCCTCGGTGATCGCTCCCGCCTACATCGCCGAGACGTCGCCGCCCCGGATTCGAGGCCGGTTGGGCTCCCTGCAGCAGCTCGCGATCGTGCTGGGCATCTTCCTGTCCTTCGCCGTCAACACCCTGCTGCAGACCATTGCGGGCGGTGCCAGCGAGGACCTGTGGTTCGGCCTCGACGCGTGGCGTTGGATGTTCCTGGTGATGGCGATCCCCGCCGTCGTGTACGGGGGGCTCTCGTTCACGATTCCGGAGTCACCGCGTTATCTCGTTGCCAGCCACAAGATCCCGGAAGCGCGCAGGGTGCTGAACCTGCTGCTGGGGGAGAAGAACCTCGAGATCACGATCGATCGCATCAAGGAGACACTCGAGCGCGAGGACAAGCCGTCATGGAAGGACATGCGCAAGCCGGGCGGCAGCTTCCTCAGCTTCTACGGCATCGTGTGGGTGGGCCTCGGGCTGTCGGTGTTCCAGCAGTTCGTCGGCATCAACGTGATCTTCTACTACTCGAACGTGCTGTGGCAGGCGGTCGGCTTCAGCGAGAGCGACGCGGCCTGGTCCACCGTGATCACCTCGGTGGTCAACGTGGCCACCACGTTGATCGCCATCGCGCTGATCGACAAGATCGGCCGCAAACCGCTGCTGCTCATCGGTTCCGTCGGAATGGCCGTCACGCTGTTGACCATGTCCGCGATCTTCGCCAACGCCACGGTCGGAGCCGACGGCGTCCCGAGCCTCCCCGCGGGAACCAACGTGATCGCGCTGATCGCGGCGAACCTGTTCGTCGTCGCGTTCGGCATGTCGTGGGGCCCGGTGGTCTGGGTGTTGCTCGGCGAGATGTTCCCCAACCGCATCCGCGCCGCCGCCCTCGGCCTGGCCGCGGCCGGTCAGTGGGTGGCCAACTGGCTGATCACGGTGTCGTTCCCCGAACTGCGCTCTCACCTGGGCCTCGCGTACGGCTTCTACGGCCTGTGCGCGGTGCTGTCCGGCCTGTTCGTCTGGCGGTGGGTGATGGAGACCAAGGGCGTGTCGCTGGAGGACATGCACGGGTCGGTTCTGCGCGAGGACAAGACGGCGACGACCTAGGACGCGGGCGGCCCTGTCCCGGCCGATCGCGGCTTGTGCCGCGTGACGTGACACAATCGGCCAACGTGAAGACCTTCGATGCGCTGTTCGCCGAGTTGAGCGAGCGGGCCCGCACCCGCCCTGCCGGCAGCGGCACCGTCGCGGCCCTTGACGCCGGGGTGCACGGCATCGGCAAGAAGATCCTCGAAGAGGCGGGCGAAGTGTGGCTGGCCGCCGAGCACGAGAGTGACGAGGCGCTCGCCGAAGAGGTCAGCCAGCTCCTCTACTGGACGCAGGTCCTGCTGCTGGCGCGCGGCCTCACCCTCGACGACGTGTATCGGACGTTGTGACGTGTTGAGAGTCGCCGTCCCGAACAAAGGGGCACTCAGCGAATCGGCGTCGGACATCCTGTCCGAGGCCGGCTACCGCCGTCGCACGGACACCAAAGACCTGACGGTGGTCGATCAGGCCAACCAGGTCGAGTTCTTCTTCCTGCGCCCGAAGGACATCGCCATCTACGTCGGATCGGGGCAGCTCGATCTCGGTATCACCGGCCGCGACCTGGCGGCCGACTCCGACGCGCCGGTGCGGGAACGGCTCGCGTTGGGCTTCGGTTCCTCCACGTTCCGGTACGCCGCACCCGCGGGCCGGGACTGGCAGGTCGCGGAGTTGGCAGGCAAACGCATCGCCACGGCGTATCCCCATCTGGTCCGTAAAGACCTGGCCGAGAAGGGAATCGAAGCCACCGTCATCCGGCTCGACGGCGCGGTGGAGATCTCCATCCAGCTGGGGGTGGCCGACGTCATCGCCGACATCGTCGGGTCGGGTCGCACCCTCGGACTGCACAATCTGGTGGCGTTCGGTGAATCGCTGTGCGATTCCGAGGCGATCCTGATCGAACGGGCGGATTCCGACCCGGACCCTGCGCGCGACCAGCTGGCGGCTCGGGTGCAGGGCGTGGTGTTCGGCCAGCAGTACCTCATGCTCGACTACGACTGTCCCCGTACGGTTCTCGATCGCGCCACCGAGGTGACGCCCGGGCTGGAATCGCCCACGATCGCGCCGTTGGCCGACCCGGCGTGGGTCGCGGTGCGGGCGCTGGTGCCGCGCCGCGACGTCAACGCGATCATGGACGAACTCGCCGCCATCGGCGCCAAAGCGATCCTGGCCTCCGACATCCGGTTCTGCCGCTTCTGACAGACCACTCGGCCGGAGTTCGCCCGTGTTAGCGTCGCCGTGTCCAACCACTGTGTGGAGGTCCGATGACGCAGGTTCTTGTTCTCGTGTTCGCGCTGCTGATCGGGGTGATCGCCGGCCTGCGCGCCATGACCGCGCCTGCCGTCGTGGCGTGGGGTGCGTTCCTCGGCTGGATCGACGTCGACGGTAAATGGTCCGACTGGATGGCCAACCCCGTCACCGTCGGCCTGCTGACCGTCCTGCTGCTGGTCGAGCTGGTCACCGATCAGCTGCCCAAGACGCCGAGTCGTAAGGTCCCTCCGCAGTTCATCGCCCGCCTGGTGACGGGCGGCTTCGCCGGCGCCGTCATCGGCAGCGCGTCGTTCCACACGTTCATCGGGACGGGGGCCGGCATGGTCGGTGCGGTGCTCGGCACGCTCGCCGGCGCGGAACTGCGCAGCCGCATCGCGGCGGCGCGGGGCGGCAACGACCGTCCCGGCGCGTTCGGTGAGGACGTGCTCGCCGTCGGCGGCGGTTTCCTGGTCGCCTTCCTCGTGAGCCTGGTGTAGCGGCATGGCCGAACACTTCGACGCGATCATCGTCGGCGCCGGGCAGGCCGGTCCTCCGCTGGCGGGCCGGCTCACCGAGGCCGGGCAGACCGTCGCCGTGATCGAACGCAAGCTCGTCGGCGGCACTTGCGTCAACTCCGGGTGTATCCCGACCAAGACGCTGGTGGCCAGCGCGCACGCTGCCCACATCGCCAGGCGCAGCGCCGATTTCGGCATCGGGACCGGGGATGTCACCGTCGACATGGCGGCGGTCAAGGCGCGCAAGGACCGCATCTCCACCGGCGACCGGGAGGGCGTCGAGAGCTGGCTGGAGGGGATGAGCGGCTGCACGTTGATCCGCGGTCACGCGCGGTTCGACGACCCGCACACCCTGCGGGTCGGCGACCGGGTGCTGCACGCCGACCGGATCTTCCTCAACGTCGGTGGCCGGGCGGTCGCCCCCGATCTGCCGGGGCTGGCCGACATCGACTACCTGACCAACGTCGGCATCCTCGACCTCGACGTCGTGCCCGATCACCTCGTGATCGTCGGCGGCAGTTACATCGCGCTCGAATTCGCGCAGATGTACCGCCGCTTCGGGGCAAGAGTCACCGTCGTCGAGAAGGGGCCGCGACTCACCTCGCGAGAGGACGAAGACGTCTCCGCGGCCATCAAGGACATCCTCGAGGCCGAAGGCATCGACGTCGTCCTCGGTGCAGACGCGCTGTCGTTCGCCAAGCGGGACAACGGTTTCAGCGTCACCCCGCGCCACGATGCCGAACCCATCAGCGGTTCGCACCTGCTCATGGCGATCGGGCGCCGGCCCAACACCGACGACCTCGGGCTCGAGGCGGCCGGCGTCGACACCGACACGCACGGCTACATCGTCGTCGACGACCAGTTGCGCACCAGCGCCGAACACATCTGGGCGATGGGGGACTGCAACGGCCGCGGCGCCTTCACTCACACCTCGTACAACGATTTCGAGATCGTCGCGGCCAACCTGCTCGACGACGACCCGCGCCGGGTCAGCGACCGCATCATGACGTACGCGCTCTACATCGACCCGCCGCTGGGCCGCGCCGGGATGAGCACCGACGACGTGCGCCGGTCGGGCCGAAAGGCGTTGGTGGGCAAACGTCCGATGACCCGGGTGGGCCGCGCAGTGGAGAAAGGCGAGACGCAGGGCTTCATGAAGGTCGTCGTGGACGCGGAGACCGAGCAGATCCTCGGCGCCTCGATCCTCGGTGTCGGCGGCGACGAAGTCGTCCAGGACATCCTCGACGTGATGACCGCCAAGCTGCCCTACACCGCGATCTCGCGCACCATGCACATCCATCCGACGGTCAGCGAACTGCTGCCGACGCTGCTGCAGGACCTCTCACCCCTGGACTGACCGGCCCCTTGTGGCTGTGGCTCACATCACATTATTATGACCAGTGGTCATAAAGAGCCACGGGAGGTGCGATGCCCACCGTCACCTGGTCCCGCCTCGGCGGCGAACGGCGTGCCGCGGTGGTGGCCGCCGCGGAAGACGAGTTCGCCGCGCACGGATTCTCGGGCGGCAGCCTCAATGTGATCGCCCGCCGCGCCGGTGTCGCCAAGGGCAGCCTCTTCCAGTACTTCGCGGACAAGCGTGACCTCTACGCGTACATCACCGACGTCGGTAGCCAGCGTGTGCGCGCGCACATGGAAGATCAGATCCGCACTCTCGATCCGGCCCGGCCCTTCTTCGCGTTCCTCACCGATCTGCTCGACGTCTGGGTCGCCTATTTCGCCGAGCACCCCCGCGACCGCGCCCTGCACGCCGCGTCCAGTTTCGAGGTCGACACCGACGCCCGGGTCAGCGTGCGGGCCGTGGTGCACCGGCACTATCTCGAGGTGCTGCGGCCGCTGGTGCACAGCGCGCGCGAGCGCGGCGACCTGCGGGCCGACGCCGACGTCGACGCGCTGCTGTCGCTGCTGCTGATGCTGCTGCCGCATCTGGCGCTCGCGCCGTACGTGCGCGGCATGGACCCGGTCCTCGGACTCGACGAACTGACCCCCGACCAGCCGGCGCTGGTGGTGCGGCGGTACGTCGCCGTGCTGGCCGCCGCGTTCGGCGCATCAGGAACTCCAGACGCAACGGCAATCGACAGAGGAGAACACGCACATGGGTAGGACACGTTCGGAGTCACTGGCCGCGGGCGGCCTCAACTGGAACAGCATGCCACTGAAGTTGTTCGTCGGCGGCAACGCGAAGTTCTGGGATCCCGCCGACATCGACTTCTCCCACGACCGGGCGGACTGGGAGTCGCTGACCGAACTGGAACGGGACTGGGCCACCCGGCTGTGCGCCCAGTTCATCGCCGGCGAGGAGGCCGTCACCCAGGACATCCAGCCGTTCATGGCGGCGATGCGGGCCGAGGGGCGCCTCGGTGACGAGATGTACCTGACGCAGTTCGCGTTCGAGGAGGCCAAGCACACCCAGGTCTTCCGGATGTGGCTCGACGCGGTCGGCATCACCGACGACCTGCAGTTCTACCTCGAGGACATGCCGGCCTACCGGACCATCTTCTACGAGGAGCTGCCCGCATCGCTGGACGCGCTGTCATCGGATCCGTCACCGGCGGCGCAGGTCCGCGCCTCGGCGACCTACAACCACGTCATCGAGGGGATGATGGCGTTGACGGGATACTATGCGTGGCACCGCATTTGCGTCGATCGCGACATCCTGCCCGGGATGCAGGAGCTGGTGCGCCGGATCGGGGACGACGAGCGGCGGCACATGGCCTGGGGCACCTTCACCTGCCGACGGCACGTCGCCGCCGACGACGCGAACTGGACTGTGTTCGAGGACCGGATGAACGAGCTCATCCCGTTGGCCCTGTCCAACACCGACGACGGTTTCGCGCTCTACGACGAGGTCCCGTTCGGCCTGCGCAAAGAGGAATTCCAGACCTACGCCGCCGACAAGGGCATGCGCCGGTTCGGGACGATCGGCAGCGCCAGGGGCCGCCCGCTGGGCGAGATCGACGTCGACTACTCGCCGCTGGAACTGGAGGACACCTTCGCCGCCGAGGACCGCAAGGTCCTGACGGCCGCGAGGTGAGGCCGGGCCGTCAGATCTCGTCGGAGAAGTCCGCGGTGATCCACCGGTCGGGGCGGACGGTGTACAGCACGTTCTCGACGCCGCGCATCTGCTCGACGAACGCCTGACCGCCCTGCTCGCCGAGATAGCGGACGGCGATGGCGAGCTGGACGTCGTCGGGTACCGGGCTGGTGGTGTCGACGACGGTTCCCTCGACGGTGACGTACTGGTACGGCGGCTCCTCGCGCTGCACCGTCAGCGTGAAGGCGCCGGCCTGCTCGATCAGGCGCGCCTTGCGCGACTTTGCTCCCGTGCTGACCAGGATGGTGCCATCGGCCGTGTAGTCGTACCAGATGGGAGCGCTGGCCGGGGGCCGGCCGTCCGATGTCGCCACCGACAGCACGCCGACGCGCGGGTCTGCCAGGAAACTCTGCCGTTGCTGTTCTGAGAAGGCCTTCATGCACCCAGGCAACCTCAGGTGTGATCTGGGTTATTCCCGGCGTTTATTCCCGCCGCTGCACGAACAACGTCTGAGCGCAGGTGCCGATGAACCCCTCACGGTCGAAGATCTCCGCCGTCGTGGAACCGACACCGTCGGGCCCGATGGAGGCGAGGGCGCGCAACCCGAAATCGGTGCCGACCGGCAGCCGGTGCAGGTGCACCGAGGTGTCGGTGTTCATGAACAGGAAGTCGTCGGGATCGAGGACCGCGCCCATCCCATTGGCGCAATCGACCACCATCGCCAACCGTTGCAGCGGAGTTGTCGGCTCCGAATCAATCAGTGGCACAAGGGGACTCAGCCATGCTTCGGCGGCGGCCCCGGGCGGGGTGGCCTGGCGACGCCAGCTCACCGTCTCCAGATACCCCGGCGCGCCGAGCCACCCGTGCGCGGCCTCGACCGTCTCGCCTTCGGTCATCGGGGAATGACGATCGGAGGCGACGTCACCGGTGTCGCTGGTCGCCAACAGCCACGCGCTCACCCGGGCCACGGTGCGGCGCGTCCCGCCGGGGCGGTCGACGGTCATCTCGGCGACCATCAGGGCGATGCGGGCGCCGGGCCGCTCGACCCATGCCCGGACCCGGACCGGCGTCACCGGTACGGCACCGAGGATGTCGAGGGTCAACCGTCCCACCCGTTGACCGCTGCCCTCGGCCAGGTCCTCGATCGCGCGGGTCAACAGGGCCAGCGGTGGTGAGCCGTGCTGAATCTGCGGATCCCAGTTGCTCCGGGTGCCGTCGGTGGACTCGAACAGCAGGTCCTCACCGTCGGCGCCCCGTCTGCGGAACAGGCAGTCGATCATGCCGCGGCCTCGGGTGCGCGCAGCACCGCGTCGGGGTCCCCCTCGTCGGGTTGCTGCGGCCAGCCGGGGTAGGGCGGGGGAGTGCCCCCGAACGCCGGGCAGACGCTGCGGTGGGCGCACCAGTCACACAACCGGGACGGGCTCGGCCGGAAATCGCCTGTGGCACCGGCCTTTTGGATTGCCCGCCAGATCGCCGTCAGGGTCTTCTCGAACCGTTCGAGCTCGTCGAGGTCGGGGGTGTAGTCGAGGACCTGACTGTCGGCGAGGTAGAGTAGCCGCAGCCGGGCGGGCAGCACGCCCCGCGACCGCAGCAGCGCCACCGCATAGAACTTCATCTGGAACATCGCCTTGAACTCCGCCAGGGCGCGGGCCTCCGGCGGTGCCTTCCCGGTCTTGTAGTCGACCACCCGGACCTCGCCGGTGGGAGCGACGTCGATGCGGTCGACGAAGCCCCGCAACAGGGTGCCGTCGGCGAGCTCGACCTCGACGCGCTGCTCGCAGGCCTGCGGGTCGAACCGCGTCGGATCCTCCAGCCGGTAATAGCCCGACAGCAACGCCCTGGCCTCGTCGAGGAGGCCGGCACGCTGCTCGGGCCCGAACTCGTCCACCAGATCGGGCTTCTCGGCCACCACTTTGTCCCAGGCGGGCACGGCCAGGGTGATCGCGCGCTCGGGAAGCCGTTCGGCAGCTGGCAGCTGGTAGAGCTGCTCGAGTGCGGCATGGACCACCGAACCGCGGACCTGCGCTGCCGACGATGGCTCGGGCAGCCGGTCGATCGCCCTGAAGCGGTACAGCAGGGGGCACTGCTTGAAATCGCTCGCCCGCGAAGGGGACAGCGCGGGCCGGCGCTTCTGCCGGTCGTCGCGCTGCTCACTCATGGGACACACCCTAGAACCGCGGGCCGACAGATCCGGGCAACCCGGACGCGAGCCGCGCGGGTCACCCTGGCAGGCTGTGGCGCTGTGCGTAGAACCGGTCCGTTCGCCGTGGGTGACCGCGTGCAGCTCACCGACGCCAAGGGCAGGCGATACACCATGCTGCTCAAGCCCGGTGGGGAGTTCCACACCCACCGCGGCATCATCTCCCTCGACGAGGTCGTCGGGCTGCCGGAGGGCAGCGTGGTGCGGTCGACCAACGGCGACCAGTTCCTGGTGCTGCGCCCGCTGCTGGTCGACTATGTGATGTCGATGCCGCGTGGTGCCCAGGTGGTCTACCCCAAGGACGCGGCGCAGATCGTGCACGAGGGCGACATCTTCCCCGGTGCCCGGGTGCTTGAGGCGGGCGCCGGATCCGGGGCACTGACCTGCTCGCTGCTGCGGGCCGTCGGACCGGAAGGCCACGTCAGCTCGTACGAGGTCCGCGAGGATCACGCCGAGCACGCGATCCGCAACGTGACGACGTTCTTCGGCGAACATCCCGCGAACTGGGACCTGGTCACCGCCGACGTGAACGACTACGCAGGCCCCGAGGTCGACCGGGTGGTGCTCGACATGCTGGCGCCGTGGGACGTGCTGGGTCGCGTGGGTGACGCGCTGGTGGCCGGCGGAGTGCTGATCATCTACGTCGCCACCGTCACCCAGCTGTCGAAAACGGTGGAGGCGCTGCGCGAACAGCAGTGCTGGACCGAGCCGAGGTCCTGGGAGAGCATGCAGCGGGGCTGGCACGTCGTCGGCCTCGCGGTGCGGCCCGAGCATTCGATGCGCGGCCACACCGCCTTTCTCATCAGCGCGCGCAAATTGGCGCCCGGTGCCGTCGCCCCGGTGCCGCTGCGCAAGAAGCGCCCGACGGTCTGATCCCGTCTCGCGTCGCTGTCATTCGCCGGTTTCGTACATTCCTGTGGATTCACTGTGCGAAAGTGCAGCTGAGGCCGCGTGACGCGGCGCCGTGGGGGATGTGAGGGGACGCCAGTGAACGTTGCGCGAATGCGAACCGCCGGGATCGTCGGGGCCGCGACGTTCGGCGTCGCGCTGTCGACCGCACTGGCCGGACCTGCGTCGGCGGACCTGTCCGCGGGCACGTACACCCGGGGCATCGGAGGGATGGTCAACCAAGTGTCGGTCACCGCATGCGGCCCGGATTGTCTCTATCTGCAGACGCCGGGGACGGTCGGTTTCGAGCTCCGCCGCCAGGGCGCCGTGTGGACGGGCAGCTACACCATGTCGGGTCAGGTGTGCGCGGTCACGGTGGACAGCGTGACGCTGGCCGAGACCGACGCGTGCGGCGACAAAGGCACCGTGACCTGGCAGCTGGCGCGGGTGGGCTGAGCGTCAGTCGTCGTCGCTGCGCCGCAGGTCGCGCCGGACCGACAGCAGCTCGAACTCGGGCCGCGCCGCGACCAGGCGTTCCGCTGCGTCGAGCACGCTGACCAGATGGGCGCGGTCACCCGACACCATCGCCACGCCCACACCCGCGCGCCGGTGTAGATCCTGGGCTCCGGTCTCTGCCGCCGACACCGAGAAGCGGCGTGCGAGCTCGGCGACCAGCGGCCGCACCGCCGACCGCTTCTGCTTGAGCGACCGCACGTCGCCGAGCAGCAGATCGAATTCCAGCCAGCCGATCCACATGGTCAGGGGGTAGCCGGCGCGGGCGCCGCAGGAGGAGCGGGCGCGGGCGCCGCTGGAGGAGCCGGCGCGGGCGCTGGTGCCGAGGGGGTGGGGGACGGCGTTGGTGTCGGACTGGGCTCGTCGATCGTGAGGATGAGGTCGGCGGTCTGCCGGGTCAACTGCCACGTCTCGTCGTGCGGGACGAACTGCATCGGAAATGTGAACTGCCCGGTGCGCGGGTTGGCGCTGGTGACGATGACCGTGGCGACCACGTTGCCGTCCTCGGTCCAGCCCAGGTCGCGCGCCTCGAACGTGAGCGGCAGCGACCCGTTGTCCCGCAGCGCGGTGCCGAAGCGGTCGAGGGCGGCGGCTTCCGTGGCCGTTCCGCCCGCGATCGAGGCGATCTTCTGGTCCCCGGGCACCGCCGGATCGGCGAGTCGGGTCAGCACATCGGTCAGCGCCGACGGCTGCGGGAGCGGCGGACCACCGGGCGCCGGGGGAGCCGGCGCCGGGATGCCGACCGACGGTCGTGGCGAGGTCTGCACCGACGACTGGTTCGTCGGGGCGGGCGCCGGGCTACACCCGCCCAACACGAACGACCCGCCCAACACGAACGACCCGCCCAACACGAACGCCGCCACAATCGTGGCGGCGCCGCGTTGGAGAACGGTGTGACGCACCGGCGTCATCGTTCGGTAAGGAACGGGTGAATCAGCCCAGCATCCCCGCCAGCGTCCACAGCGACGACTGGGACAGCTGCCAACCGGTGGGGCTGGGTCCCTGCACGAAGCTCAGCGGGACCGTCTTCGACACCCCGTTGGGCAGCGTCGCGGTCACGTTGGCGGTGGCGGTGTTGCCGTTCTGGTCGATGTCGGCCACGGTCGCGGTCAGGGGCAGGTAGCCCTTCTGCACGGCGCTGTTGTACTTGACCGAGACGCCGGCACCGCTGAATTTACCCAGGTCCTGGACGTAAACCTGCTTGCCGGAGAACGAGCCGCCCGAGCCGAGCACGTTGACCGTCTGGGTCAGGGGTCCGGCGAGGTCGGGAGCAGGCGCCAGAGGCGCATTGACCACGGCCGGCTCCGCGGCCGCCACGCCCGCACCCACTGCAATCGATGTCACACCCACGGCCGCGGCGCCCGCCAGTGCGGCTGCTGCGGTCCCAGCGGCGAAGCTGGTGAAGAGGGATTTCAGGGTCACGAGTGTCCTTCCGGTCGGACGAACTGATGTACAGAGGCTAACAGTGTTGCTGGTGTGTCGAATTCCTAGAGCACACACAATGGCTGAATCGCCGGTAGCGTTGAAGTTGTTACCGCACCAACATCCGGTGTGGGAAAGGAGCTCAGCATGAGTGAGTCCGAGCGTTCCGACGAATTCCAAGCCTCCGAAGACCATGGAGCATCCCCGCAGGGCCGGCTGTCCCCAGAGGATGCCGCTGAACTGGAGCTGCTCCGCCGCGAGGCGGCGATCCTGCGTGACCAACTCGAAGGCGCGGCGGACTCGTCAGGCGCGGCTCGCACTGTTCGCGACGTGCACCAGCTCGAAGCCCGCATCGATTCTCTCGCCGCCCGTAACGCGAAGCTGATGGACACGCTCAAGGAAGCGCGCCAACAGTTGCTGGCGTTGCGCGAGGAGGTCGATCGGCTCGGCCAGCCGCCCAGCGGTTACGGCGTGCTGCTCTCCGTGCAGGAGGACGACACCGTCGACGTGTTCACCTCGGGCCGGAAGATGCGGCTGACGTGCTCCCCGAACATCGACACCAAAGCGCTCAAGAAGGGCCAGACCGTGCGCCTCAACGAGGCGCTCACGGTGGTCGAAGCCGGCCACTACGAATCCGTCGGCGAGATCAGCACGCTTCGGGAGATCCTCTCCGACGGACACCGCGCCCTGGTCGTCGGCCACGCCGACGAAGAGCGCATCGTGTGGCTGGCCGAACCGCTGGTGGCGGCAGGCGAGTTGCCCGAGGTCGTCGAGGACGCCGACGACGCCACCAATGTCAACGACGACCGCCCCCGCAGACTGCGCCCGGGTGACTCCCTGCTGGTCGACACCAAGGCCGGTTACGCGTTCGAGCGCATCCCCAAGGCCGAGGTCGAGGACCTCGTGCTCGAAGAGGTGCCCGACGTCAGCTACAGCGACATCGGTGGGCTGGGCCGTCAGATCGAACAGATCCGCGACGCGGTGGAACTGCCGTTCCTGCACAAGGAGCTCTACCGCGAGTACTCGCTGCGCCCGCCCAAGGGTGTGCTCCTCTACGGTCCGCCCGGCTGCGGCAAGACGCTGATCGCCAAGGCGGTGGCCAACTCGCTGGCCAAGAAGATGGCTGAGGTGCGTGGCGACGACGCGCGTGAGGCGAAGTCCTACTTCCTCAACATCAAGGGCCCCGAGCTGCTCAACAAGTTCGTCGGCGAGACCGAGCGGCACATCCGGCTGATCTTCCAGCGGGCCAGGGAGAAGGCGTCCGAGGGGACGCCGGTGATCGTGTTCTTCGACGAGATGGACTCCATCTTCCGCACCCGCGGGACGGGCGTGAGCTCCGACGTCGAGACGACGGTCGTGCCCCAGCTGCTCAGCGAGATCGACGGCGTGGAAGGGCTGGAGAACGTCATCGTCATCGGCGCCTCCAACCGCGAGGACATGATCGACCCCGCGATCCTGCGGCCAGGCCGGCTCGACGTGAAGATCAAGATCGAGCGGCCGGATGCGGAGTCCGCGCAGGACATCTTCAGCAAGTACCTCACCGAGGCCCTGCCGATCCACACCGACGACCTGGCCGAGTTCAGCGGTGACCGCGGCCTGACCATCAAGGCGATGATCGAGAAGGTCGTCGACCGGATGTACGCCGAGATCGACGACAACCGGTTCCTGGAGGTCACCTACGCCAACGGTGACAAGGAAGTCATGTACTTCAAGGACTTCAACTCCGGCGCGATGATCCAGAACGTCGTCGATCGGGCGAAGAAGAACGCAATCAAGTCCGTGCTGGAAACCGGGCAGCCGGGTCTGCGCATCCAGCACCTGCTCGACTCGATCGTCGACGAATTCGCCGAGAACGAGGACCTGCCCAACACGACCAACCCGGACGACTGGGCGCGCATCTCGGGCAAGAAGGGTGAGCGGATCGTCTACATCCGCACGCTCGTCACGGGCAAGAGCAGCAGTGCCAACCGGGCCATCGACACCGAGTCGAACCTGGGGCAGTACCTCTAGCCCAACACCATCGAATAGCTGTTGGTCAGGTCGTCCTGGAGCACCAGGGCGGCCTGACTGCTGGTGTCGATGCGCAGTTCGGTCTCGAGTGTGCGTGTGCGGTAGGTCCATCCGTCGGGCAGGTGCAGCCGACCGGCCAGACCGGGAAGGTCCTCGTAATACAGGTCGGGGTCGACGACCTGGCTCCAGGTCTGCATCACCCACTGCCCGCCGTCGGCGTCGACGAGTTCGAAGACGGGCAGGCCCGCGTCGAAAACGAACACCGCATTGCGCGCGACCGTATTCGGTACGTAGGGCGCGGGATTCATCGACGACAGCAGCACCGTCGCCTGGCGGTACATCTGCAGACCGCCGAAGGCGGCGATCTCCCGGTCGGCGCCCATGTCCTTGTCGATGGTGTCCATCAGCCAGTACCGCGGACCGTTGAGCAACGCGGCCGTCGCCCCGTGCTCCACGGCCACCGCATCCGCGTCCAGCCGGGACCACTCGTCGGCCGGGCACTCGTTGAGCGGAAAGGTGTTGTACACCGTGGCCTGCGGCCCGTCCGGTCCGACGCTGACCAGCAGTACCTCGCCATACCGCTTGCCGCGCAAGGGTTCTGACATCACGCGGGCATCACCAGGACGAAGACCGCCATCACTGCCAGCGCCGTCGTCCGCCGGCCCACCCGGGAGGCGGACGTGGAGCGCCGGTGCAGCGTCTCGAGGGCGACCGGCGCGGCGGTCAGCGCGCCCACCCCGGCGACCGCGGGGGCCGAACGCGGGATCAGGGCCCGGGAGCGCACCCGCCGGGTCAGCACGAGCGGCAGACCGCGCCCGAGGAACCAGTCGTCCACCGCGCGGGGGTCGACGGCGGGCGCGCTCACCCGTCCACCGTCCCGGCCGGCGTGACGGTCGCGGTGCGGTAGCGGTCGCGCGCCACCAGGGTGAGCAACAGGTCTTCGATCGCGGGATCCACGAACTGTGCCCGGTACTCCTTGTCGCTGACGGCGCGTGCCGCCAGGTACATGAACGTCAGGGCGGTCAGGAACATCGTGACCTGGATGAGCGCCTGCGGAACGGGCAGCGTCATCCCCAGCAGTTGCCCGTCGCCGGGCCCACCGTGCGTCAGCGCGTTCAGCATTTCGGGACTGACCAGGATCAGACCGAACACCGCGAACAGCGCGCCGGTCACCACGGCCACCGTCAGCACCTGGGTGATCAGCGACAGCGCCAGCACGAAGACGACGTTGGTCCGCTCCGGACGCGACAGCGCCACCCGCCGGGGCCGGTCGGGCATCGCCTCGAACGGGGTGCCGACGAGCATTTGCGCGTGTTCGGGCCGTTTGGCGTCCGGCCGCAGAATGGGTCGCACGGAGCCGAGGGTGGTCGAGATCAGGAACGCCGAGGCGATCGCGAACAGGAAGACCAGCGCCAGCCAGAGCCTGCCGCGGCTGACCGTCGAGGCCATCGTCCACACCGGGCCGTTGAAGAACACCAGGACGGTCAGCAGCATCACGGGCAGTGCGCGCAGCAGCAGGCTGCCCACCGAGGCGAGGTTGGTCAGCGTCATCCGCGCCGCCCAGCCAAGGACCGCGCCCAGCCCGGTCGCGGTGCCGATCAGGATCAGCGCGATGACCGCGCCCTCGATCAGCACGTCGACGAAGACGCGGGCGCTGGGACCACCGAACACGGTCGCGGCGGCGGCCACGGCCATGGCCAGGGCAGCCACCGCATCCCGGCGCCTGCGGTCGGTGATCCGCGACACCGACCAGCCCACGACCGCTGCCGCCGGCAGCACCAGGACGACCACCGCGAGCACGAACCACTCGGTGCGGGTCGGGGAGCCGTCGATGTCGATCGTGTGCTCTCCCGTCACCGCCACCACCACGATCGAGAACCCCATGGTGACCCCGAACGCGGCCAACGCGGGCGCCGACCGGGCCCAGACATGGCGCACCAGCGTGCCCGGCCGCAACACCGCAGGCAGGCCGCGGCGCAGGAACCAGCGCTCGGCGGCCAGGCGCGGCTCGAGGTCCGGGGGCGGCGTGCTCATGATCGCCCTCATCTCACCACGGGGCCCAGCTCATCGACGGTATTCCGCACCGACGTGGCACGGCCTGCTGCGGAGACGTTCCCGGCGCACCTCTAGGCTGGTCGGTATGCAACGGATCATCGGAACCGAGGTCGAGTACGGCATCTCATCGCCGTCCGATCCGACCGCGAATCCGATCTTGACGTCGACCCAGGCGGTGCTGGCGTACGCGGCCGCGGCCGGCCTGCAGCGGGCCAAGCGCACCCGCTGGGACTACGAGGTGGAATCGCCGCTGCGCGACGCCAGGGGGTTCGACCTCAGTCGCGCGTCGGGACCGCCGCCGGTGGTGGACGCCG
>Ga0247757_10000959_pt1 | contig 21335 bp, 18 predicted proteins | sample UWRJL126311R4_FD_180929 | JGI IMG/M metagenome (GOLD analysis project Ga0247757, IMG submission 180929) | Plant litter microbial communities from Arlington Agricultural Research Station in Wisconsin, United States - UWRJ-L126-311R-4 | ecosystem: Environmental > Terrestrial > Plant litter >...
CGGTGGTCGCGTTGCCCAAGCGGCGCGGCATCCTGAACCAGGGCGCGTTTCTCTCGGTCTACGCGCACGCCAGCGAGACCGGACCCGTGCTGCGCGGCGTCGCGGTCGAACGTCGGCTCGCCTGCGTGCTCGTGCCCTCGCCGGCCACGTTGATGCTCACCGTACCGCCCTTGCAACCCGATCCCTCGAAGACCACGCGCGAGCGCATGGAAATCCACGCTCGGGACCCCGCGTGCGCGTCCTGCCACAAGGTGATTGATGCCTTCGGCTTCCCCTTCGAGCAGTACGACGGCATGGGCAAGCGCCAGTTCACGGATAACAACAAGCCCGTGAACAGCACCTCGACCGTCGCCCTGGGTATGGATTTCGACGGCGATTACGCGGATTCTGACGCGCTCGCATCCGCATTGTCCACGAGCGCGGCCGTGCGTGAGTGCTTTGCGCGCAACATCTTCCGCGCCTCCGCCGGCCGCAGCGAAGACGACGTGAAGGCCGCAGAAAAAGCCTTCATCGACTATTGGCAAACGGTGCCCGCGCCGGCCCCCGACGCCACTCACCCGACCCCCGCTTCGGCCGCAGAAGGCAGCATTTTGGAAGCCTTGCGCGCATTCGTCACTAGCCCCAACTTCACGCTGCGGAGACCGCAATGACCCGACTCAGCCCCACTCGCCGCAGCTTCCTCCGCGCCATGGGCGCGGGCATGGCCGTGCTGCCCTTCTCGCGCCTGCTCGAGAACTCGGTCGCGCAGGCCGCCGGTGAGGCGCTGCCGCTCAAGTTCATCACCATCTACACCCCGCACGGCCTATCCGCCGAGTACTGGGCGATGAAGAGCGGCGACACGGAGACGACCTTCGACATCGGCTACGAGAATTGCTCGCTGAAGCCGTTCGACGACGCGGCCACCTACGGCAAGAGCTTCAAAGACAAGATCTTGGTGATCGAAGGCATCGATCACCTATCGAAAGCGAACGGTCACGACTCCGCCGGCACGATCCTGACAGGTAGTTGGATTGACGGCGGCGCCAAGCGCCCTTCCAATGCTTCCCTGGACCAATACCTGGCCGTCACCAAGGGCCTGGGCAGCGACACGCGCATCACCAGCATCAATCTGGGCGTTGGCAACGACGCGACCGATCCAGGGCTCACGCTCTCTTACGGCGACGGCGGCGCGCCCTTGCCCAAGATCATCGACCCCGTAGCGGCGTTTCACCTGCTGTTCGACGGCGTGGCCGTCAGCTCCGACCCGGCCGACATGGCGGCCGCCGCGCGCAAGCAAAAGCTCGGACAAAGCGTGGTCGACTACGTGCGCTGGGACATCACACGCCTGAAGACGGGGCTTGCGGCGAACGAGCAGCAAAAGCTCGACCAACACCTGAGCGCGCTACGCGACATCGAAAAGCAGCTCGGCGGCGGCATGGGTGGTACCGGTGCCGCGTGCACGGTGCCGGCCATCCCGGACGCCAGCAAGTTCCCCAAGCTCAAGCAATACAACGGTGGCGAGCAGTACTTCGACGCCATCACCGACGCGCACATCGACATGCTCGCGCAAGCGCTCGCGTGTGACGTGACCCGCTTCGGTACGCTGTTCATGAATGACCTGTCGTACGCGGGTAATCCGTACGACTTGCCGGCGGACAATCACGGTGCGGTCGCGCACACGTACAACGCTTCGACCCTGGGCAACAACAACATCACCAACACCGGTGATCCCGCGAGCTGGCTGCCGCTCGCGAAGTTCAACAAGTATTGCTACACCAAGGTCGCGCGCTTGATGCAAAAGCTGGATCAGCTCGGCATCTTGGACAGCACGATCATCTACGTCACGAGTGACATGGGTAACCCGAACTTGCACAGCACGCGCAATGTCCCAACCCTGCTCGCGGGCGGCGCCAACGGCAAATTCAAGATGGGCCGCCGGCTCAAGATGAACCCCAGTTGCCCCACGACTGACCCGTGGTGCGATGGCAAGACGGGCGCCGACAGCACGTACAAGCCCACGACCAACAGCAAGATCTTGGTCGCCATCGCGCAAGCGTACGGGGTCGACGTCAACACCTTCGGCACTCAGCCGAACCCGGCCGACGTCACCGGCGCGCTCAGCGCAATGATGGCCTGATCGCGCCGCTCGTCGTCCGCTGGGCGTCCGGTCCTTTCGCGCAAAGTATCGGATTGACCCGCGGTCGCGAGACTTGGGCGTGCTTCGCGAAGCCCTGGTGAAACCGCACCCACCGGCGCGCGCGTCCGGTAACGCGCGCGTCCGGTAATCTGCGCACACAGTACCGGCTGGACTGGGAAGCGCGTCGGCGCATGGTGCGCCGGAGAATCTCGACACGGGCGCGCTTGACGAGCGAGTTCGCGCGGCACTCGCGGCTTTCTTTTGGGGGGCGCCCGCAATCCAGCAGCGCCGCTCGTAGCGCGCCAATGTTGGAAAAATGTGGCGGCGCCAGAATGAGTAACTCGGCGCGGGCGCACGCTTGGCGGGCGCTAATTTCCAGCAAGACGCGCGCTCCCGCCCCCCTTATCTCCGTAGTCGCGAACAGGGGGCACCACCGTATCTCGCGGGTTGCCCTTTGCTCCGAACCGGAAGCCCATGAAACGCTCGCCGTTCGCGCTCCTCTCGCTGGCCCTGGCCATGTCTGCCCTGAACGCGTGCTCGCACGCGGGCGGCAGTGACTCGTCTTCGACGCCGAACGCGGGCCGTGGCACGGCAGATTCGGGCGGTGGCGCCGCGGTGAACGGCGGCAACGGCAGCGGCGCAAGTGGCGGCGCATCCGCGGGCACGGGCGCGGGCGCGGGCGCGAACGGCGGCAACGGCGGCTCGGTCGGTTTCGGTGGGCCGCCGCCCTCGGAGAGTGCGCTGCGCAAAGTGAAGAACGTACTCACCGGTCTACCGCCCACGGACGCCGAGCTCGCGACCGGCAAGACCCCCGGCGGACTGAAGACGCTGATCGCCAACTGGATGAGCACGCCGGAGTACCAAGACAAGCTGATCCTGTTCTTCCAGAACACGTTCCAACAGTCGCAGCTCGCGATCTTGGACTTTCAATTCCAACTCCGGAAGCGCCCGGGCGCGTTCGACCTACCGTACGATATCTTCGGGGATAGCGCGTATCCGAAGCTCTTTCAGAACATGAAAGAGAGCTTCGCACGGACGGCGATCGCGTTCGTCAGCGCAGGGCGGCCGATGTCGGACTTGCTCACGACCGACGAGTTCATGATGACCACGGCGCTCAAGAGCCTCTACATGCAGATCGAGGCGCCATACGACATTCACACCATGAACTTCAAGTTCAACCACGGCACGCGCCCGGCGTTGAGCGAGTCACTGGACCCGGACAGCCCGAACTACATGACCTTCGGCTACGAAGCGCCCACGACGACCACGGGCCGAAAGTTCACCGGCACCTGCGCGGGCGACAGCACGAAGATCTCCACTTGCCCCGGAAATACGCTGTTATTTCAGGTGCTGGTCGGCTCCATGCCGCGCGACACGAACAACAACAGCATGTGCACGAGCAACGCGGGCTGCATGGAGCACGCAATCAAGCCCTACTTCACGACTGAAGACCTGAGCGACTGGAAGCTGGTCAAGGTCACCAGCGGCACGCCGCTCATGCCCTGGGATCTGCCGGGCTTGCGCGCCTCGGGCGCGACCTTGAATTCGAAGATCCCGCGCGTCAGTTTTTACAGCACACCCGCGTTCTTCGCGGTTTGGAACACGAACGACAGCAACCAACACCGGGTCACGGCCAACCAAGCCATGCTCGGCTCGATCGGGCTCGGTTACACCAACGCGGACAGCGCCATCAAACTGCCTCCGACCACGACCGCGATCGACGGCCAGCACGCGGTCGACGGCTCCGCTTGCTACGGTTGTCACAAGAGCCTCGACCCGATGCGTCAGTTCTGGGGCAATGCGTTCGACTACAACGACAAGCCATTCGCGGGCAAGAGCGCGGGCCCGGCGAGCTTCGGCTTTGCCAATGTCTCGGCCAATGGCAAGACGCTCGCGGACTTCGGCGGCTTTTTGAAACAAGTGACCGACGAGCAGGTCACGGGCAACGTGATCAGCCGTTTTGCCCTAGAAATGACGCAAAAGCTCTGCTTTTTCGCCAACTCCACGAAGTGTGAAGAGAGCGACCCGGAGATGCGCCGGGTGGCCCAAGCGTTCGAGGCGTCCAGCTTCAAGTTCGACGTGCTGGTGAGCGAGTTGTTCTCCTCCCCACTGGTCACCAATGCCGAGCCGACCAAAACGAACCAGGAGAACGGCGCGACGGTCAGCATCCTACGCCGCGATCAGTTCTGCCAAGCGCTGTCCAACCGGCTGGGTATGCCCGACATTTGCGAGATCGCCATGCCCACACCCACCGGTGTGACGAGCACGATGAATCGCCTGGCCGGCGCGCTGCCGGCGGACTCGTTCAGCCGCGGAGTGGCCGCGCCCGTCACGCCCACCGATCCCAGCTTGTTCTTCCGCGCGGCCAGCGAACTCTTGTGTGAGGCCGTCGCCGCCAAAGTCGTCGACTCGGGGGCGGGCGCCAAGTTCACGAGTACGGACGCCGCGACCGCGGTCGAAGCCTTGGTGACCACGGTGATGGGCGTGCCGCCCGCTGACCCGCAGCATGCCGCCGCCGTCAGCATCCTGACCAGTCACTACAACGACGCGAAAACTGGCGGCGCCACCGCAACCAACGCCTTGCGCTCGACCTTCTCGGCGGCTTGCCAATCGGCACCTTCGCTGGCTCTGGGGATTTGAGGCCAATCATGAAGCCCATCAATCGACGTGACCTCCTGCGCGCCTCGGCTCTCGGCACCCTGTACGCGGGGCTACGCGCCGCATCCACCGGGTTACCGGCGTGGTTCTTGGCCAATCCACTAAAAGCGGGCGCGGCCGACATGGCCTGCACCTTGGCCAACGTGGACAAGCTGCAGTTCTTGGTCGCCAGCACCTCCAGCGCGGGCGATCCGATCTCGTGCAACGTGCCCGGCACGTATGAGGCAAGCGCCATCATTCATCCCGCGCAGGCCGAGTTCGCGTCGACGCCTTTCGACTTTGGTGGCGGCAAGACGGTCAATGCCGCGCAGATTTGGTCGACGCTGAGCGAGGGCGTGCGCACGCGAACGAACTTCTTCCACCACGTGACGGGCGGGCTCGTGCACGGCGATCACCCGAAAGTGATGCGCTTCTTGGGTAGCTCGAGCGGCGGCGAAATGTGGCCGTCGATCTACGCCAAGCGCCTCGCGCCGTGTTTGGGCACGGTCCAAGCCGAGCCCGTCTCCGTCGGCGCGGGCGGCAATGCGCTCGAACAAATCTCGTTTCAAGGTCGCACCTTGGCCGCCATCACGCCGACTCAGCTCAAACAGTTGCTCACCGGTTCGATGAAAGATCCGGTCGTGGCACTGCGCAAAGTACGCGACAAAACCCTGGACGACCTGAACACCTTGTTCAAAGAAAAGGGCAGCACGGAGCAGATCGCCTTCATCGACGCGCTGCACAGCAGCCAAGCCCAAGTGCGCAAGCTCGCAACGGACTTGGCCGACGTGTTCAGCGCCATCGCCGACGACGGCGTGGCCGGGCAAGCGCTCGCCGCCGCGGCCCTCGTGCAAGCCAAAGTCAGCCCCGCGATCCTGGTGCACATCGGCTTCGGCGGTGACAATCACAACGACACCGACCTGTACGACGAGTGGTTCGCCACGACGGATCACGGCGGCGCGAAGGCCGGTGTGCCCGGCGTGCAAGCGCTGATCGACGCGCTCGACAAGCAGGTGCCCGGCAAAGCCACCTTCGCCACCATGAACGTCTTCGGCCGTGATCTCGCGGGCACCGCCAAAGTCTCGGGCCGCAGCGGGCGCGATCACTTCGGCAATCACTCGGTGATGCTCATGATCGGCAAGAACGTCGCGCCCGGCGTCACCGGCGGCTGCACGCCGTTGAACGCCGCCTACGTCGCGTCCGACATCGACAGCGAAACCGGCGCCTCGAAGGCCAGCGGCGGCGATATCCCGCGCGCCGACACGCACGTCGCCGCCGCCAAGACCCTGGGCGTCGCCCTCGGGCTAGACGCGGCCACGCTCGCCCCCGACTTCAACGACAACGGCTCAATCAAGTACGCCAAGAGCGCGATCGCGAGCTGAAGGCACACCGGCTGCGCGGAAACGGAGCGGGCTGGGAGGTGCGATGCTGGATCGCGAGCGCCCGCTCTCGAAACCTTGCGCGAAGATCAACTCACATGTCGGACGGGCACTGGATGTTTTCGTAGCGGAACTGGGGGTTGTCGGCGGCTTGGTACCAATCCACGAACCAGATGCAGCCTTTGCGGACGTCGCCATCGGGAAGCTTCATGCAGCGTTCGCGCACGCAGGCTTTCTTGGCTTCGTAGCTGCCGGTGCAGGCGCTGAGAAAGCCGCCGTACATGGAGCCCATGTCGGAAGCGCTCATTTTCCACTGATTGGGGCAGGTGTTGGGATTTTGCCCGACGCCCCCGCCGGGGATCATGAGGTCGAACTGGTTGCCCGCGACGTCGCCGCCCGTGTTCGTCACCTTGACGATCATGTGCTTGTTGGCGATGGCTTTGGAGCCCGGGTCGTTGGGGTTGTGCTGGCCGGTGCCCAAGAACTGCAAGTGGTAGCAAGTGCCGCAGCTCGGGTTCGGAACGGCGACGTAACCGTACGACACGTTGTCGCCGACCGCGCGCGGCGCTTCGTCGTAGCAAGCGTAGGCGGAGCCGCCGACGCACGCGCTGCTGCCCGAGTTCCGCGTCACCCCGTCGGCGCCGCACGAGGGCATGTTGCCGTTCGTGGCGCAGTGGGGCTTGCAGCAATCCCAATAGCGGCTTGCCCACATGGTCTTGTTCGAGGTCGGCACGTTGGGCAGAGCGGGGCCGGGGCCGAGGCCCGTGCTGAAGCCGCCGCCGCTCCCGGTGCCACCGCCGCTGCTGCTGCCGCCACCGGAGCCGCTGCTGGACTTACACTTGCCGCAGCTCTCCAAGCAGTAACCCGCGCCGGTGAGCCAGGAAGCGTCGCAATCTTTCGCCTCGCCCGCGCCCTTGGTCGCGTCCCACTCGGGCCAGATCGAACACGGTTCGCCTTCGTGCTCCGGAAGCTGTTTGTTGGTGCACGGCGGAGCCATGCCGCCACTGCCACCGCTCGCGCTCATGCCACCGACGCCACCCGACGAGAAGCCGCCCGACGCGCCTGGCGCGCCGCTGCTGCCAGCCGTGCCGTTCGTAGCCGAGCCCGCGACGCCGACGCCGGGAGAACCGGCAGTCGAGGAAGTTCCCGCGGTGACGAGTGGGCCACCGTTGCCGGAGCCCGCCGCGCCCGGCACTTCGTTGTTCTCAGTGTTGAAGCACGAGCTCAACTGCAAGATAAAAGCCATGCCCATCAGGGCGAGGCCGACACCGTGGCGCTTCTTGAAGAGCAGCATCCGATTTCGGTATCATTTGCACGACGGGGAGGCGAACAGGATTCGTTGCTGGAAAAATCCAGCCGCGCGTTCGCGCCTGTAACTTTGAGATGCGAGCGCAGAACGCGTGCTCTCGATCAGAGACGATGAGCCAATACACCCGCGATTTTCCGGCAAACCGAGCCGCGCATGACGACGCCGTCATGCGCGCATTTTCGCGTCAAGGTTTGCGGTTTTTAACGACAGTCGGCCCTTCGTCCACCCACTCGGCGGGGATTTGCGTTTTGACGCCGATCTTGGTGGCCTCGGCTTCGTCGTGCACGCTGGGCGCGCCGTCACTCGGGCCGATGACCTCGATCGTGTACGCGCCGATCTGAATGCGATCACCCACGGTGAGCCGCTGCAAGCCGGAGATCTTGCGGCCGTTGACTTGCACGCCGTTGCCGCTGCTCAAATCTTGAATCGCCGCGCTCGAGTCGCCGACGATCACGCGCGCGTGCTCGCGCGAGATTTGCGGATCGTCGAGCACGAGATCGCAGGTCGACTTGCGGCCGATCGTGATCGTACCCGGGCTGAGCAGGAGCACGCGAAACCCCAGCTTGAGCCGCAGCAACCGGTTGCGCGCGGGGGTATTCTTGGATGATCCAGAGCCGGACGAGTCCACTGCCCTGAAAGCTAACACGATCGAGCGCCTCGGGCGCGTTCCGTATTTTTCACGCAGAAACAGGCAACGGCTGCCGCAACGTCTACGGTGGCGTCGAGGTAGCCTGGAGTAGCAGACGGCCGCCCTCGTCGATCTGTCGCACGACGAGACGCTTTTGGCACTACAACTGGATGCAGAGCGAGGACGAGCCGTGCACTGACAGCAAGGGCGGCGAGTTCGTGCCCATGATCTGGGGGCACACGGGAGCAGAGCAATCCGCATCCGGCATCACGAGTGCGATCGCGAGTATCGCCGGCAAGGGTTATCGCGACGTGCTCGGTTTCAACGAGCCCGACAACTCGGGCCAGTCGAACCTCAGCACGACCACTGCGCTCTCGCTCTTGCCCAGGTTCATTGCCATCCATTGGTATGGTTGGAACGCGGGCTCGTGTGACGCGAGCGCATCGCGGCTCGAGAGCTACATCAAATACGCGGAGGGCTATCCCGCCAATCGACCGATCGGATCAGCGAATGGTCGTGCTTGCGTGAGAGCGCGCCGACGCCCGAGGGGGTGCTCGCGTTTTACCAGGGCGCGCTCGCGGGGTTCGCCAAGCACCCGCGCCTGGAGCGCTATGCCTGGTACCCCTGGACGACCCACTGCCACTTGAACGAAGACGACGGCTCGCTCAGCCCACTCGGTGAAGCCTTCGCCGCGGCCCCCGCAACCCAGTGACAAGCTACGGCGAGCTCGTACCCTTTAGCGGGTAGATGAGCTCACGGACCTCGCGACGAGTTGCTACCACGCTGCTGGCACTGACATTTTCCAGCGCGTTTGCGGGTTGCGGCTCCGACGAAGAGCCTGCTTCGAATGCCCAGACGGCCGGGGGAGGCCAAACGAGCGGGCTGGCCGGAACAACGGCCGCCGCGGGTACCGTCGGGGCCCACGCCGGGGCGAGCGGCGGCCTGCCTGCCGCTGGAGCGGGCTCGGTCGCGGGCGCTGGTTCGGCAGCGGGTGGCACCAGCGGCGCGGCCAGTGGCGGGCAACCCAGCGTCGGCGGGGCAACGACGCAAGCGGGGAGCGGCGGCCGCGCTGGCATTCCTGGGAGTGGCGGCAATGCGAGCGGCGTCGCGGGGAGCGCCGGCCGCACGGGGAGCGCGGGAGCGGCGGGTTCGATCGGCAGCGCGGGCAGCGGCGGCGTGGGCGGCGTGCAACCCAACATCACGATTTGGATCGCTGGTGACTCGACGGTCGCCAACGGCGGGCCCTGCCCCGTGGGTTGGGGCGGCCAATTCAAAGCGTTGTTCAACACGAAGGTCGCCGTGACCAACAGCGCGGTTGGTGGCCGTAGCGTGCGCACTTGGCAGTACGACGTGCTGAACACCAAAGACAGCGCGGGCGAGTGCAATCTGGGCAACGACGCCCAAGGCAACCCCACCATTCAAGCGCGCTGGACCGCGATGCTCAACGGCATGAAGGCGGGCGACTATTTGTTCATCCAGTTCGGCATCAACGACGGTGATTCGACGTGTCCGCGCCACGTGGGCGCGAGCGCGTTCAAGACCAGCTACGGCGCGCTCGCGCAGGCCGCCAAAGACCGCGGCGCGCAGCCAATCTTCGTCACTCCCGTCAGTCAGATTGCGTGCTCGGGCAGCACCGTCAGCAAGGGCACGCGCGAGCCGTACGTGACCGCAACCAAAGACGCGGGAACGCAGTACAGCGTACCCGTGATCGATCTGAACTTGCTGAGTACGACGCTCTATCAATCGCTCGGCTTCTGCCCGATCCCCGGCGGCAGTGACGTGAGCGCGTCGACCACGGGCGCCGTGGGCACGTTTTTTTGCGACGATCACACGCACTTCGATACGCCGGGCGCCGTGCAAATCGCGGGGCTCGTAGCGAAAGCCCTGCGCGACCAAAAGATCCCGCTCGCCGCTTATTTGAAGTGAAACCTGGGCAAGTTCGAGCTCGTTGCAAGCTGCCTCCGTAGCAGCTTGTACCGTGGATCGGCGTACCTCACCTGCCTGCTCAGCGCGTGCGGCAGCCCTCTACCAGGCGCACCACGACGGCAACAGCTGCTCGTGCCCATGGCCGTGCCACGCGAGAGTTCGTTTTTCTATAACAGGACGATCTTTTCCGACCACGACCTGAGCCCGCCCAATAACGTGGGAAATTGGCTCTCCACTTGCGCCACGCTGAAGGAAGCGGGCATTACGCCGATCGCGCGCTCCCACGAAAAAAACCCACTTTGCTGTAAGGTGAGACATGGTCGAGGACGAACCGCAGCCGAAGAGTGGTCTGGAGTCGGAGCTGAGCGCGGAAGAGCTCGGGAGCGAACTCGACGACGCACTGTCGGTCGCTGGCGACCAGACGACGCGCGTGGTCGGCATCGGCGGCTCGGCGGGGAGCATCGCCGCGATGCAGCGCTTTTTCAGCGCGATGCCGCCGAACTCGGACATGGCGTTCGTGGTCGTGCTCCACCTCTCGCCGGAGCATGACAGCGCGCTCAGCGAGATCTTGCAAGTTTCTACCGCCATGCCCGTGGAGCAAGCGCGCGATGGCCAAGATGTTCTTCCGGACCACGTGTACGTGATCCCGCCTGGCAAGCATCTGGCGATGGCGGCCGGCCACCTGCGACTGAGCGAGCTGCCGCGCGAGCGCGGTCGCCACCTGACCGTCGATTTGTTCTTCCGCTCTTTGGCCGATACGCATGGTCCGCGCTCGGTCGGAATCGTCTTCTCCGGCGGTGACGGCGACGGCGCGCTCGGCATCAAGCGCATCAAAGAGCGCGGCGGCTTGACGATCGCGCAGGACCCTGACGAGGCAGAGCACGAGGGCATGCCGCGCTCGGCGATCGCCACGAGCATGGTGGATTGGGTGCTGACGGCGGACAAGATCCCCGCCCATTTGCTGGCGTATCAAGCGCGCGAACGGCGTCTGCATCTCCCGCCGGAGTCGGGCGTGAACCCTGCCGTGGTGCCTCGGCCCTCGCCTTCGCTGGAAGAGGCCGCGTTGCGTGACGTGCTCACGTTCTTGCGCGCGCGTACGGGTCGCGATTTCACGTACTACAAGCGGGCGACGATCGTTCGACGCGTCGCGCGACGCATGCAGGTGAATGCGATCGACGATCTACCGGCGTACTTGACCTTCTTGCGCATGCACCCGGGTGAGGCGGGCGCCTTGCTGCAAGATCTGTTGATTTCGGTGACCAACTTTTTTCGCGATCGAGAGGCGTTTCAAGCGCTGGAAGCCGATATTCCGCAGCTGTTCAAGAACAAGACGGCGGCCGACACCATTCGCGTCTGGGTGCCGGCTTGCGCTACGGGTGAGGAAGCGTACTCGATCGCGATGCTACTCAGCGAGCACGCGCGAACGCTCGAATCGCCGCCTACTCTACAATTATTTGCCACTGATTTGGACGAGGACGTGCTGAACGAGGCCCGCAATGGTTTGTATCCGCACTCGATCGGCACGGACGTGTCGATCGAACGATTGCAGCGCTTCTTCGTCAAAGAGCACCGTGGCTACCGTGTGCGGCGAGAGCTGCGCGAGATGTTGCTGTTCGCCGTGCACGACTTGCTGAAAGATTCGCCTTTTTCTCGGCTCGATCTGGTCTCTTGTCGCAATCTGCTGATCTATCTGAACCGCGCCGCCCAGAAGCGCGCGTTCGAGCTCTTTCACTTCGCCCTGCGGCCGGAGGGGCGCTTGTTCCTGGGTACGTCGGAGTCCACGGATGATTGCGCGTCTTTGTTTCAGCCCCTCGACAAGAAACAACGACTGTACTCGATGCTTCCGAGTGCGCGCTCGAGCCTGCCCGTGCCGTCGGGGCAAAGTTCGCTCGCTCGGTCCATGGCTACGCATGACCTGAGCGAAGCGGGGGCCAGTTTGGCTCGCCGTCAGCCCGGGTTACCGGGCGCGCTCACGTCCGGGGTGCTGCGTGGTGTCGGTGAACCGTTGTCGTGGAGCGAGATGCACTTGAAGCTCATCGAGCGCTTCGGTCCGCCTTCGCTGCTCGTGAACCCCGAGCAAGACATCGTGCACCTCTCCGAGACCGCCTCGCCGTTCTTGCAGTTCGGCGGGGGCGAGGCCAGCACCAACCTGTTCCGTTTGGTGCACCCGACCTTGCGCGTCGAGCTGCGGGCCGCGGTGTACCGCGCTCGTCAAACGGGTCAGGTCGCGACCGTGCCCAACGTGCCGACGATGATCGCCAACGAAGGGCGCGTGATCGACATCCGTGTCGCGCCGGCCTCGGATTTGGCACCGGACTTTCTGTTGGTCACGTTCGAAGCGCATCCGCGGCCGGAGCAGGGCAAAGTGGCGCCGCAAGCGCCGCCCGAGCCCGCCGCGCAGCATCTAGAACGCGAGCTCGAGCAAACCAAGATCTACCTGCGCGACACCGTCGAACAGCATGAAGCGTCGACGGAAGAACTGAAGGCGAGCAACGAAGAGTTGCAAGCCATGAATGAAGAGCTGCGCTCGGCCACCGAGGAGCTCGAGACCAGCCGAGAAGAGCTGCAGTCGATCAACGAAGAGCTCACGACCGTCAACCAAGAGCTGAAAAACAAGGTCGAGGAGCTCGGACAAACCAACAGCGATTTGCACAACTTGATGGGGGCGACCGCGATCGCCACCGTGTTCTTGGACCGCGACTTGCGCATCATGCGCTTCACGCCCCCGGCGGTGGAATTGTTCAATCTCATCCCATCCGACGTCGGTCGGCCGCTCGCGAATTTTCGGCACAGCCTGACTTACCCCGAGCTGCTCGTGGACGCCGCGCGCGTGCTGAGGCAATTGACGCCCATCGAGCGGGAGGTGCCCGAGTCCGCGGGGCGCTACTTCCTGGCGCGGCTGCTGCCGTATCGCACCATCGACGACCGCATCGCGGGAGTCGTGCTCACCTTCGTGAACGTCACGGAACGACAGCTGGCCCAGCAAGCCGTGCAGCGAGCGCAAGTTGAGCTGGAAAATCGCGTCCGCGAACGCACCGCTCAGCTCGACGAAGCCAACGTCGCGCTTCGGCTCGAGATCGTGAAACAGCAAGAAGCCGAGGTGATTCGCCAAGGACTGCAGCGGCGGCTGATCAACGCTCAAGAAGAGGAGCGCCGGCGCGTCTCGCGTGAGCTGCACGACGAAGTCGGTCAGCAAATGGTGGCACTGATGCTCAGTCTGCGAGCGTTGGAGTTGGAGGCTTTGCCTCCCGAGGCGACGGAAAAGTTGCGGGCGTTGCGCGAGTCGGCAGAGCTGATCGGCGTCGAAGTGCACCAGCTGGCGTCGCAGCTGCGCCCGGTGGCGCTGGACGCGCTCGGACTTTCGCAGGCGCTGACCACGTACTTGGACGGCTGGAGCGAGCGCAGCGGCGTGGCGGTCGACTTTTTCAGCAGCGGCATCGACGAGCCGCGCTTGCCGGCGGTGGTCGAAATGACGCTCTATCGCATCGTGCAAGAGGCCACGAACAACGTGGTGCGGCACGCGGCCGCGCGCAACCTGAGCGTGAGCATCGAGCGTCGCAAAGATCACGTGATGGGCATCATCGAGGACGACGGCAAAGGCTTCGACTTCGACTCCGTTCGCGTCGCGGGCTTCGGGCGCATCGGCATCGCGGGGATGCAAGAGCGCGCGGCAATCGTCGATGGTGAACTGACGATCGACTCCGGCACGGGGGGCACCACGGTTCGCGTCAAGCTTCCGCTGCTGGTGCCGTGAGGCCCTTCAGTCTGTGCCGAGCCAGCCGCGCTTCATGGCGTAGCGAATCAAATCGGCCCGGCCTTTCAGGCCCAGCTTCTCCATGGCTCGCGCGCGGTACGTCTCCGAGGTGCGCGGGCTCACGTTCAATTGCTGGGCGATCTCTTTCATGGTCTGCCCTTGGGCCAGCAGCCGGGTGACCTCCGCCTCGCGATCACTCAGCACCGCTACCTTCGGGCCCTGCGTCGAGTCGGAGCGTTCGGCCGGAGCCGAGGGTTGGGGCGGCAATGATGGATCCAAATAGGGCGAGCCGGCGGCCACTTCGCGGACTGCGCGCACCAGCTCGTCACTGGCGCTGCGCTTCAGCAGGTAACCATCCGCACCCGCATCCATGAACAAGCGCACGATCGCGGGTTCGTCATAGACGGAGACGGCGAGCACGCGTGTGTGCGGCAGCGCCTGCTTCAAGCTGCGCGCAGTGTCGGCGCCGTTCATGCCTGGCAATGAAAAGTCGAGGAGAACCAAATCTGGGGATACCGCGCGGCCGAGACGTACTGCGCTTTCGCCGCTGTCGGCCTCGCCTACGACCTCCAAGTCGGACTGGGCGGAGAGGAGCGAGCGCAGACCGGCGCGCAAGATCGGGTGATCGTCGACCAACAGCAGCCGCAACGGGCGGACGGCGCGAGTCGGACCGGGCAGTTCATCGAAAACCGAGAGTTCTGCCGGCAAGGATCGATTGGCGCGGGATGCCTTTGCGGCGGCGAGCGGCATTGGCGATTTATAACACCAGTCTCGAACTCCCGCTCAGCTCGCGAGGCAGAATGTATCCGGAGTGGATCGAAGCGTTGCAAGCTTGTCTCCCTAGTTTGCGCTTGGCGTCCGTGAAAACACGGACAGCGAAGTTTTGCCATCAGATTACGTTCTCGTTGGCGACGCGCACGAAACGGTCGGGGACGTCGACCCGCTTGAACGAGGCATCCATGCGGATCTTGATTGTCGAGGACGATGTTGATTCTGGAGAAGCCCTGATGCACTTGCTTGTCGATCTCGGTCACGAGACTCAGCTCGTGCTGAACCCACTCCAGGCGCCCGCGGTAGCGATCCGGTTTCGGCCGCAGGTGGCAATCTTGGATATCGGTATGCCGGTCGTGTCTGGCTACGAGCTGATCGCGCAGTTGCGGGCGCTCCCGGAGCTCGGTGCGTGCCGCTACGTCTCGGTGAGCGCGTACGCGGGCCGCGAAGTGGCTCAACGCAGCGCCCAGGCTGGCTTCGAACAGCATTTCAGCAAACCACTGGCGTTGCCTGAGTTGCTGAAACGTTTGGCGAGCATCGCCGTCAGTCGTCCATCTCCAGAGGTAGCGGCCGTCGCCCACGCATCGGCATCGCAGCGGGTTTCCGCTTATGGCCGATGACCGGAATGGTGAACCGATCTTCGACAAAGCGGCGGACACCGAGCGCGACCCCGACTTGGTGAGCATTGCGTCACCGGGGCCAGGCGACCCGCGCGCGTTCCCGTCGTTCGTGAAGTGGAGCGTCCCGCTGCTCGTGCTGGTGGCGCTGGCGACGATCTTCATCGCATTGCGCTAATTTTTCTGCGCGGCCCGCGCGAACTGACGAGCCCCGACGCCGAAGGCTGAGCCCACACGCGCCGCACCGCGTGACCATCAACGCAATCTCGGCTCAGGGTTTGCGGTACGCGTTCAGGCCGAGTTTGGCTTCGCCGATGCCGTCGGCGACGAAGCCGGCCATGATGCGCGCGCCATTTTCTTGGAAGTGCGTACCGTCGATCGTGTCGTCGGCATTGGACTTGAAGAACGTCTCTTGCGCGCCGGTGGTTGGCTTGGGGCAGATCGCGGTCAAGTGCGCGTGCGTTTTGAGGCCCAGATCGACGACCGCGACGTTGGCGGTTTTGCCGAGGTCGATCATTGCTTGCCCATAGTTGCCGAGCGAGCGTGGCCCTTTGCAGTACGCCGAATTGCGCGGCGGGGGCGTGACCAAGACCGGGATTGCTTGTTTGCCTTTTGCGCCGTCGATGTACTGCTGCAAGTAGCTTTTGAAGTCGGTATCTGCAGCAGCGTAGTAGGGGTACTCGACGTTATCGAGCGTGTACTTGGCGGTCGTGTTGCTGTCGTTGGTGCCGAACTGCACGAGCAGGTAATCACCCGGTTTGATCGCCTGCAAAATGGCGGCCAAGGTGCCTTCTTGAATGAAGCGCCGCGCGGTGCGACCGCCCACGGCCTTGTCGAGCACTTTGACTTTGGCGTCGTAGTTCGGGCTCAGCATTTGTCCCCAGCCCGCCTGTGATTTAGGGTTTTGGGGATCGAGCTTGTATTCGGAGACCGTCGAGTCACCGGCGATGTACACGCTGACCGCGGGCAGATTGCCCGCGCCCGCCGCCGCGGCGCCTGCGCTGCCCGCGACACCCGCCGCGCCCGCACTGTTGCTCGCGCCGCCACGGCCACCCGTGCCGTTGCCAGCCGAGCTGCCGCCATTGCCACTGCCGGCGTTGCCCGATGTGCCACCCGTGTTCGCGGAGCCGCTCGCGCCGGCCGTGCTGCTCGAAGCGCCGGCCGTGCTCGAAGCGCCCGCGATGGCTGCACTGCCGCCCCCGCCCGCGCTTGCGCCTGAGCCGCCACTGGTCGTCGCGCCTCCACTCGCCCCGGTGTTGCTGCTGCCGCCTAGGCCGACCGCGCCTGCCGCGGCGCTGGGCGTACCCTGTGCGTCACTCGTGCCTGAGCAACCCGCGAGGCTAGCGGCCAAGGCCGTGAAACACAGGAGTTTGCGGGCGTTTTTGGGGAAAATGTGTCGCATCCTTGAGATACCGGGCCTCAGCGATCAGGGGACGAGGGGAACGCGCCTTGCCGTTATTTTCGTGGCGCGCGGGCTTCGCCTGGATCAGCGCTGTGCTTCGAGCGCGCGCTTGGCGAGCTCGCGGTACTTGCCCTTGGGATACGCCGCCAAGTAACGGCGCGCGTATTCAGCGGCGCGCGGATCGTGCTGCGCAGAGGCGGCTTCGATCGACAGCGCCAAGGCATCACCCGACAGCGTGCCGCGCGGGTTGGCTTTCAGGTAGTCGTTCAGCAGCGCTTGGGCGCGCGCCGGATCGCGCTCGGTGCGCAGCGCTTGAATGGCTTGCACGACGTGTGTGGCATCTTCACTCGATTCGGCGCGGGCGCGGCCGTTCTTCGCGCTGCTGCGGGCGGCACTGGGAGCCGGCTCCGGCAGCGGAGTTTCTACGGGTGCGGCGGCGACCGGCGCGGGTTCGACGGGGGCGACTTCGGCGGCGCTGAGCGCGCGTCTTACGGCCACCTTGCGGGGCGCGACCTCGACGTTGGACGATGTTGCGCTGGGCGACCCACCCGACCCGAAGAAACCGGAACCATGCGCCACATAACGGTGACCGAGGGCCGCAGCCGCCGTACCGCTGACCAGCAGCGCGGCAATCACCACTGGGCGAAGCCAAAAGCGCGCCGCCCGCGAACGCACGGACCCGCGCTCCAACCGCACCAAGATCCGGCGTTTGCGGAAAGGGTCGACCTCGAACGGAGCGGCGGCGCGGAACAGATCCGCAAGGCGTTGATCAGCGCTGTCCAAATCAGTTTCGTCGATGAGGCGCTTGTCCATCAGGCCCTCGGCTCCCGACTCTCGTACTTGACGAGGGAGGCTTTCAGCTTCTTCCGCGCCTTGTGAATGCGCGCCCAAACCGTGTTCACGGGCACCCCTTGGATCTCGGCGATCTGTTCGCCGCTGTAGCCGTCGATCTCGAACAGCACCAACGCCGCGCGTTCGGTTTCGTTCAGCTTTCGGAGTAGACGCTCGAGCAGCACGCGCTTCTCGTTGGTCTCGATCGAGTCAGACGGCGAGGCGCCGCCTTTGCTCAGGCTGTCAGACAGCTGAACACCGCCGAAGAACAGGTGCTTGACCCACAATAGCCGGCGAAAATCACGCACCCGGTGACGGGCGATTTGGTACAGCCAGCCGGCAACGTTCTGCCCGTCGAAATCAGGTAGGCGACGATGCACGACCAAGAAGACGTCTTGCACCAAGTCTTCACGTTCGGCTTCAGGACCGCCCATGACGCGGATCCAGCGCGAGACGTCGGAAAACCAGCGTTCGTAGATGGCGCGAAACTCGAGCACGGCAGGCGCAGACGTAGACACGGGAGCCGACACGGACGGGACCTGGACGAGCCGCTTCTCGGAGCTTTCCGCGGGCCACTGTTCGGCCTGGCTGGTACCTGGCATCACCGTTTCAAGGGGCTCTTTCAAGCGGACCTTTCCAAAAAGTAAAGCGCCCAGACCAATCGGGTTCGTCGATGCTCGCGCTTCCAATCAGGGTATCCTGTCCGCCTTCGCCCTGCCATGCGTGTTCGTCCCCCGCGCCAGCTTTTTGCGTTCGCTTTCGGCGCTCTTTTGGCGGCGTGGGCCGCGCGCGGGCACGCTCAAGTGCCCGAAACTCGGACGCTCTCGGAGCCGCCCCCGCCGTTCGTGTTCGGCAGTGCGCTGTGTCCGGATCCCAAAGCGGTACAGCAGGCGGTGCTGAGCCTCGTGCCGCCCGAACGCCAAAAGCTGCTTACGCGCGGAGTGCGCGTCGAACTCGAAGACCTGGGTGATAGTTACAAAGTCAGCGTTTCGAAGGACGGCTCTTCGGTCAAGAAGAGCTACTCCGACCCCGCGCGCGATTGCGATGGGCGGGTGCGCTTCGCGGCCGTGTTCGCCGTGCTCACCTGGATGCCCCCCGAGCTCGGTCTCGAACCAGTCGTCAAACCCGAGCCAGAACCGATCGCGCCGCACGCGCCAACGCCGAAAGCGAAGCCGCGAGCGGCGTCCCCCGCGCCGGCGCTGCCTCCGTTGGTGCACGTCGAGTTGAGCGCGCTGTATGCGGCCGCACCGGCAATCTTGGACGCTTCCAGCTCGAACTCACTCGGCGCGGAGCTACGTGTGGCACTCGGGCGCGCCGCGATCGCGGGTACGCTTTCGATCGCCTACCTGCAGCGCGCGAAGTTCGAACTGAACGGGGTGCAGGGCGAGCTCGAGCGCTTGCCCGTGAGCATCGGGCTGCGGCTGCATTCGGACTTCGATCCCTGGGTGCTCGACGCCGATCTGGGCCTGTTGCTCGTCGCGCAACGAGTGCACGCGAGCAATCTGCTCATGGAGCAGTCACACCGCACGGTGGATGTCGGCGCGCGTGTGGGCGCGCAGATCGCGCGTCAGTTCGGACCTCACTTTGCACCGTTCGTCGGCGCGTTCGCCTGGCTTTCGCCCGCCCCTCGCGAGCTCTCGGTACTGCCCCAAGGCGCGGTCGGGAATCTGCCTTATGTCTGGCTGGGCGGCGCAGCTGGCGTATCGTTGGGAATGTGAGCATGCCGTCACGCCAGCGCCTCCACTCGTTCACGCGCGGCATCCCATTGCTCGCGCTGACGCTGTGCGCGTGTGGGCCGAAGCTCGATCTCGGTAGCAACGTGATGTGGGCCACCGATCACGAGTCAGGGACTCGTGAGGACTGGGAGGCGGACGGGCAAGGCGGCGTGCTGCTCGACGAGTTCGACAGCAGCGCGGACATTTCGGACAGCTTCGCTCACAGCGGCAAATATTCGCTCAAATTGGTCGACCGGGCCATGAGCGACACGGACGGCCCCGCGATCTACCGTGAACTGTTGGCGCCGCCCGACGCTTATTACAGCGCTTGGTACTACCTACCGCGGCTGTACCAAACGAACTCACAGTGGACGATTCAAAAGTTCCGCTCGCGTTCGGACTCCGACCCCGAACAAGTAAGTCATGGTCACGACTTGAACTTGCGCACGTTGCCGGGTGGGCAAGTCGTGCTGTACGTGTTCAGCCACGATCCGACGTATCTGCAGGCTCCCCTCGCCGACCCGCCCGCGCTCGTGCCGGTCGAAACTTGGTTTCATCTCGAAACGCTGTACAGCCCGCGCACCGACCGCACGGGCAAGATGTTGGTCTGGCTGAACGATCGCTTGGTCTACGACCTGGAAGATCGCCGCACCACCGGCACGGACGACGTGCTCTGGACGCCGTGCAACATCGGCCAAGACATTCAACCCTCGCCGCCCCAGCTATACCTCGACGACGCCGCCATCAGCCTCGTGCGCGTGACTCGCAGCGGCCAGTTGTTCGCCGATCGCTAGCCTCGCAGGGCTTGGATATTATCGGGCTCGGCGCGCGCTGCGGTTTGCCACATCTCAACGCGAGCGGCGCCGGGACCGCGCACTGCTGTCACGGCGAAAAAGGTACCGTGTTACACTATACTTCTCATCTGCGGGCCCCCGCCTTTGGCGTCGCGGACGAGGAGCGGGAGGGCTTCGCGGTTCGACTCGCGCAGCCACGTGGAGGAGCAAGATGCGTCGACAGTGCGCACTGCAAGGTGCGTGGCGGGAGCGCGATCGCCCCTTCAGAAAATCACGGACGCGGCACGGTAGAGCGCACGCGCTGCGGCATGCGCGACGCAATGCCGTCCCCGAGCTGACCGTCGTTTTGTTGCTCGGAATGATCGAACGCGACGCTACCCCCGCTTTCGTCGAAGGTGAGATCGAGCACCAAGCCGGGCTGATTCGCCGAGAAATCTCCAGGCACTTCCGCGGCGAGTTGCTCCTCGGTGCGCACGGTTTCGAACACGTGCACGTCGTCGATGCGGCCCGCGAATAGATCGCGTGTTCCGTCGAGCGTGCCAATCCAACACGTGGTGGGGGTACGCTTGTCGGGCGCGTCCGTCGAGCTCGAGACCAACGCACCGTCGACGTATAGCCGGTTCGTGGTGCCGTCGAACGTGTACGCCGCGTGATGCCAAGCGCCGGTACTGATCGCGTCCTTGGCGATCACTTGTTGCCGATCACCGTACACGCGCCATGCCCCCACGAACCCCTTTCGCAGGCCGAGCTCGACCCCGCTGTCGAAATCCTTGCGCAGGGTGATCAGGGCCGCGCGCTCGACGAGCGTGTCCACCAGGAACCAGGCCGAGAGCGTCTGCTCGTGCCGCCCGTCGGGGAACTGCGCGGTCGCGGCCGTCAGGTAGTCGTCGCTACCGTCGAACGAGAGCGCAAAGTTCTCGCCCGAATCCTCGAATTGGCGGTCGAGGTGAGTCGGAGCGCCGTCATCACGCGGCTCGGTGCAACCCATGAGTAGCGCGAGGGCGGCCAAGGCACCGAGGGAGGTGTTGCGAAACACGCGCTCGAGTGTAGCACCAAGGAAGTAGGGCTAACCCCTGACCCCGAAGGCACCGCGGGACCACCGTGGAGCCGGACATTCGCCCCGTCGCTTTGGCGGAGGGCTTGGGGTTTGGGCATTGCGATTGCTCCTCGAGGCATTCACGGTCGGTGCGCCCGGCTTCGAGCAACTCACGAGCGGCGGCGGCGTTGGATTCGCGAGCAAGTACGCTCGATGGCGCGAATGGTGAGCCGGAACACGGCTCACCATTCGCGACGTGCTCGCAGTACGAACGCGACTCAGTACGGGAAGCCGGGCACGCTCACCGCGATCGAGAACACGCCGCGTTGGCCTTCCGTGCCCTGCGCGGTGATGTAAAGAGTCTTGTGATCGGTCCCGCCGAAAGCAACGTTGGTCGTGTTGCCGCTGTTGTCGGTTTGG
>Ga0247757_10000960_pt1 | contig 21312 bp, 19 predicted proteins | sample UWRJL126311R4_FD_180929 | JGI IMG/M metagenome (GOLD analysis project Ga0247757, IMG submission 180929) | Plant litter microbial communities from Arlington Agricultural Research Station in Wisconsin, United States - UWRJ-L126-311R-4 | ecosystem: Environmental > Terrestrial > Plant litter >...
CTGACCTGATCGTGTGCCGGCCCGAACTCGCCGACGCGGTGCTCGCCGTCACCACCCGGCGGTAGGCTGCGGACGTGGCCGAACCCAACACGATGCGCGCACTGTCCGGCCTGCCGCTGACCCCGGCAGGTCTGGACGAGTCGGTGCTGGTCCTGATCGACTGCCAGAACACCTACACCCGCGGGGTGATGGAACTCGACGGTGTCGCAACCGCTCTCGACGAGGCGGCCACCCTGCTCGAGCGTGCCCGCACGGCAGGCATCCCCATCATCCACATCCAGCACGACGACGGCCCCGATTCGCTGTACGACATCCGCGGGGACACCGGTGCGATCGTCGAGCGGGTCGCCCCGCGCGGGGACGAGCCGGTCATCGTGAAGAACTACCCGAACGCGTTCGTGCAGACCGAATTCCAGGGCACCCTCGCGTCGCTGGACGCGAAGAACCTGGTGCTCGCCGGTTTCATGACGCACATGTGTGTGAACTCGACGGCGCGCGGAGCGTTCAACCTCGGTTACGCCCCCACGGTGGTCGCCGCCGCGACGGCGACGCGCGCACTGCCCGGACTGCAGGGCGCGGTGCTGTCCGCCTCGACGATCCAGGACGCGAGCCTGGCCGCGATGGCCGATCTGTTCGCCGTGGTCGTGCCGACGGCCTCGGACATCCCCGGATAACCCATGCGCATGTCGGCGAAGGCGGAGTATGCGATCCGCGCGATGGTGGAACTCGCCACCGCCGCCGACGGCGCACTGGTCAAGACCGAGGATCTGGCTCGGGCACAGGGTATTCCGGCGCAGTTCCTCGTCGACATCCTGTCCGATCTGCGCGCCGATCGGTTGGTGCGCAGTCACCGCGGCCGAGACGGCGGCTACGCATTGGCCCGCCGGGCCTCCGACATCAGCATCGCCGATGTGCTGCGGTGCATCGACGGACCGCTGGCCAGCGTGCGTGACATCGGTCTCGGGGACCTGCCCTACAGTGGGCCCACCGCCGCGCTGACCGATGTCTGGCGTGCGCTGCGGGCGAGCATGCGGTCGGTGCTGGAGCGGACCAGCCTGGCCGACGTGGCGGCCGGCGCGCTGCCCGAGCACGTGTGTGCGCTCGCCGATGACTATCGCGCGCAGGAAGAGAAGCGCGGCCGCGCGGTGACGTGATCCCCACGTCGCGAACGGCGCTGCCTCACACGGGTTGTGCCGCCTGCCGTTTCGGCCGCAGCGGGAGCAGCGCGGCGGCGGCGAACAGTGCCATGACGCCGCAGACGACGAGGAAACGCCCATCGGCCAGCCACGCGGCGAGCACCGGCATGCTCGCCCGCGCGATCGCGATGGGCACCGTCAACACCGCGAGCACGCTCGCGAAGTGTGCGGCGCCGAAGCTGTCGGCCAGGATCGTGGGGCGGGCGATGATGCCGATGCCCTGACCCACGCCGACCGCGGACACGCACAGCACGCACAACGGGATCGACAGACCCACCACCGGCAACAGCAACAAACCGACGGCTTGGATCACGAACGCGACAGCGGTGGCCGTCACGATGCGGATCCGGCCGGCGAAGGCGGTCAGGACGAGCCGCGACATGATCTGCATGACACCGATGGCGACCGGCATGGCCGTGGCGACCACCACCGGATGGCCCATGTCCTGCAGGTAGGCGATCATCATCAGCAGGAAGGCCGCCGCAGACCCCGCCTGGCCGACGAAGGCCACCAGCAGCAGCCAGAAGCGGCCCTGCCGAACCGCGGCGCCCACCGGCACCCCGACGCGGTGTGCCACCTGCTGGCGGTGGGCGGCGCGCGACGGGATGGCGCACCAGAGTCCTGGCACGGCGATCACCCCCAGTGCGGCGGCCAGCATGAGAAGGCTGTTCCGCCACCCGAATTCGGTGTTCATCCAGCCCAGCAACGGATAGACCAGGTAGGTGATGAGGCCGGCGACCATCGCGACCGCGATGATGGCCCGGTCACGGGTGGTGCGCTCGGTCGCGAACACCAACACCGCGAACGCCGCTTCGTATGTGCACATCGTCGTCGAGCTGCCGATCAGGACGAAGCTCGAGTACAGCGCCGCAAGCGAGGTGGCCTGTGACCACATCACCACGGCCACCACGCCGATAGCGGCCCCGAGGGTCATCACCACGCGGCCGCCGAACCGGTCGAGGGTCCGGCCGATCGGTATCGCCACCACCGCCCCCGTCAACGTCGACACGGTGGACGCGCCGGCGATGGCAGCACGGGACGAGCCGAGGTCCTGGGCCATCGCCGTGAGGATGACCGGGATCATCTGGATCATCGCGATGTAGGCCAGCGAGCTGCTGAGCGAGAACACCACGATCAGCACGCGCCGGTGCCGGTCGCTGACCGACGGCGCGGGGTGGACGGGTGTGGTCTGCTCGGTCTCGGCCGTCATCCGCGCAGCAGGGGCAGCAGCTGGGTGCCCTGCCGTTCGATCTCCCGCCGATAGGGCGTGTCGGAGAGGACGAAGTGGGAGATGCCGAGATCCTGGTATCTGCGCAGCGATTTCGCGACGTCCTGGGCAGATCCGACGAGCCAGGTGGTGGCGGCGCCACCGCCACCGAACTGCCCCGGTTTGGTGAAGAGGTTGTCGTCGAGGACGTCACCGCGCGAGGCGAGGTCGAAGAGCCGTTGCTGACCGACTGCTGTTCTGCGGTGCGGGTTCTGCGGCAGGTAGCCGTGTTCCCCCGTTCTGCGTTGGGCGGCCGCCATCTCAGCGACCTTGGCCTCGGCGTCCGCCCAGGCCTGTTCGGTGGTGTCACGCACGAAAGTCGTGATGCGCAAACCGAACTCCAACGGCGGGTGCACCCGGCCGACGCGCTCACTGAGCGTCGTGAGACGGGCGATGCGCTCCTCCACTCCGGAGAGGGGCTCACCCCAGAACAATTGGACGTCGGCCTCGGCCGCGGCGACCTCTTCGGCGGCGGCCGAGGCGCCGCCGAAGTAGAGCGTGGGATGGGCTCGGGGGCCGCGGCGGTCGATGCGCGGCACCACCGTCGAATTCTCGACGTGGAAGTGCTCGCCGTGGAAGGTCACCGCCTCCTCGGTCCACAGGCGGCGGACCACCTGCAGGAATTCACGCGTCCTGCCGTAGCGGTCGGCCTGGTCGCCCTCGGCGTCCCCGTAGGCGGCCAGGTGGTCTTTTCCCGAGACGATGTTCACCCGGACCCGCCCGCCGCTGAGCTGGTCCAATGTCGCTGCGGCCGAGGCGAAGTTGGCCGGTCGCCAGTATCCGGGGCGGACCGCGATGAGTGGCTCGAAGGTCGTGGTGCGCGCCGCCAGCGCGGTGGCGACGGTGAAGGTGTCGGGCCGGCCCCATCCGGTGCCGATCAGCGCTCCCGTCCAGCCGTTGTCCTCCAGCGCGGTGGCGTGGCCGACGAGGGTCTGCAAGCTGTTGTGCCCGTCACCGGTCGGGTCACCCCGGTGGCCGGGTTCGACCTCGTTCGGGATGTACCAGAGAAACTCAGAGCTCATCGGACTTCCTGTTCAGTGAGAAGCACACGTGTGGTCACCGGGCCAACTGGGCGAGTTGAGCGTCCCTGACGTCGGCGCTCTGCCCCTGCACGAGCAGGAACAACGCCGAGCGCGCGTGCAGCTGCGCCGTGTCGTCGAGGGTGAGCCCTCGCCCGGAGCGGGCCACCAACAGCGCCCGCGTGAGCAGCGAGAGAGCCTCTCCGACTGCGACTTTGATGCCGATCCGCTCGGAGATGCGGTGCCGCGGGTCGTCGGCGACCCCGGCCGCATCGGCCAGCGCGTACGCCCGGGCCCGCAGGTCATCGACCCGCGGGCGCCACACGTCGCTCACGCGATGACCGTCGGATCGACCGGTGTCGTCGAGCTCGTCGAGCACACGTGCGGCCAGACCGAAGTGGTGCGGGCGCGCATCGCCGGCGACGGCGAGGTCCTCGGTCCGCCACTGCGCCAGCGGTTGGGTGGACACGACGTCGGTGTCGGGGACGACGACGTCGTCGAGAACCACCCGTTCGGTTCGGCTGCCGTTGACCGCGCCGAGCTCGAGGTGGACGGCCCGGACCCGGTGGTCGATCGGTACCAGCGCGGTGATCACGGTCTGGGTGGCCGCTTCGACCGCGGCGACCATCAACGCGGTGTTCAGGCCCCAGCCGCTGACCCACGAGACGGTGCCGGAGAAGGTCCATCCTCCTTCGGTGCGCACGGCGTCGATGTAGGAGTGCGGGAACCGCCGCACGTCGCTGATGGCCGCCCCGAGCAGCAGGCGTCCGGCCAGCACCTCACGGGACAGCTCGGACAGTTCGGTGCCCGACGCATACGACAGGGCCAGCCGGCCGACCGCAGGGGCGTGCTGCGCCCACACCAGCCAGGTGTTGAAGCAGGCGCCCGCGATGAGCTCGTGGATCCGCCGGTCGGCGGTCCGGCTCACGGCGGCGCCGCCGAACTCCGTCGGGCCGGTGTGGTTGAGCAGGCCCAGCTCCGCGAGCTGGGACACCCGCTGCGTGGTCACACCCGCGCGGTCGGTCTGCAGCGCGGCGGGCCACAACACGGCTTCGGCGTATTCCTTCACGCGCGCCACGAACGGTTGCGCATCGGCGGCGTCGACGGCCTCCGACGGCGTCGTAACCGCTGTCATTCGAGACGTCCCCTTTCGAAATTCACACAGGTCATCACGGAGTCCCGGTCGACGGATCTGGTCCAGCGCACGACAACCCCGGTCCTCGTCAACTGTAGTGCGATCGAATGTTGTTGGTCTGCTTGCGATCAGCCTGAATCGAAACGGTGACGCAGCGCGCCCGTGGAGGTTCACTGAGCGGGTAAGTGCGACCCGTGTGAGATGAATCCGGCGGGTCGACACGGTGACGGTGCTCAGCGCCGCTCGCGTCAGAAGTCGTGATTCGCCCTAGAAAGGACGAACCCTGTTGCTCGGCAGTCTTTTCCGTACCGTCACCCTGTCTTCGGTCACGGCCGTGGTGGCCGCGACGGTCGCGGCCTGCGGTGGTGCCACCGGCGACCGGCCCGTCGGTGACCCCGTCTCCGGCGGCACGCTGACCTTCTACGATCCGGTCGAGTACCAGGCGTGGAAACCGACCAACTCGATCTGGTCGAACAGCCAGGTGGCCAACAATCTCGCCGAACGGTTGATCTGGCAGGACCCGAAAACCGGGGAGTACCGGCCGTGGCTCGCCGAGTCGTACGACATCAGCGGTGACCACCTCGCCTACACCTTCAAGCTGCGCCGAGGCGTCACGTTCAGTGACGGCAGCCCGCTGACCGCGGAGGTGGTGAAACACAACTTCGACCAGCACGGCTCCGGTGACCAGGCGCTCGGCATCACCCAGGATCCGTTCTGGACCGACTACGCCGGTACCGACGTCGTCGACGGCAGCACCGTGGTGGTCAGACTCTCGAAGCCCAACGCCGGCTTCATCCAGATCCTGTCGAACTACCGGGCCAGCTCCATTCTCGGCGAAGCCACCCTGAAGCGGGATCTCAACGGTCAGAGCGACCTGCGGAACTGGGTGGGAACCGGGCCGTTCGTGGTGGATTCGGTCGAGGGCACCACGGGTGTCACCCTGAAACGGCGTGACGATTACAACTGGGCGCCGGAGGGCTCCAAGCACTCTGGCAAGGCCTATCTGGACTTCATCGTGTTCAAGACCGTGCCGGAGGCAGGCACCCGGGTGGGGGCACTGCAGTCCGGGGAGGCCCAGATCGCCCGCAACGTCGCCCCGTATGACGAGGCGACGGTCACCGGGGGCGGCGGCACGCTGGTGGCCATCCCGGTGCAGGGGGAGACCAACGATCTGACCGTGCGACTCGACCATGCGGATTCTCCGTTGCAGGACAAACAGGTTCGGTTGGCCCTGCAGGCCGCGACCGATCGCAAGGCGATCAACGAAGCGGTGTTGTCGCCCAACTATCCGGTTCCCACCAGCGAGTTGGTGAAGGGCACCCCGATGCGCGGTGACTCCAGCCGGTTCCTGGGTTACGACCTGGAGAAGGCGAAGTCCCTGCTCGACGCGGCCGGTTGGCGGGTGGGCCCCGACGGCATCCGCGTCAAGGACGGAAAGCGGTTGAGCATCCACCAGCGGGTCGCACCGTACTACCAGGTGTCGCAGTCGGTGCTCGAGGTCCTCCAATCACAATGGCGCAAAGCCGGTGTCGAGATCACCCTGACCAGTCCGTCGCTCACCGAGTACGAGGCGCAGGAGCAGACCGCCCCCGACTGGTTGTTCACCCAGGGCCAGACGTCCACGGCAGAGCCGAGTGTGCTGCGGACCTCGTACGGCAGCGACCGGCAGAACGTCACCGAGAAGCTGCCGCCGGACGCGACATTGGACGCGTTGCTCGCGGCGCAGTCCGCCGAATTCGACCCGCAGAAGCGCAAAGTCGCGATCCAGGCGATCGAGGACCGGATCTTCTCCGAGGGGTATTCGATTCCCCTGTACGACGAAACCCAGGTGTTCGGCTTGGCGCCCGACGTCCAAGGCTTCACCACCGAGTCCACCGGGCGGTCGTGGTTGTACGACACCTGGCTCAACGGATAGGCGGCACGCGATGCGCAGAGATGTCCGAACCCGGTATGTCCTCAGGCGGCTCGCCCAGGCGGTGCTCGTCCTGTGGGCCGCTTATACCGTGTCGTTCCTGCTGTTGAGCGCGTTGCCGGGAGATGCCGTGCACAACCGCATCCAGAATCCGGAAGCGCAGTTGACCCCCGCTCAGGCCCAGGTCCTCATCGAGTACTACGGGCTGGACCGTCCCCTGTGGGCGCAGTATGTCAGCGCGCTGACCGGGTTGTTGCGGGGCGATCTCGGATACTCCCTGACCGACGGTCGCGCCGTGACGCACCTGCTCGGCAGCGCGCTGCCGAGCACGCTGGCGCTCACTGCGCTGGCGCTGCTGTTCGGGGTGGTGTTCGCCGCCGTCATCGGCATCGTCGCCAACTATGCACCGTGGAATTGGCTGCGCGAGTCGGCGGCCTCGGTGCCCGCACTGTTCGGATCCGTTCCGACGTTCGTGGTCGGCATCCTTGCGCTGCAGCTGTTCTCGTTCGGCCTGCATCTGATCCCCGCATCCGACGACGGTTCCCTGCGGGCGCTGCTCGCGCCCGCGGTGACCCTGGGCATCCTGATCGCGGCGCCGCTGGCCCAGATCTTCACCAGCTCCGTCCGCATCGCCCGCGAGCAGCCCTTCGCACACGTCCTGACGGCGCGCGGTGCCGGTGAGGCCTACGTGTTCCGCCACGGAGTCCTGCGCAACTCCTCGATGCCGGTGCTGACACTGCTGGGCCTCGCGTGCGGCGAGCTGATCGCCGGTGCGGTGGTCACCGAAGCGGTGTTCGCCCGACCAGGCATCGGCGCGTTGACGGTTGGCGCGGTCAGCACCCAGGATCTGCCGGTACTGCAGGGTGTGGTGCTGATCGCGACGCTGACCTACGTCACCGTGAACTTCGTCGTCGACTTCGCCTACCCGTTCATCGATCCACGCGTTCTCGTGACGGGGTCGAAACGGCGGCTGACGGGCCGACCGCTGCGGCGCGCCGCGGTCGGTGACGGCGTCGACCGTGACATCGCCACGCCCGCAACCACTCTTCGGGTGCCTCGGCACCTGCCCGTCGAAATGTCGATGCCATGAGTCTCACCATGGCTGCCGCCGACGCGCTCGCCCAGGACGACCTGGTCGGCCATGGCCAGAGAGCGTCGCGCTCACGCACAGCCCTGCGGTGGGCACGCAACCACAAGACGCTCACCGTGTCGTCGGCGGTGTTCGCCGTCGCGCTGCTGTTCGCCGTGGTGCCCGGCTTGTTCACCCACTACGACCCCATCGCCATCGACAACACGCAGAAGTTGCTGCCACCGTCGGGCCGGCACTGGTTCGGAACCGACCTGCTCGGCCGGGATCTGTACTCCCGCATCGTCTACGGCGCGCGGGCCTCTCTGCTCGGCGCCAGCATCGCCGTCGCGGTTGCGGTGTTCGTCGGCTCGCTCCTCGGTGCACTGGCGGGCTGGTTCGGCGGGTGGAGCGACACCGTGGTGATGCGGCTCGTCGATGTCCTGCTGTCCATCCCGGGCTTCCTGCTGGCCATCACCATCGTCGTGCTCTACACCGCCAGGACGGGGAGTGCGGGTCTGGTGCCTGCCGCCATCGCGGTGGGGCTGACGTCGTCGGCGACCTTCGCCCGGTTGATCCGCGCGGAGGTGCTGCGCGTGCGGGCGAGCAATTACGTCGAAGCGGCCGTCACCAGCGGAGCGACGACGGCGGCCATTCTGCGGAGGCATGTCATCCCCAATTCGCTGGCGCCGACGGTGTCGTTGATCGCGGTGCAGTTGGGCATCGCCATCATCTGGATCGCGTCGTTGAGTTTCCTTGGCCTCGGCGCTCAACCACCCGAACCGGAGTGGGGCCTGCTGGTCGCCGACGGCCGCAAGTACATCGCGACGCGCGGGTGGCTGACGCTGTTCCCGGCACTGACCATCATCGCGGTGGTCCTGTCCACCAACCACATCTCCCGGCACCTGTCGAATCGAGGTAACCGATGAGCACACCGGTGTTGTCCGTCCGCGGCCTCACGGTGGGGTACCGCATCGGCGGCACGGTGGCACCCGTCGTGCACGACGTCAGCTTCGACGTCGGCGCCGGGCAGGTGCTCGCCGTGGTCGGCGAATCGGGGTCGGGAAAGACCACCACCGGCCACGCGGTCCTGGGGCTGCTGCCCGACAACGGTGAGGTGCTGTCCGGGCGGATCGAGTTCCAGGGCCGCGATCTCACCACCCTGGATTCCCGGGGATGGCGCGAGTTACGCGGCAGCGCACTGGGATTGATCCCACAGGACCCGACCATCTCGCTCGACCCCGTCCGGCGGGTCGGCCATCAGGTCGAGGACGTGCTCCGTCTGCACACCGACCTCGACGACGACGCGCGCCGAGCGCGAGTGTACGAACTGTTCCGCCTCGTCGGGTTCACCGACGTCGAACGGCGGTACCGCCAGTACCCCCACGAGCTGTCCGGCGGGATGCGCCAGCGGGTGCTCGTGGCGGCCGCGGTGGCCGGTGGGCCCGACCTCATCATCGCCGACGAGCCGACCTCCGGGTTGGACGCCACCGTGCAGAAGCAGGTGCTCGACCTCATCGACACCCTGCGGGTGGGATCGTCGACGGCCATCGTGCTGGTCACCCACGACCTGGGGGTGGCCGCTGACCGCTCCGATCTGATCGCGGTGATGCGCCAGGGGCGGATCGTCGAATTGGGTCCCACCGCCGAGGTGATCGCCGAACCCGAACACGACTACACGCGCCACCTGCTCGACAGCGTCCCGCGCGCGGCGGCGGTTCGCCGGCGCGGTGTCACCGGAGTTCACAGCGAGGTTGCGATCGAGGTCAGCGACCTGAGCAAGCACTACGGGGGGATACCGGCGGTCGACGGCATCTCGTTCAAAGTCACCCGCGGTCACACGTTCGCCATCGTCGGTGAGTCGGGTAGCGGAAAGTCCACCACGGCAAAGATTCTCACCGGTGTCACACCCGTGACGACGGGTCGCGTGGAGGTGCTCGGCACCGAGGTGACCGGGTTGAGTCATCGAGCCTTCCGGCCGCTGCGGCGGCGGGTCCAGGTGGTGCACCAGAATCCGTACTCGTCGTTCGATCCGCGCTTCACCGTGTTCGATGTCGTCGAGGAGCCGCTGCGGTCTTTCCAGCCCGTGTCGCTGCTGCCCGGGTCGGCGCAGCGCCGGCGCAGGCAGAACCGTGACCGCGTGGCAGCTGCGCTCGAATCGGCCGCTCTACCGGCTGATTTCGCCGACCGCCACCCACGGGAGCTCTCGGGTGGTCAGCGCCAGCGGGTGGCCATCGCCCGGGCGCTGGTGGTCGAACCGGAGGTGGTGATCCTCGACGAGCCGACGTCGGCGCTGGACGTGTCGGTCGCGGCGCAGATCCTCGACCTGCTGCGTCAGTTGCAGGCCGAACGCCAACTGACCTATGTGTTCATCTCGCACGATCTCGCGGTCGTGTCGGCGATATCCGACGAGGTGGCGGTGATGCGTGCCGGCCGCATCGTCGAGCAGGGCGCCACCGAGGACGTGTTCAACGGTCCGCGCGAGCCCTACACCGTGGCATTGCTCGAGGCGATCGCCGGGCACGACCTCACGGTCGCGGCCGGGCGCCTACCCGCCGCCCTCACTCGGGGGGCACGATGACGGTCACGACACCGGGCGTGCAACCCGCGTCGCGAGCGGGCTCCCAACCCGCCGACCTCGACGACGCGCTGACGCGGATCCGGGGCGTCCTGGCCGAATCGGCCGCGGGTGTTGCCGACCTCAACGGCGCCGACGAGCACCCGTACGCATTGGTTCAGGACCTCGCCGACGCGGGTTTCGGACGGCTTCGTCTGCCCGTCGAGTTCGGTGGTTTCGACGTGGCGCTACCGACGCTGTTCGCTCTGCTCGCCGAAGCGGGCCAGGCCGACTCGAACATCCCGCAGATCTGGCGGGGTCACTTCACCACCACCGAGATCCTGCGCCGCGAGCAGGACAGCGAGGCACGTCGGCACTGGTCGCAGAAGGTGGCGGCCGGAGCCGTGTTCGGCAACGCCCAGTCGGAACCGTCGGCCGTCGTCGCCCACGAGGGCGTCGGTGACGGGTGGGGTGCGATCTCCACCCGCGTCCGCACCGACGACCGTGGTCGCACCGTGGTGTCGGGGACGAAGTTCTACTCCACGGGATCGCGATTCGCCGACTACATCCGCTGTGCCGTCCTCGACGACAGTGATCGCCGCGGGTTCGTCGTCGTCCCGGCGCGCCATCCCGGCGTCGATCACGTCGATGACTGGGACGGTATCGGACAGCGTCAGACCGGGAGTGGGACAACGATATTCACCGAAGTTCCGGTCGAGCCGCACGGTGAGATCGGCCGGGACGTGGCATCCCTGCGCGGGCTGGACTCCTTCGTGCAGCTCGTGCATCTGGCGAACCTGACAGGCATCGCGCGCAGTATCGTCGCCGACACCGTCGCGGTCGTGCGAGGGCGCACCCGGACGTCTCGGCACGCGCTCACCCAGGACGCCTCGGCCGACCCCGACGTGCTGGCGGTCGTCGGGCGGCTGCAGGCCCGCAGGGTGACCGCCGAGGCGCTGCTCGATCGGGCCGCGCACCGCCTGGAGGGCGCGCATGCCGCCGGGGACGAGAACTCCTACGCGGACGCCTACACCGAGACGTCCGCGGCGCAGATCGCTGTCATCGACGCCGTCCTGGACGCCGCCACCGCGGCGTTCGACGCGGGCGGTTCGTCGACCGTCCGCGCCGGGGTCCGTCTGGACCGGCACTGGCGCAACGCCAGGACGCTGGCCTCACACAACCCGGTGATCTACAAACCGCGCGTCGTCGGCGATTTCCTGGTCAACGGCACCCGCCCGGTATCGGGCTACTACACCGGACGCGAGAACACCGGACGCGAGAACGGAGTCAGCCCATCATGAGTGCCCGACTGCACCTCAACGTGAACATCCTCAACGCCGGCGTGTTCGGCGGTTCGTGGCGCTTGCCCGGCACCGACCCGCTGGCCAGCTACGGCGTCGAGCACTACACCGCGATCGCCGAGAAGGCCGAGGCGGCCGCCCTCGACGCGGTGTTCCTGGCCGACGGTCCGGTGCTCGACCCCAGCATCAGGCACCGCCCGGGTAACAGCCTCGAACCGACCACGGTGCTGGCACGGGTGGCCGCGCGGACCGAACGGATCGGGCTGATCGGCACCCTGTCGTCGTCCTACAACGACCCCACCGAGATCGCCCGCCGGCTGGGCGATCTCGATTACGTCAGCGGTGGCCGGTTCGGCTGGAACGTGGTGACGACCGCGGGTCCGCACGCGGCCCGCAACTTCGGACGTGTCGACGAGCCCGATCACGCGCTGCGCTACCGCCGCGCGTCGGCGTTCGTCGAGCAGGTGGTCTCGCAGTGGGCGGGGCGCGAGCACCTGCGCTCCCCTCAGGGCAGGCCGGTGGTGGTGCAGGCCGGCGGCTCCACCGACGGCAAGAGGCTGGCGGCCCGGGTGGCCGAGGTCGTGTTCTCCGCCGAACAGGACATCGACAAGGCACGGGCGTTCCGTCGCGAGATCAGGGACACGGCAGCGAGTTTCGGACGTGACCCCGGTGAGGTCGTGGTACTGCCCGGACTGTCGACAGTGCTGGGCAGCACCGAGGCCGAAGCCAGACAGCGCCGCGAGTTGCTCGACGAACTGTTGCCGGACGCCTATGCGCGTCAGCGGCTCTCCGGGCAGCTGGGCTTCTCCGTCGACGAGTTGCCCGACGACGAACCGATTCCCGCGCATCTGCTGGCGCACCCCGATCAGGCGGGTGGTTCGCAGACGTTCTACCGCGTGGTCCGCGACATCATCGACCGGGAGAACCCCACCGTGCGCCAGCTGTTGAAGCGACTGTCCGGCGGTGGTGGTCACCGCATCGTCGTCGGGACACCCGAGCAGGTCGCCGACGACGTCGAGCGGTGGTTCCTGGCAGGAGCGGCCGACGGTTTCAACGTGATGCCTGACGTATTGCCCTCGGGCTTCGACGATTTCGTCGACCACCTGGTGCCCGAGCTGAGACGCCGCGGACTGTTCCGCACCGAGTACGAGGGCACCACCCTGCGCAGCCATCTCGGCCTGGGACTGCCCGACGCCCGCAGCACCGTCGGGGAGTCGCTGGTGAGCGCCCGATGAGCGCGCAGGCGGTGATCGTCGAGTTCGCGGTGGGGGAGCAGCCCGCACAGGTGAGCCTGGCCGAGGCAGAGGCGATCGCGACGGCGGCGGAGACGTGGGGCATCGCTGCGATCCGGCTGCTCGATCGGGCGGGGGATCTACCGGCGCTTGACCCGTCGGTGGTCGCCGCGCATCTGGCAGGCCGGCATCCCGGGATCGGCTGGCTCGTCGACGCACCGACAACCCACAACGCCCCGTACAACCTGGCGCGGCGCATCGCGTCCATCAACCGGGCGACCGCCGCGGGAGCGGGGGTCACCCTGCTCGCGGGTCTGGGTGACGAGGTCAGCGACGCCGTCACCGACCGGGACGCCACCGACGCGGCCCAGCGATGGTTCGAGTACGCCGAAATCCTCACCCGGCTGTGGGATTCCTTTCCCGCCGCGGCACTGCTGGGTGACCAGCAGCGCGCCGTGGTCGTCGACGATGCGCTGATCCGGCCGATCGACTTCACCGGCCGCTACTATCGCGTCGCCGGGCCGCTGGACGGGCCCGTGCACGAGCGCCCGGTGCTGGTGGCCGCGCAGTCCAGCGGGGTGGGGTGGGCCGGGGTCGCCGCAGTCGCCGACGCGGTGATCGTCGACATCGCCGAGCTGGGCCCGCGTACGACACAGTTGCTGGACACGCTGAGTAGCCGCGGCGGACGCGACGACGTGGCGGTGCTCGCCCGGGTCACCGAGGCCGGTGCCGTGGGGGACGACCCGGACGCGGACGGGTACGTCCTCGCCCCCGCGGGGGGCGCCACGGAGATCCTGCGGGCGATCGAGGCTCTCGAGGTGACTCCGTCGGTCCGAAACCTGCGGGCCGCACTGGGTCTGCCCGTCTCCGGCCGGGTGTCCGCGTGACGACCGTGCAGACACCCCCCGACACCACGCTCAGTGTGGCAGGCATCCGGGCCGCGATCGGGCCTGCACTCGCCCGTCTCGGTGCCTCCGCCCGTGACCGCGAAGAGAGCCGGGACTACGCCTTCGACGACGTCTACGAGCTGGCGGCCCACGGTGTGGGACTCACGGGAATCGCGCTCGACGAGGGTGGTGCGGGCGGCAGCGTCCGCGATGTCGTCGACCTGGTCATCACGATCGCGCGCGCGGATTCCAATGTCGCACAGGCGTTGCGGCCCACCATCCTGGTGGCCCACCAGGTGGCGGCCCGCGAAGACGTCCCGTTGCGCGCGGTCAATCTCGAGCGTCTGCGCAACCGCGCCCTGTTCGCGGGCACCAGCAACGAGCGCAACGGCGGCGCGGGCGGCAGTGTGTCGACCACCGCCCGGCGCGTCCCCGGCGGCTACCTCGTCAACGGGCGCAAGTACTACTCGACCGGTGGCCTCTACGCGTCGTACTTCTCCGCCCAGGCCGTCGCCGATGACGGCACCGTCGTCCGTTTCACCGTGCCGGTCGAGCGAGATGGACTGGAGCGGATCGACGATTTCGACGCGGTCGGGCAGCGCCTGACCCAGAGCGGATCCACGCATCTGAGCGACGTGCGGGTCGACGACTCCGAGTGGGTCCCGCAGGGTGACGGCGTCGCGGACAACCCGTGGCGCGGTGCGTTCGCGCAGCTGTATCTCGCTGCGGTGCAAGCGGGTATCGCCGCGCGCGTGTTGGACGACGCGGTGGACTTCGTGCGGCACACCGCGCGACCGATCAAACACAGCTCGGCGTCCCGCAGCGTCGACGACCCCTACGTGCGGCAGACCGTCGGCCAGATCGCCGCGCACGCCCAGAGCGCCGCCGCCGTCGTGCTGCTGGCCGCCGAGGCGGTGCACGACCAGCGCGGGCTGCGCGGTGAGCAGGCCCGGCGCGCGGGCGCGCAGACCGCGGTGACCGTGGCGCAGGCGAGCGCGACCGCGATCGAAGCGGCCCTGCGCGCGGCCGAACTGCTCTTCGACGTCGGCGGCGGCTCGATCACCGATCGCCGGCTCGGCTTCGACCGGTACTGGCGCAACGCCCGAACCGCGGCGAACCACAACCCGCGCCAGTGGAAGCTCGCCGTTGCCGGGGCCTATCACCTGGCCGGCGAGGAACCGCCGACCACCGGACTGTTCTGACGCGGACGCCAAGGAAGGGAACATCATGACCATCGAGACGGACCGGGTGCTCGGACGAACCGGGGTGCGTGTCACCCCACTGACGTTGGGTACCATGAACTTCGGCCGTTGGCAGGACGAGTCGGAGAGCGTCCGCATCATCGGCGCGGCCCTCGACGCAGGGATCACCTCCATCGACACCGCCGACGTCTACACCCAGGGGATCTCGGAGGAGATCACCGGCCGCGCCATCAAGGGACGCCGCGACGAGGTGTTCCTGGCCACCAAGTTCCACGGCCAGATCGGGACGGACCCGCGTTCGGCGGGCAACTCGCGGCACTGGATCACCCGCGCGGTCGAGGACAGCCTGCGCCGGCTCGGCACCGACCACCTCGACCTGTACCAGGCACACCGGCCCGACCCGAACACCGATCTGCTCGAGACCCTGCAGACCCTCGACGGTCTGATCCGGCAGGGCAAGATCCGGTACTACGGCACCTCGGTGTTCCCCGCGCACGAGCAGGTGCGCGCGCACTGGCTGGCGCAGACACACGGGCTGATCGCCCCGCACACCGAACAGCTGCCCTATTCGCTGCTGGTGCGTGGTGCGGAACGGGAAGTGCTGCCCGTCGCCACGCAGTACGGGGTCGGCGTGCTGTCCTACGGGCCGCTCGCGGCGGGGTGGCTGTCGGGCAAGTACCGCCTCGGCGCGGCGCAGCCCGAATCCGCGCGTGCAGAACTCATTCCCGGGCGCTTCGACGTCTCCGCCGAGCGGAACCAACGCAAACTGGCCGCCGCGGACGCGTTGGCCGCCCTCGCCGAGGACAACGGGTTGACGCTCGTCGACCTGGCCATCGCGTTCGCGCTGAACCACCCGGCGATCAGCACCGTCATCATCGGCCCCCGCACGCACGACCATCTGGAGGCCTACCTGAAGGCATCGACCGTCCAGCTGGGTGACGACATCCTGGACCGCATCGACGAGATCGTCGAACCGGGCACGCAATTCCACGATCGGGACACCGGCCGGGACACCCCGTCGCTGCAGCCAGCGGCGCTGCGCCGGTCGCGCTGACCCTCCACCGACACGAAAGGCACCAGCACCCCATGTCCCACGGCACCTTCGAAACCGCCTATGCGGCAGCCGAAACGCGCTACGAGCAGATCCCCTACCGCCGGGCCGGCCGCTCCGGATTGGATCTGCCGGCCTTCTCGTTCGGCCTGTGGCAGAAGTTCGGCACCGACTACCCGTACGAGACGCAGCGGGAGATCATCCTGCACGCCTTCGATCTGGGCATCACCCATTTCGACAATGCCGACCGCTACGGGCCGCCGCACCGGGCAGCCCAGCAGACCTTCGGCCGGGTGCTCACCGTCGACCTGGCGCGGTACCGCGACGAGCTGATCCTGTCCACCAAGGCAGGAAACCCCATCGGGCCCAGCCCGTATCTGCGGGGCGGGTCCCGCAAATCGCTGCTGTCCTCGCTGGAACACAGCCTGCGTGATCTGCACACCGACTACGTCGACATCTTCTACAGCCACAGCCCCGATCCGACGACTCCGCTCGAGGAGACCGTCGGTGCGTTGGTCTCGGCCGTCCAGCAGGGCAAGGCGCTCTACGTCGGCCTCTCGAACTACCAGCCCGATCGCGCACGCGAGGCTGCGGTGCTGTTGGCCGACGCCGGTGTCCCCTTGTTGGTGCACCAGCCGCGGTACTCGATCTTCGACCGCCGCATCGACCGCAACGGTCTGGCCGAGCTCGCCACCACGGAGGGCTTCGGTCTGGTCGTGTATTCGCCACTCGCGCAGGGCCTGCTGACCAACAAGTACCTGGAGTCGATCCCCGACGGCGCCCGCGCTCTGGACAGCACCTTCCTGACGCCTGACGTCATCACCGACACCTACCGGCAGCGCACCTCGGAGCTGAACAAGCTGGCCGAGGCGCGCGGCCAATCGCTGGCCCAGCTCGCGCTGCAGTGGGTGCTGCGCAATTCGGCGGTGACGTCGGCACTGGTGGGCGCCAGCTCGACCTGGCAGCTCGACCACAACGTGAAAGCCCTGGAGTTCCCCGAGCTCACCGAGGAGGAACTCGCGCTCATCGACGAACACGGGGTGCACGGGACGGGGCTGAAGCTCTGAGATGACCAGTGCCGCCGTAGATCGCATCGGAGCCGGCGTCGGGGACGGACGCCCGTTCCGGCTCGGATTCCTGCTACATCTCGACCGTGACGTGCCGCCGGCCCAGGCCTACCGGGACGCGGTCGAGCTGTTCGTCGCCGCCGAGCGGCTGGGTTACGACTCGGGGTGGGTGATCCAGCGGCACTTCCGCCAGGGCCGTGAGCACGTCTCCGCGCCGCTGGTCGTGCTGGCGGCCATCGCCGCGCAGACCCATCGGATCCGGCTGGGCACCGGCGTGTTGGTGCTGCCACTCGAAGATCCGCTGAAGGTGGCCGAAGACGCGGCGACACTCGACGAGATCAGCGCCGGGCGACTGGAACTCGGGGTGGGCTCCGGCCCGTTCCCCGCTGCCTGGGAGGCGTTCGGCAGGGAGCTGAAAGATCGACACCGCCTGTTCGACGCGTCCGTCGACCGGCTGCACGACGTCCTGGACGGCCGTGCCGTCAACAGTGTGGGCGAATCGCTGCACCCGCCAGGGGCGGCACTACGGACGCGGTTGTGGCAGGCCCCCACCAGCGACCCGGCTCACGCCGGGTCCGGGGCGCTGCGCGCCGCGGCAGCGGGTGACGGCCTGCAGCTCTCCCGCGCCACCGCATGGCAGGGCGGCAGCGTCGAGGATGCCCAGCGCCGCCAGGCCGCGATCATCGACACGTACCGCGAGGCCTGGACACACACCGAATCAGTTCCCCGGGTACAGGTTTCGCGGGCCGTGTATCCGCACGCCGATCGCGAGGAGGCGGTGCGGTTGGTGGCGCCGGGGGTGCGGCGCTGGCAGAGTTGGAGCACCCACGGAGACTCGCGGCAGACCGACAGCGTGGAGCAGTACCTGGCGACCGACCGGGCCCTGATCGGCCCGGGCTCGGAGCTGGCCGACGCGTTGGCCGCCGACCCCGCGCTGCAGCACGCCACCGACCTCCTCGTCAGTTTCGTGCCGGGCGTGCCCGACCCCGACGAGCACCTGCGCCTGCTCGAAGCCTGCGCACACGACCTGGCGCCGCGCCTGGGATGGCGCCCGTCCGCACCGCTGGAACCGGGACGACCACGGACCGGCACCCCGTGACCGGACTGCACCTCAACATCTCGCTGATGACGCCGGGTCAGCTGCGCCACGCCTGGCGGCTGCCGGACGCCGATCCGTTGGCCTACCTGGACATCGATCACTTCACCGCGCTCGCCGAGATCGCCGAGGCGGCCACCATCGACGCGGTGTTCCTCGGCGACGGGCCTGCGCTGCGCGGTGAGATCGCAGAAGCGCCGGGCACGGGGCTCGATCCGCTGGTGTTGCTGGGACACGTGGCGGCCAGGACGTCGCAGATCGGCGTGGTCATCACCAGTTCGACCACCTACAACGCGCCGTACAACCTGGCGCGGCGGTTCCAGGCGCTCGACCACGTCACGAAGGGCCGCGCGGCGGTGAACCTGGTCACCACCGGAACACCGGCTGCCGCAGCCAACTTCGGTGCCGACGAGCATCCGGACACGGAGACCAGGTACCGGCGCGCGTGGGAGTTCCTCGACGTCGTCACGCGCCTCTGGGACAGTTGGGAACCAGACTGGCTGGTGGCCGACAAGAAGTCGGGCCGCTACGCCGACGTGTCGAGAATCCGTCCCATCGACCATCGCGGCGAATTCTTCTCCGTCGCAGGCCCGCTGCCGGTGCCGCCCGGTCCGCAGGGTCGTCCACTGCTCGTGCAGGCAGGCGGTTCCGAGGGCGGCCGCCGATTGGCCGCCCAGTTCGCCGACATGGTGTTCACCGTCGCGCGGACACCCGAGACGGCGGTGTCGTTCCGCAACGACATCCGGCGACGGGTGAGCGCAGCCGGCCGTCATCCCGACGAGGTGCTGGTCTCCCTCGGCGTGGTGGTCGTGGTGGCGGCCACCGAGGCGCAGGCACGCGAACGCGCGGCGCGCCTCTTCGCGACGTTGCCGATGGAGCGGCTCACCGCGCAGCTGCTCGCCGATCTCGGTCTGCCGCAGGGATCCCACGGTCCCGACGATCCGATCACCGTCGCCGAGCTGCCGGAAACCATTCCTGCGCAAGCCTTCTCGACCGGCTTCAGCACGTCGACGCGAGCGTTGATCGCCCAACGTCCCCGCACCCCGCGCGAACTCGTCGTCGGTGCGGCGGGCGGGTCCGGGCATCGCCTCGTGGTCGGGTCGGCCGAGCAGGTCGCCGACGATCTGGCTGCGTGGTACGCGGCGGGCGCCGCCGACGGATTCACCATCATGGGGGCCGAGACGGCCGTCGACCTACCGAACTTCGCGCAACTGGTGGTGCCGATCCTGCAGGACCGCGGATTGTTCCGCCGCGGGTATCCACCGGGGACATTGCGCGAGCGGCTCGGCCTCCCGTACCCGGCCGAATCCCAGCGGCCGGTCGCTTCCGGTGGCCGCGCCACTAGCATGACCCACGGAGCGTCGGTGAGAGGAGCGGGTGATGTTCGATTTCCGTGATCTCGAGGCGCCGGTGTCGATCGCCCCGATGGCCGGCGGCCCCTCGACCCCCGAGCTCGCTGCGGCGGGCAGCACTGCCGGTGGGCTCGGCTTCGTCCCCGGCGGGTATCTGTCCGCCGACGCTTTCGCCACCCGGCTCGGTGCCGCGATGAGTGCGACGTCGGGGCCGGTCGGTGCGAATCTGTTCGTACCCGGGCCCAGTGCGGCGACCGCGGCGGCGATCGACGCTTATGCCGCCGAATTGGCCGGCGACGCAGAGCGTTACGGCGTCACGGTCGGAGAGCCACGATTCGACGACGATGCGTGGACCGGCAAGGTCGAGGTGCTGGTGGACCTGCGGCCCGCGGTCGCGTCGTTCACGTTCGGGCTTCCCAGCGCCGACGAGGTCACCCGCCTCAAGGCGGCCGGCATCACCGTCGCGGGCACGGTCACCACGGTGGGCGAGGCGCGCCTGGCCGCCGAGCGCGGCGTCGACGTGCTGGTCGCGCAGGGACCTGCCGCCGGCGGGCACCGCGGCACCTTCGATGCCACCGCCCTACCGGCCGACGAGCCGCTCGACGACCTGCTCGCGGGCATCCTCGCCGCCGTGGACCTGCCGGTGGTCGCCGCGGGCGGGTTGATGACCGCCGCCGACGTGGCGCGGGTCCGGCGTGCGGGTGCGGTCGCCGCGCAGCTGGGCACGGCGTTCCTGCTGGCCGACGAGGCGGGCAGCAGCCCCGCGCACCGGGCTGCACTGACCAGTCCGGACTTCACCGAAACCGTGGTCACGAAGGCATTCTCGGGCCGATACGCTCGTGGCCTGCGCAACCGGTTCGTCGACGACCACGAGGCGGGCGCCCCGCTGGGGTATCCGCAGGTGCACTACCTCACCAGCCCGCTGCGGGCGGCGGCGGTCAAAGCCGGCGACCCGCAGGGCGTCAACGTGTGGGCCGGCACCGGGTACCGCCTCGCCGAATCCGCGCCCGCGGCGGCCATCGTCGACGCACTCGCCGGCGGCTAGTCAGTCCGAGGTCTGCACCGTCACGTCGCCGCTTTCCGACCGTGCGGTCACCACGGCCGCCGCGGTGGCGGGGTTGCTGGTCTGCGGCACCCGCACCGAAGTGGAACCCCAGGTCTGACCGGCCGTCGCGTCGACCACGTACGGCCCGGGCAGAGGCAACCCGAGCGTGATGTCGCCGTCCCCGGTCCGGACGTCCAGCGTCTTGGGGGCGGTGGCGAAATCGACGTCGAGGTCGCCGGTCTCGGTGCTGGCCCGGAAGGCCTGGGTGACCGCGACCGTGCCGCGGCTCGCGACGTCGCCGTGGGTGTTGGTGATGTCGACATCGCGCGCCGATCCGCCGAGCACCACAGCGCCGTCGCGGGTGCGCGAGACCAACTGGTCGATGTCGGTCTCCAGCATGACCACGCCGGTCTGCTGCTGCGTCGTCACCGTCGCTCGGCGAGCGAGGTCCGTTGGCAGGACGACGATGATCTGAGACGCTCTGCCCCAGTGCAGGATCGGTGATTGTTCATCGGCGATCGTGACGCGCGCCGAGATGCCGTCTGCGGCGACGGCCAGCGGGTTGGAGTCGGCGCGTGTCGAGTTCACCATCGTCATGTCGATGCGGGGTTCGGTGGCCTTCGGGTCGCCGGTGATGCGCACGACGACCGGAACCGAACCGGTGTCGACAGCGATCGAGCGCAGTGTCGTCGGGAGCGTCACGCTGTCGGTGACGACGCGGAAGGTGCTCACGCCCCACGCCAGCGTCCCCAGTGTCGCGACGGTGCCGACGACCAGCACCACGGCGACGACTATCAGCACGGCGCGCACGGTGGTGCGGCCGCCGGGGGACAGGGGCGGGGGTGGCGAGGGCGGTGCCATGGTCGCGGTCACGATGAAGTCCTTTCAGCCGTTCAGGATTCGAGATACCGCAGCACCGCGAGGACG
>Ga0247757_10000961_pt1 | contig 21311 bp, 20 predicted proteins | sample UWRJL126311R4_FD_180929 | JGI IMG/M metagenome (GOLD analysis project Ga0247757, IMG submission 180929) | Plant litter microbial communities from Arlington Agricultural Research Station in Wisconsin, United States - UWRJ-L126-311R-4 | ecosystem: Environmental > Terrestrial > Plant litter >...
GTCGACAAGGAGAAGGAGTACATCCGCAAGGCCATCGCGTCGCTCAAGTCGCTGTCGGGCTACGCGCCCAAGGGCTGGTACTACGGGCGCAACTCGCCGCACAGCCGCACCCTGGTCCCGCAAGTCTACCACGAGCTGGGCGAGGAGCTCGTCTGGACCTCGGACACGTACGCCGACGACGTGCCCTACTGGACCGACCTGCCCTACGAGCGCGACGCCCCCGAGCCCAAGGGCCAGCTGCTCCTGCCCTACAGCTACGACTGCAACGACTTCAAGTTCCACGTCGTCGGCTCCGGGTTCGCCGACCCGGACGGCTTCTACGGTCACATCAAGAATGCGTTCGATGTCCTGTACGAGGAGGGCGAGCAGGGCATGCCCAAGATGATGACCATAGGGCTGCACTGCCGCATCATCGGACGGCCGGGTCGTTTCGGCGCGCTGAAGAAGTTCGTCGAGGAGATTGCGAAGAAGGAGGGCGTGTGGGTGGCGACGAGGACGGAGATTGCCGAGGCGTTCAAGAAGGAGTATCCTTACAGGAAGGGGCAGTTGGCGTAGAGCACGTAGAAATAAAGCTATTGCAAATGCTATTCATATATCAGAATGACAGTTCTCGCTGGATGGCTCGTGGGTACTACGGGTTATGTCGACGCTGGCTCAATCATAGCCCGCGAAAAAGCCGTGATCCCAACCTCCCTGGCTCGTGAAAGTGCCGCCCTCGGATACATGGGCTCCCTCGAGCGTGCCCGGCGAGAAAGCGCTGCTTTCGCCCCAGTCCGGCATCGTAAACTCCTCCTCCCCCGTGGCCGTCCCTGCATCGCACGCGTCTCCCGCCGCCAGCTCAGGCACCTGTATGTCCGACTGCACCATCTCCGTGAACACGCGCCAGCCCTGCCATCCGCCCGGCGCGTCCTCGTCTACCTCCATGAACACGTCCTTGACGGCGCCCAGCAGCGGATCTGCCGCCCCCCTCCTCCCCCTCCTCCCTCTCCCCCCTGTCTTCTCAGCGATCGAAGCCGGCGCATCGACCAGCATATCCAGATCCTTGCCTAGATCCTTGCCCAGATTACCGCCAGGCTCGGGCTCCATGATGGCGCGGATCACGCCGCCCGACAGCGCCTCGAAGATGTCAGCGTACCGCACGGCGCCGGGCCACTTCTCGCCGAAGATGGTGAGGCACTGGCTGCAGGCGCGCGTGGCCTCGAGCATGTCGAAGCCGAACAGGGACCTGTCGCGCCACAGGCAGTAGACGAGGGTCAGGCCGGCGACGAAGCAGGAATGCAGGGCGATGATAGTGAAGGAGAGCACCTTGAGCTGGTTGAGCCGCCGGTAGGAGGCGCAGATGCGCGCGGCCGAGTGTGCGCACGACGCGAAGCGGCGGTCGCGCACCGGCAGGCTCGGCAGCAGGTTCGTGTACAGCGAGAGGATCGCCTTGTGGTACTGCAACGTGAAGTAGTTACATGCGTCGTGGTACGTGTGAGACTCCGGCTGGTACATCCACTGCGGGCCGCCTTCGACCGTGGGGGGCGGCTCCGGGATGTGGTTCACCCATTCGTCCAGCGCGTGGCGTATCTTCTCCAGCTTGGCGTCCTCGCGCAGTTTGTCGTCGGGCGAGCGGGACCCGTGGTCGACGTCGACGCGGAAGACGGTGCGTTGGATCTTGGATTGCAGTTGGCGGAGTTTGATGTCGTGGATGAAGGGCATGATGTTGCTCCAGTCCTTCCCGTCGTTCGCATGCTTGTAAGTGGATGTAAGATTCCAGAATGCGGCATCGTCGCTAGGAAGCTGCAGCTCGTCAGCAAATGTGTATAGGGAATTAGGGGTTAATTGTGCCTCGACGTACCTCGACGTTAATATCGCGATCGGAGATGGCAAAAGTCCGACCAAGGAGCATACTCGTCAGTCGATCCAAGCAATAGCATGACCAGAATATCCGTCTTCTAATCTCCAAGTCACGCGGATCCCGTTGCGGGGAATGAGCAGTAGGTCTTCGGTGCATGCCGAGCTCGACACAAAGAGTCACGGCGTATCGGACTTGCGACCACACACCCGCCCCATACGGTGATCGCTGTCCATAGAGGGCAAGTAGCGTCAGAAATTGAACAGTCGAAGTATTGTGCCGTTCCATTATATAGTCCATGTGCTCTATCGCAGCGGCGAAATGAGCCTCGGGGTCGACATCGACGCTTTGTTGCTTGGTCAACTGGAGAAACCTGGCTGAGATGGCGTAGATGAGGTGAAGGCTACTCCGCTCGATGATGGGAAGAGACCCCTGATCATACTGACGTTCGTATACTTTTTCATATATCATACGATCTAAGATGGGCCATTTAGTATGCATGCGATTGAAAAACACAGAGAATAGCCGTTGTGCCTGGGCGGGTCGTGGATAGGGACAGAAGGTATTCGCTATGGACGGCGTAGGCATGGACGAGCCCAGCGAGCTTATGCTGTCAGAGTGAAGCGTCTCAGGCTGTGTTGATGCGCCTGAAGCCTTCTTGCCACTGAAGATGGCAGACTGGATCAAACGTGCAATCGTAGCCCCCGAACTAGAGCCCATGTAGAAGGGCTCTGGAGTAGCATCCGTCGCTCCGGACGCACATAGTGAGAGGTAGGCCACGCCATCGACCAGCGTGGAATCTTCTTCTTCAACATCCTGCTCTACTTGCATAGCATCACGGGAGCCACTGTTGGAGCCAGTGCTGGATAATGGGGGCGGCCGTGGACTAGTGGCCCCATCGAGTCCGTTGAAGTGATCGCGTCTGTGCTCGGGCAACTGCGCTTCCAAAAAAGCGATTCGTTCTTCAAGGGCATTGATGTATCTGTTGCAACTCAACATCAACGCCCAATAACAGTGCGCGAGGTAAGCCATACAACATCTTGCCTCCAGGATAACGAGGCCTCAATGTCGGCTCATAGACACAGGAAATGCCAGCCTTCATGCATGATCGGCACGAAGGGTGGCCGCCATCGCACTACACAGCTGTTAGATACCACTGCTTCGGGAGACGAGCAAACGGGAGCTTACTTTCTGCTTCCGGCCCTTGCATCGCTGACAAGCCAGGGCCACACGGACTCTCCGGGGAGCTGCAGGTTGCCGAGCACTGGGGGCTGGGGATCGAGCCGCCGCTGCGTCCATGGCTGGCCTGGTATATCGGTTGGACGTTCCGAAGCAATGTTTTGGCGGATGTAGGACATTGTCCTGTTAAGAAGCCCAGCGGCGTTTCCTGTCGTCGGCTATCGGCTCGTTTCAACCGAATATCGGGGCATGCAGAGATAGCCGCACATCACGTGTACCAGCTACTGTCTCTCTTGGTGGCTGGATGCTGGAGAATGGTGCTGGGATGGGGTGGAGTCGGTATCTCCCCAGATCATGACACTCCAGGCTTGAGTCAGGGCGGACATTGCTCATTGGTCCGCTTGCATCTGGAGCTGGGGCGCCATGACATGAGCCCAGAAAATTAGTCATCAGCGAACTCACCCTCGCTATTCTCGATGGCCTCGAGTCTCGTGCCGTCAACAGGAACGTGAGGTGGCCAAGGATGGTGAAGGCGAGTTCGCTGATGACTGAAGAGTAAGGTTGCGGCTCAATGGCCCCCCAAGCGTAGCATCGCAGTGTTGAAACAAATACCTATGGCAGGGGGACTCAACGCTGCTGTCGTCAGCCTTCGTCCTCTTTGGTCAATATTTCCACGCCACATCCATTATCTGGGACGGTCGTCAAGCCTATTTGACGCAGAATGGGACCGAGTGAGAGGCAGCAGCTGCTATTGTTGCCGCCTTCGGCCTATAGCCAAGGATGCCTTATCTTTGGAAAAAGCGGAGGCCCATGTCTACCTTATCGCCCCCAGCCCTTTTGGCCACTACCAGCATTCCGCTGTCTGCCATGCCATGTATCGGTCAAAACCAACCGACATGTTCGTTCTGGCAAGCCTACATTGCCAATGGCCAATTATGGCGGTCTCGGGCATCATGTTAGCCTACCCTTAATGTAGTTACACTGTAGATACCGGATTCATAGGACCATGCATATGTAGCTTTCGTGTCCACATGGGAGATCAGCACGACATTTGGAGCTACCAAAATCCACTCCTGCTTGCCAGCCATGCCTTTCCCAACCATGTCCGAGATGGGGGCGCCATTCCGCTCTAAGGAGGCCTTCCTCAATCACTTGAAGACCACAAACAAACATGGTAAAGAGGTAGCCACAGTTGGCGATCCAAAATGGTCCAACAAAGAGTACGCTTCCTGGCCCTGGGCTTCGCACTCAGATACTGACCCAACTCCAGTCTTGAGCCAACACCACCCGAAGAGAGAACGTGGACATGGTACCATTTGCCCCTTTACTGGTATTCAACAGCCTTCGGAACAGCAGGGTGGAATGCAGCCGCCTCGCTCATCGCCGTGGGTCTTACATGGCAAGAAGCCTTTATCTCCTGCTGTATTGGTTCCTTGATTAGCGCTTTCGTTGTTACTGGGATGGCAAGGCCTGGCGTGCGCTACCACATTGGATATCCCGTTCTCTGCCGCTCTGTGATGGGTTTTTACGGATCCTATTTCTTCGTCTTTATCCGAGCCATTGTGGGAACCATATGGTATGGCATTCAGTCATTCTACGGAGCCAACCTCATGTCAACATGCCTGAAGTGCATCTTCGGCCACAGGTGGGACAATTGGCCCAACCAGCTACCAGCTTCGGCAGATGTTACCTCTAAGCAGCTCCTGTGCTTCTTCTTGGTTTGGATATTGCAGCTTCCTTTCGTGGGTTATCTGAGATGCCTCGGCAAGCAGCGAAAACTAACCGTGTGCAGTGCTTCATCCACCCCCGACGCATCCACACCCTATTTACTTTCAAGGGTATAATCATGCCATTCGCCACATTTGGACTTTTCGGGTGGTGCATGGCTCACGGATCTGGTGTTCGGAACCTCGACGCCCAGAGCGCTGCGGGAGCTACGGCCCGAGCAGGTACATCCACCGGCTGGGCCATCATGGATGGCATCAATGTTATCATGGGCACACTATCTCCTATGCTTGTCAACCAACCCGATCTGGCACGGTACTGCAAAAAACCCCGCGACGCTGGCTATATTCAGGGTGTTTCGGTCTTCATCAGCAAAATTCTGATCCTCTCGCTTGGTCTTCTAGCAACAAGTTCCATGGAGGGTGTGTACGGTGTAGCGTACTGGAACATGTGGGATCTGAACGATGCTATTCTAGAACACAACTGGACCCCGGCTGCGCGCTGTGGCATCTTCCTGGTATCCTTCTCGTACCTGCTCAGTGTATTCGGCGTCAATTTCGGCGCCAACTCGATTCCGTTTGGCGCAGACATGACGGGCTTGTTTCCAAAGTACCTCACCATCAGACGAGGACAGGTTCTCTGCGCAATCATAGGATTTGCGATCGTGCCATGGAAGCTCATCGCTACTGCTCAGTCCTTCATCACGTTCTTGGGAAGCTACAACATCTTCATGGCTCCGCTTTGTGCCGTACGTCATCACGGAACTAGACTTTGCTGTATCTTTGCTAATCTGGAGTAGATCATCATCGTTGACTACTGCTTCGCCCGCAAAGGTAACATCCATGTGCCATCTCTGTACAGAGGTTCGCGTGGTAGTATCTACTGGTTCGTCAGCGGCATCAACTTTTCCGGCGTGTTTGCTTGGTGCGCGGGCACCGTCATGGGCATGCCCGGTCTTGTAGCGGCCTACAATCCTTCGCTCGTGCCCCAAGCGGGGAAAGACATGTATAAGCTTGGCTGGATATTGACCTTCACTACCGCCGGCGTGGTCTACTACGTGCTCACCAAGATTCGCAAACCGAAGGTATATCCCTCCGGTTTCGAAGATATACCGGTTACATGGGAGTATTTGGCTATTGAGGGTAGGGATGGGTTCTTCGATGGTGAGAGGGATGCATATGTCAGTCCCACACCGAATGAAAGTGTGGTTGAGGATATTCAAGTCGACGAAAAGCCGAAGGAATCGTACTAATAGTTTTGTACATCTATGCATCAACTAGAAGAATGCGATGCCAGACAGGCTTACCATGTGGGAATGAAGGGAAATTCTTTGGTTAAACTTACTTTTGATGTTTTGGTTACTGTGAGGTGCTCTTGGAAGATTTCGAGCAACAATTACCACTACTAGATGACCAAGCTTAGCATGGAGGGCTATGACTTCGTCGACTCGCTAATGTCATGTTGGGGACTTTTCACACAATTGATACCAAAAAGTCAATCATATGAAAACGATACCATTGTGCTCTAGATCATTGTCACCGCCTTCAAAACAGGGTTTGCTTGTACGAATGCTCGTGGGTGCATTTGGCCCACCGCCACTCTTTCCACCAGCTGGTCATAGTTCTCAGTCTGCTTGACAAGCATGACGTTGAGCCAGCATCCACATCCACTAGAAATGTTCTCCACGTTGTCTCTAGTTTCATATTCACTAGACGTAATTCCATCAAGCCAATCCCATTGTTTTTTCATGCTCATGGCGACTAGCGAATAGCTTTCAGCGCTGCCAGTATCGAGATTCGAAAGCGGTGCATTAAACAGGGCGCCGCAATGCATGTTGTCTGCATCGTGCATCTGCAGGAGTGTTACCTCAATAGTTGTACCATGCTTAGTGTGCGTATAGTTCTGTTTGTCGAAATATTTGAACTGAGATGCAGGCACCACCCACGCACAGAATTGGTATAGCTGTAGACGTTTGAAGAGTTGGTGAGATTCACCAACAGTTCCGGAGGGGCGCGCTTCTGGCTTTTGAAAGAGACTGGATCCATGGCATTCATCTGCCTTGCAAAAATCGACTTCATAGTCCCTCTCGACCTCTTCCAGCGGCGTAAAGTGGACGGCTCCGACTGCGCTGACGCGGTGAAACCACCGGAGCGATGTTTTGTACGTGCTGACATTTCGACCAAATTCTCGCGACGCGTATGTCACCCTTCCCTTCCAGCCTGTCCAAGACCAACTGGGAAAATATTCATCCGGTTTATCTTTTGATACCGACCGTCTAGAAATATGACTGCCTACGGGAAACCAAAGCAACGAGTCTGGGGCCGGAAGATCCATGGTAATATCGCCACGTCTACGGTAGCCTTTCTGCTCCATCTCGTTCAAAGCTCCCATAAAAGCATTCACGATATCTTCATCGTATGAGAGACTCCGTTTTGTGTACTGCTGAACTACTTCTTCATACTCACCTGCATTCCATTGCGCAGGTAGCGCAAGGCCTGGTGCGATCCCTGGTGCAATTCTTGCTTGGCGGTTAAGGGACTCAGCGAAATAGTTATGCGAGCACTTGAAGAAAACTTCCCCCTCAGATACAAACAAACATCGAGGAGAAAGAAAGGTTTCCTGGAACGTCCATGCTCGAGAGAAATGAGTCGAGCTTCTGATAGCTTTTTGTAGAGAAGGAAGGCCGGTGATAAACTCTCCCTTGGCAAACTTGCCTCTGAATTGCCGTCTCATTCTTGTGCCACCATCAACCCCTGGTAGCCCTGAGTGAACATTGCTCCCTGCTAAGAGTACTATCGTGACAAGTGCGCGTCCGTAGATCTGGTCCATTATGTTCAGCTGGTCGTGTTTCATCCGGGCATCCTGCACTATGCATAACGCATCTATCCAGATGTATCTCTCTCCTAGGAGTTTGACAAGTCTCATAGCGTCGGTGAAGGTCTTGGGCAAAGGCGACGAAGTGTTCTCCAGGCCTCCTGGCATCATGAGAGCTTCCAGATTATCGGTCATTGTTTTAAAAAAGTTTGCAGTACCCCATACGTAGCTCAAAGCTAGGTATCTTTGACCACTGTTGCGAGGCAGCAAATCACAATGCACCAGTCTCATCTCGTGGACATCAACCAAAATGATGTTGTACGTAGCCGAGTTTCTTGACGTGGTGCGTTGCTCCAGCCCAGTTGATTCCTCGTGATCTTTGCATTTCGATATCCACGAAACTAGCTTGGAAGCGTCCAACTGGTCCGGGATGATCTGCGGAACTGATTTTTCAAGTTGTTCATCAGCATAAGGTTTCTTTGTTTCTGTTACTTCCTTGTAACTAATCCAAAAGCTCTCGTCCCAATTGTTCTGCAATGTGAAGACCAGGCAACAAGATCCTTCTTTGGAAAGATCGTTTTCAGGGGATTGGTCTCCCATGGATCGCAATGCGTCTGCCTTATCTACAGTCTGAACATGCCAATTACTGTCCACCTCGGATGGAAAATCAGTCTCCAAAACGAGGCGGATAATTTTGCAGGACGGACAGAACTCCTTGAGTGTTGCCCTAGAGATGAAATGCGATCGTTGCTTATGCCAGATGATCCAGCACCATATGCAAAGCGGGGACTTGGCGCTTTGGTGCTCCCATACAGTCCGTAAAATCCAGGGTATCTGAGCTAGCACTGCAAGAATAGAGTGTAATAATTCCATTAATCTACGTGAATTATGCAGCTTCTCGATGGTGCGACGAGTATGTCGTTAGGAAACTGTGCTGGTCAGCTGAATGTTAAATATTTAAATGCTGATGCAGTCACGTGACCTATCGGTATTCAATCTACATCATGTAATCTGTGATCGAATCACATGGTTAAAACTTCATGAATGCGATATTTTCGTAGAAATGAGCTTTTGGTTACTGGGGCTCACAGTATATGCACACGAAATCTAGCTTTTGTGCAGTAGAGTCAGACTTGAAGGGAAGAAATTATAGATCACGTGATTTTAACCTGCACATATCAAAGTAGAGTTTAACTAACTCTATAAAGAGACTAGTTTTACTGAATTCAAGTCTCCTAAATATCGAGATGTGAGATTCGTTTATCAATGATTCGATCGACCAACATGCCAAGCCGCGTCCTTATGCCCTGGGAGAACTTAGACAATGGAGCTTGCTCGTCTAGAAAAGCAATATTTAGCTTGATAATATCTACTGGGCCGTTTAAAATTGCGGGAGACCCGTCGGTATGTGAAATTTCCGGAATCTGATCTTCATGTTGGAGAAATCGAACGATTGACGGATGGTGGAATGGAACTGTATCCACAGAAAGTGGTTTTAGTAGTGTCTTGGGCTTGGATTTGTTACTTATATGCTCCTTGGCCAGCTCAGTGGCCCATAAGCTTAGTGCCACCCTGTAAATGGATGCAGACCACCAATGTGGTCTCCGTGACTTAGGTAGCATTCGAAAATAGCGAAGAATTTGTCCGCAGTGGCACCAAATGAATGGTAAGTTTTTGACATATCGTCTTTCGGTCCAAATAGATTCTTTGAATTCCGCCATTGAGATTTGGCCACGAGCTAGCCGCTCGATATCGGGAAAATACGTTACAGCATTGAGGCTGATAAGATGATAGACAATCATAGCGCAGCAGCCTTGATAAGAAATATTGTCGCCCGATAATATATTCTGCTTAGCAATGTCATACCATTGCTTCAATAGATGCTGTATTTCCTCAACCTGAAGGCAGAACCGCTGCCAGTGAGCTTGATTGTTGGGACGAAAATTACTGGAGGAAGTTTTGTTAAGGTGGTAAATTAAAGCCTGAAGAGGGTGTAATAACAGTCGGAGTTCTAGCCACGATATCTCTTCCGCCTTGTTGGATAATTCACCATTGACCAGTCCGGCAAAAAGGTTTGCTAGGGAGGGTGTCGAAGTAGCCTCTCCAAGGTTCGCAAGCTCTCTCTGGCGCGCATCGATATAGCAATTTAACCATGACTGTGCGGACATCGCCTCCCACGAACACTCACTCGCAGGTCTAGGGGTGGCGATATTCTCAACGTCTAAACTGGGTTGATGATCATGAAACAAGTTAACCTCTTGATCAAGCATGATCCAAGAGTAAATCAACCTAGGAAGTTCAGTTCATTAGCGTGAGAAAATCCTCAACTTCAACAAGTTCTCACCTATTTGTTCTTTCTTCATTACGCCATTTAGTCCATGCTGTTTCAGCTTCCGTCATCACATCAAATCCTGAAAGCGAGGAGTCTCTAGTCTCTAATAAGCGAGCAAATTTCAACATCTGGCCTAATATTTAGTACCATGATATAACAAGGCCGAGAGTGACCAACCGAAGTAAATATACATAGCTGGGCGGTGGCAAGCTAACAGAGATCAGTTAGGCAGAAGCTAAGAATGGATAAAAGCCCTACATCCATATGCCATTTATTTCCGCTCCACGCAGAAGCGTGTATATAAAGGAGTGCGCAGCGGAGCATAAGTGGTTGCGCAGTCAACTGTACATCCTTTTCCATGGTGTCGAAGATGTATAGCCGGCAGGTCTCCAACAAGCCGCTTGCAAACTCATGAGCCTCGACGAGAGCGCTCGTCATGGCTCCATCTGCTATCATAAGTAGTAAGTGAAGTACTGATAACTTCTTATCATGTAAAGCAATAAGACTCTCGGGGTCGATGATCTTTCCTGGGAAGAACGGCATATATGTCTCAACATGGCAAGCAAAAGCCTTAAAAAATGTATCAAGTACGAAATTGGGTGGAAGAAAGAAGAATCCTGACGATAGTTTACGGTCCAGCTTAGCCTCGACAAGCCTTTCGTAGTGAACCTCGCGAGCGCGCCTGAAGAATTCCTGCGCGATAACCGTCATTTTTTCTCTCACACTTTCCGGGATACTGCACAAGTGAAAATCTGAGTTGGTAACTGTAGCATCAAAATCTGACTGTCTCCAATTTGGTACTTCATCTAACGTTCTCACTAATCGTAGGAGGTATTCGCCACCAGTTCGAGGGTTTATAAGATATTGTGTCTGAGGGTTGCAACGAAACCATGGCCAGTCCTCCTCCATGGAAACTCTGGGCTGAGACTGCTCTATCATTTCTGGCTGCAAGAACGCCAAACTATGAACAAGGGATGTATCACCCAGTGAGAATGGCGGGGACCATTGATCCATGGTCTCGGGATTTGGTTGTCGAACAATAGGCGCTGTATTAATTGAAGTTTGAGTTAACTGATAGATCTCGGGGCCAAAATTGTTCTGAAAGATGGTGTTCTCAAAATCCAATTCCGGCGAAAACACGCCCTGCTCGATTGTAGACCCGGTCACGTGCCTTGGTTGTGGCTCCGAGACTGCCACCAGAGCTGAAGACCCCGATGCCGAGGATTGGGCCCCAGATTGAACCATTCGGAATGACTCTGCGTAACGCCGTGGCTGGCGTGATTCGCATTTTTGCTGCTTGAGCAGACATCTTGAACAAGTGGGAAGCTGTGGCTGTCAGGATAGTTGCGCTCCTGCATAATGTTCAACCCACTCTTTTGTCGCATTTTGCTTTTGCTTTTGCACATGCTAAGCAGGCTATGAGGGCCTCAGTATCAGAGGCGCGCTTCATAGAGCAGAAACGATGGCAAGCTTCAGGGCATAGACGGTTGAAAGCTTGACCCACCGAGATTGTGCCGCGCTTGGCGGCAGCTGAGTCAGAGTCGTCGCCAAATGGATCAATAGGCTGTGAACGTCGATGGCATGTAGAAAACTGTCAAGGGGCGCTTTTAGCTATTTTTTCCCCTATTATTTCTATGGCTTCTTTTCGAGGGCACTTGCTCGAAGGTGTTATGCTAATTTTCTCGATTCAATTCGATTCAATTCGAGAGAATAGACCATTTACAGGGTATTGGCTGATTTGAGATCATTGAAACTCAGTAATTTTGTTCTCATTGGTTCTTTAGTACGTCAAGGCCTGCTTATTTTATCTTCGTCCGAAAGTGAGTTCCAAGTGGATTTAACTACGGAGCTCCGCATCACGTGATCGGACATCCGGAATGTGCACCACTATGGTTTTGTCAGCAATGTTGCAACGCTCTAGTTATATAGCCTCCTTCTAATCACAACACTTTCTGAGAGTTATATCAAGATTGCAAGATTGTTTGAATATGGATTTCTTCTTTACTTTCATTCGCTCGCAGCTATTCACCCGGCTACCCTATCCGAATTGGAACTTTGATGGCCAGACCGTTGTTGTAACAGGATCAAACACTGGACTTGGCTTAGAGGCTGCACGTCATGTTGTTCGGCTTGGGGCCGGGAAAGTCATATTGGCAGTTCGAAACATTGCTAAGGGCCAGGCCGCCGCCGAAGACATTCTCCATACTACTGGATCTAAAAAGAATGTGATTGATGTATGGCAGCTTGACCTCTCCGATTACGAGTCTATCAAGAAATTTGGAGCACGTATACAAACTCTGGACCGTCTTGATGCTTTTATACAGAATGCAGGTATTCTTACACAGACGTTTACTCTTTCGGAACAGTCTGGTTTGGAAAGTCACATCGACGTCAATTGTGTGTCCTCGGTTTTAGTTGGTTTGTTTGCTTTGAAGAAGTTGAAAGAGACTTCCTTAAAGTACTCTACGCGCACTCGACTTTCCTTTGTGGGCTCAGAACTTCATTACCTTGCGAAATGTAAAGAGGCAGACGCTGCTGGTTCGCTGCTGGAAGCGTTGAGTGATAAAGAGCTCAGTGATATGAGTGACAGGTAAAGAACCACAATATCTTAAGACGAAATTTTTTGGAATGACAGTATCTATAGGTATCGAGTTTCGAAATTACTGTTGTTCTTCGCAGTTCAGGAACTTGCAGCTCGCAGTTCTACAGGATCAGATACTGAGGTGATCATCAATGACATTACGCCGGGTGCATGTAAGAGCGATATATTTCGCGATGACATAGGCTGGATTCGTAAGACTATCCAAAGCATCATGGTTATGCTGATAGCGAGGTCGACAGAAGGAGGTAGTCGTACGTTAGTCCATGCTGTGCACCCTGAAATCGGACTGGAGGTACACGGTCGATTCCTAATGAATTGCAAAGTTGCTCCGTAAGTATCCAATGGCTTTGATTTGTTTTTTATGCTAACATCGGCAAACAGTAACGGTGTGACGGTTGATAGTATCGAGGCTCAAAGGTTGCGAAAACGGTGGATTAATGAGCTATTTCCTTACCTCGAAGGTGTTTCTCCGGGAGTAACAGATATTTTGAACGAGCGAACTTAAATATAGGTTAGATGAATTATTTGAAACCCTTTATCCTGTTTTAATGACCAATACCATACATTCCAGATCAGGTTTGGTCGAGGAGCCAATAAGTTTCGGATTTTCGATTAATTAATTCCAGAGTACTGGTAAGTCTCTCATAGAAATAGTAGGACCTCATATCAGAAACAACCCGTTGTGAGTACTCCCGCCCAGTAACGGGGAACCATGCACAACGAATAAACCTTAAGGAAATTTACTGAAATATCAACCTTGCCATGGATACCACTTCTTGACAAATGCGATATCTTTATCGCTTGGCTTTAATATTTCGTCAATGAATAAATACCCTGATCTGACTCCATTCTCCATTCGAATCTCGACCAACGGGCACTCATCTAAGGTATAAGGCGTGCAAAGGTCTGATTCTTGAAATATCCAAGATGCATATTGCACTATGGCAGATCGTGTTAGTTTTCCCTCCACCAGATACTTCCTAGCGTGTGTAGTCTACTCACTAATTGACAGTGTATCATATATGCCTTCATTTCTGAAGTCCGCATCACTACCCCGTATATATTCTGTAGCGAGAAAGCCATATTCATTAGCGAAATCCCAGTCCGTACATAGCTTGTTTTTAATCTCTTCCTCGGACATGGTAGGATTGGCTTCTTTAGCGTCACTTATGGCGTCTGCATAACCGATAACCTTGTGACAACGGAATTCGACATGTTGGGCAGCTGATCAGTTAACTCATGAGCCACAAGATAGCAGATAAAAAAACATACCATCAGACCGTAGTTGCTCATGCACCAGACCAAGAACTGGCAAGTATTAGCGCATATGTTCAAGTCGGGTGACTTCTGGACAAACCATGTCCAATCTGTTTTCGGTCAGCGGATGTAGGCAAAAAAAGTCCGAGAGAAAGTACCTCATGAGCCACGACCCCTGGGTCAATCCCCTCATAAAGCATCATCTGATTTTCCTCATCCACTAGAGAGCTAGCCGTTGCGTCAATATCACGATGGCCATAAGTAGAGTATGCTGCCTCCTCTACAGCATAGATGTGTAGTGTATCCGGTGGAACATGCCTGTTTCGATGTCCCATCCATACATTCTTGTTAAAGTAATTGAAACAGTAGCGAGGGCTATTCCCATTATTGGTCGTGGTCTCATGAAACGCCAAGCTGTGTCCATTTTCGGCGCTGGCCGCACCTAGTTTACATGCCCAGATCTGTATGCCTGCTTCGAACGCTTCTCGTAAGGTCTCCCTCATTTCCGGAGTAGCGTAACAGTAACGGACTGTTCGGAGACCATTTGCTCGACGGGGCCACGGTTCGTAGTCGGCGCCTCCGAAAACTGTATATTCGTTTGCGTCAGAATACATCCATACAGGTTAGGTGACGTAAACACTTTGCCTCCACTCGGCTGGCTGTGGGGTGTTAACGCACCGGTGACTGCTCTTGGTTTGAGGGGCTTGGAGGAGTTTGTCCATGGCTGTTCACGGCCATCCCCATTGGGATCCGGGATTTCTTTTGGAATCCTTGGTTTGTTGAGAAAAGGCGGCCGCTCCTTTTTATCTTTGGGGTTTTTGGGCACTATAAGCGTTAGTGGTCAGTATGAAAAACAGGCGATCTTTGCCAGCTACCCCAATAATATCCAGAGGCTGAGTAGACCACGCTGAACCACACAAAAAGAAGCATGGACAGCTGCATTATTTCTGAAGGCTGATGGCTCCAAGGTAAAATGGTGTACTGGTTAGAAGGACCGAGCGAGATTAGAGAAGTTTATGAAGTATTTTTTATCACTTGTTCTGACTCACATGATATCCGGTCATGTTACCGCAACGGATGGGGAAAAGGTGGGCGGTATAATTAGCTATGCTTCACCTTTTTGAGTCACATTCGCTCATTTCAGTCACAGCTTCGTTTTTTTTTTCTCCCACAAAGTGGTGACAACCTCACAAAGAGCCATAGTTCCTACTCGCAATACCGTTTCCCATCCTTCCGCAGGCGCAATACCGCCACCATCAGGAAGGGATGTTCTACAGCAGATGATCTCAAATGATCCAGATCGTGTCCGCCTACCCCCTGCGCAAGAAGACGACGATGAAGATTTCCAGCTGGATAGCGACATCATCGAAGAGCGGCCCGCCGTAATAACAGCACCTTAGCACTCGACGATGGTGATCCAACCAGATAGTCGACTAGTTAACAGCACTTTATCGTCGAAAGACATCGGGGAACTTCCACCTAATAATCACCATTCTGTAAAGGATTTAGCGAGTTATCACGGCTACAGCGAGGCTACTATACAGACAGTCATCGCAAACGATAGAGTTGCCGAGCTCTTCCGGCCATTTACTCGACGCTGCGCCCCAGGCGGAGACCCGGCTAGGTTCAACTTCGGTCAGGCTCGCAACCTACAAGATAAAGTAAAGATCGCGAAGACCTAGAAATAAAAGTTTCTTAATCCTTCGGCTAGGGAGCCTAGATCGGTTGCTAGGGGAAGGTTCAACTTTACGGAATATGTCTACTACATAATTATCCAGCTCCTCTTTTACTACTATAAACCGTAAGGTATACTATTATACCCCACGCATCTCGATTTCTCTTTATAGGTCGGACGCGCCACGCTTTTATTTTAATATGCAGAGCGCAAATTCCAGCGGAAGCTAGTGAACTCCCACCCTACGCCCGTGGGACCCCGTACAAAGAACCAGTCCCGACCGGAAGCCGCATCCATGTCCGCCCGCGCCAAGCAGCTGTTAGAGAACATCCCGAAGTGTAAAGGCCACAGGGCACTAGCCCCGGCATGGCTCTCCAGGGATGCGGCCCGGTGTCGGTGTCGCAACGTAGCCATTAAGCTGGATGAGAGTCTGGCAGAAAAGGACCAATACGAAGCGCAGTACCATCAAGACCCCACAGAGTTCACTAGAGGGTTATTCCTCCGATACGAAGAGCAAGCGAACCGGTACAACCGCCTATACAAGGCATTAAAGCACCGCGCGGAACGAGAACAAGATGTCATCGACATGGGAGTCGAGCTAATTTACTGCTTCAAGTGATATACAAAGGTTGAAAGTAGTATTGCAGTACTGTCAAAGCAAAGTATCGGGATATGTGACTTTGAAGTGGAATTAAGAACTATCTTCCTAAGCTAGTTCTATTTTATTGTACTGATTTGGCACTCGATGGCTGGCAACATGTGCTGAATCCACGGTCTTCCAAGACCTACTGTTATGGCGGAGGAAAATACCTATCTACAGGCACCTGTTTTGTGCCTGTAGGGTCCCAAGGGTACCACGCCTTGACAAACTTCACATCCCAGTGAGATATCTCTGTGGTGGGGTGAATACCAGCATATACCCTTTGCTGAGTTCTTGGATCTTGCATCCAGGCAACTAGCGGGCACTCTGCAATGCTATTTGCGCACGCTGGTTTAGCGTACGCAAAGGAAGCGTATATCATGATTGATTTGAAATCTATCGGGCCGTTACCTTCAGCGTAAGTGCCAATTGATGGTACTTTGGTGAATTGCAAAGCGCCCTGGAAGTTGTATCTCGTCTGGATCGCTTCGTCGTTGCATATCTTTTCGTGGGTCTGGCTACCAAACTCCTGTCTGGCTGCGTTGTAGACCGCTTCATAGTCCTGAAGCTTCTCGCACCGAAATTCCAATCCTGTGTCCCTGTCCGGTCGCTTTTGCTCATGTTCCATGCCTAATAAGTGGCCAATCTCGTGGACGACAGAGGTGGTGGTCGCATCTATAGATACATATAGTGAGGGATGGTCTACAAACCCGACAGAGCTCGCTGAATGGCCTCCAGTCAGTCGCAAAGGTGTGAGATACACGTGCACAACGCGGCCCATGGCCCACGGCTGCTGGTGCTCGGGCTTTCCCACCCAGCGTGGATTGGTTGCGGGATTCTCATCGAACTCTGTGAAGCAGTACCGTGGTGTGTAGCTATTGGGGAATTTGGTTTCGGAAAAATGAATCCCGTGACCAGTTTGGGCGGACGCTTTGCCACCAAGAGCCTTATACCATTCTGCAACGGCGCAGGAAAAGACCTGATGTCCTCGCTCTCGCTGGGCTGGCGTAGCCCAACAAAACTTGATGATATGTCTTCTATCCGCATCTTCATTGCTCTTCGGCCAGCGGAGTGCCGGCTTTCTCCCAAACTCGCTCGCAATTCGAGGGTTCAAAACTGTGGAATGATTGCTGTAGCGTTCAGTGGATCTTTTCTGGAAGTCTTCAGTATTATCCCTAGTGTACACTGCAGCAGGTCGTAGAGGGGCGTTAGGATCGGAGGGCGGAGTCCATGCCACACCGACGGTTAAAGTGATGGTGTTAAGCCATAGGGTGAGGAGCAATAACAGATTCATTATGTAAATGAGATGAAGAGTCGTCGATATAGCGTAGCAGCGCTTCTACCTTCGGGTGGGGGATTTTATGTTCTTGATAGAGGCATTACCTAGTTTCAAGAACAGGGGAAAATTACCCTCTGTGCGCCTGTGCGCCTTTTGGTCGATGTGAAATATTGGGAGAAAAAAAATGAACAATGACAAATATGCAAGGGTCGGTAAATGGAGTGAGATACCGCGTAGAGAGCGAAACCCCAAAAACACCACTGAACAATGTCGGCCAATTTTAGCTGTGTAAAATTCACGCCGCTATTGCGCGTGGCCCATTCTTTACACAGGACATAGCGAGAAATAAAGTAAATATTTGACTAGCTCTTGCTACCAAAGTAGCCATTGGCAATATAATAGAGACTTTATGATACCTACCATGCAAAAGTTCCTCAGCCCATGACTTCGTTAAATAATAACAAATACCAAGTATATAACAGTTCTTATCACCTGCGCCGGTCATCATGAATTTCAAGATCCTCCGCCGGGCGCAGTTTGGTGTACAGTTAATAATATACAACAATCAAACACCCTCGCTGCAACGCCAAAGAATAGAAATCCGCTCAAAAGACAAAGCGCCTGTATCCATGCAAGCATGTTGGTAGGAGCCTATACCGCTCAAGCCAAGGCTACAAAAAAAAGCAAAGAAAGGTATTTGATCTCCTCACCTCCCTCCATTCATGGCATTCTGATTAAATCCACTTGTCCCATGGCTTGCCTGGGCAAGGTCCGGCAGCACTCCATTCATCGAGATTCCGTCTTCGTATCCCGAGTACCCGGTCATGTCCGCCCAGTCCCACTCGAGCGTCATAGGCATTTTCCAGAGGTCTTGTGGTACGCTGTTGAAAGTCTGATCGAAGGTACCCATGGTCATAGCATTCATGTTCATGGCGCCCATGTCGGCTGTAGACATGGGCATGTTGTTCTGTAAGAGCTGCGAGGCGAGCGAGGGCGAGCCGAACTGGGACACTGCGTTTGGTTGTTGAAGATTGGCATGTGAGAAGTTGGGTGAGAAAGGGAATGGCTGGCTTGGCATTAGTAGATAGATCTGGGCTCGAGGATATCAAACTCACTTCATTAAAGCCATGGAAATCAGGATTAAATATCATCTCCTGCTGCTGGCCTTGTGGTGGACTTGCGTGGTTGTTTGAGCGTGGTGATTGCTGACTGCGACTGGTGGAAAGCAACTCCCTCTCGGTAGCTTCAATCTTAGCATCTTGCTCGCTGTCGCCATGCTTCCGCTTGCGCCTGGATGCATGCTCGCGGTCAGTCTTGTCGAGTACAATCGTTGCAATGCGTTCAAACTCAGCGCAGACACTCAGCATGCGTTTCACGCTACCATTTCCTTGTTCATTCTTGAGCATGCTCAAGAAACTCACGACCAACTTCATGAGCTTAAGATCCGACCTCGATCGCGTATCTTGTGGGTTTTGTAGGATATTTGCAAACAACGTAACGAGTGCTGTGACAGGGAAGTAGATGATCAACCAAACGCAGGACTGATCACCTTTCGGTATGTATTTGAGGAGGTGTATGGATGCGCGGGCGGCTTGAACGCACAATTGCGCCGACATGAACACACGTGGATTCAAGGGCCGAGCGTTGAGTCCCTGAATAGCAAAGTTGGATAGCCTACTCGTCCAGTATCCATGATGCACGCTCATGCGATGGATGGTGGTAAGACAGTTGTAGTATCCGAGGTGTAGCACAGCGACTTGCAGAATGAGTGGTGTATGAGATGCTTTAATATCGTGCTCTGGTCGAAATTCCAATGGTATGCCGTCTTTCCACGTTTCCAGCTCTTTGTCTAGCTCGCCAATGGTGTTGAGCAGTTCGCCATCCGTTTGCTTCGTGGCTTTGACGGAGTACAGACGCTTGTAGACATGACTTTGAATTATGGAGAAGGTACACATGAGGCGGAACAGGTTCATTTTTCCCTTGCCATCAGACAGCGGAATGTTGCCAATGTTATCTGGTGGGTCTTCGCTTGGGAGCTCGACGTTCATGTCATCGTCGTCCTGGATGGGCGGGCGTCCGGAGCGCAGGCAAATGTCTCTGTCAAGCATGTAGGCAATCCAGAAGACTCTCTTGCGTTGTTCGACTTCGGAGGCATTCAAGTTGAACCCGGCGCCTTTTTTGTGGAGACCAATACTATGTGATAATCGGATAGCAGCTGCGATAAAGAAGTAAGTTGGCTGTGGGTTTGGCGTGCCCAGCAGAAACAGCCCCTGTCGCGGTTAGTCATGTGAAACCGCTAAATGAGTGGGGTTACCTACGATGCCTAGTAGCGCCTGGACGCTGAGGAGGTCAGTGTTGCGCATAGTCAATTCCACTTGCACGCTCATGGCGTTCTTTAGATACTGCCAGGCCTTTTCATCTTCTTCTTGCGGTACAAGATTGCTCATCACACGGAGACGGTGAGCAAAGGCAAGGGCTACGTTCAAGCTAGCCCACCAGCCCGAACCTTCATAGGGGTCCTTCGAGTAGTGTTTATCGACCAAATGCATGAAGGTTGGTTCGTGGAAGAGCGGAAACATACAGTTGAAGTTTTCGAAGTAGTCCTTTAGTAGGGATAGTGCCTCAGGCTTTGGCGGAAGCTGTCTATATACGCGTCGTTTGAAGATGTCTTGGAAGACATCTGGGCGCCATTGTATCCACTTGTTGTCCTCAATGGCAGCGGTTGAGATCATATCCTGGAATGAGTCGTCTCCCGTCTTTTCGTTGACCCATTGTATACCCTTCGGCGAGAAAATGGAAAAGCCTGAGGATGAGCCTATGTACCTTGTTTCCCCGCAGTTATTTGTGACCAGCGAGCACATCATCTCAGCCAAAGCATCCTCTTCCCTTTCACCGCTCCTTTCGGTAGCAGTCTGCTGTGGCGGCTCGGGCGATGTGGTGCCGCTCCGCGGGCTGGGCAAGCCTGGTTGGGTAGGCGTGTCATCAGGCTTGTCGGTCCACTGCGTTGACGATGCTCTACGCTCTTCTGGACTTGGGGCCTTTGGAGTTCCTTGAGTGCTCTGCCTGGCTCTGTCGGCCAGGCGTCGCTCGAGCGTGGCCAGGTCGGTGCTGCCGTCATCATCTTCGGGCAAGACGCCTGAGAGACGCATGAGTGACTCCATACGTGCAAGACGGTTCTCAAGGCCCTCGATATACTTGGCGCTATTATTTGTCAGCTGTCAGCCACGGCGCATTCGAGGGTATGTTGGGCGTAACGCACCCCTTGGGCGGCTGGCGCTTCTTCTCGACCTGAGTGAAGATGCACTCGGTCTTGTAGTTTTGACAGTGGGTGCAAGCGGGCATCTTGCCATCGCATTTAATCTTCTTCTTGCGACACATGTCACAGGCCTAGGAACAGTCAGCCCTCAGACAGTCGGTCTAGAGCAAAGAAGAGCCGCCTACGCGTGCAATACGCCGCCTTTTTGGATCGCCCTGATCGTGGACATCGTCTAAATCATCTGCAGCGAAGAGTGGACCGGCGAGCGAAGGGGGTATGGGTGAACCGTTTGGGTGCATGTTGCCAAAAATGCGCGGCGGCGGGTTCATCAGCGGCGGACCGGGGGCATAGAAGCCGGCATTGGAGCCATCCATGGCTGTGTGGGAGGAAAGGAAAGAGGGTTCGGCGCGGTGCGGTGGTGCGGTGGTGCGGTGGATGTGCGGACAGGAAGCAAGACGGAGCAACTGCGGGGGAGGGTCGATCGGGCGCTGCGACCACCGGGAGAGGGCGAGGGTGGTTTTGTGGGCACTGCAGATGGCGAGTGCGTCGAGTGCGTCGAGGGCCCAGGGCGGTTTGAGGGCTTCTGAAACGCAGCCGAGGTGACGAGCGACCGGGATGGGGGACGAGGGGAGAGGCAAGAGCGTCTTTGCGACAGCAGCCACGACGCCCGGCGTTAACGGCTGCGGGAAGGCACAGTCAAACAGCCACAGCCATA
>Ga0247757_10000962_pt1 | contig 21304 bp, 20 predicted proteins | sample UWRJL126311R4_FD_180929 | JGI IMG/M metagenome (GOLD analysis project Ga0247757, IMG submission 180929) | Plant litter microbial communities from Arlington Agricultural Research Station in Wisconsin, United States - UWRJ-L126-311R-4 | ecosystem: Environmental > Terrestrial > Plant litter >...
CGCCGCCTCCACCACTGGCAGCGCCCCCAAGAGCACATCTTCCCGTCCTCACCATACAAACACCCCCTCAACGAAGCAGACAAATTTTTGAATCGCCGCCACGTTCAAGAGGGCCATCACCTATCTCACATAGCACACCTCCTAGAGGGAATACGATGCATAGAGGGCAATCTCCATCTTTATCTACACAGAGCCACAGGTCACCAACTGCCAGTCCGGAACCGAACCGGACCGTGTCTCCTGCATTTTCTACAGCGGCCACACTGGTACGAGCCAACACCCCAGCATCGCAACCACAAAACACATCTCCACGCCCCGAAATACCGATGAGATCGATATTCCCAGTCTTTGACCCTACCAAAACGCTCTCACAACAAGCATACAAGCCTACTCAAGCATCACCTACCCACATTCCAAGAACTCAAATTAGTAGATCACCTTATTCTCCTGAACTTTATGTTCCACATAGCAGCCTCGCACATAATGGCAGCACAAGCCCACCACCAAAACCTTTCTTTACACCATCCCACCTCCTTGATAACCTCTGGTTAGCGACCAATGGCCAGGAAGATCCTGCTGTGCAAATATACACTTTGCGTATGCACCGCGCGACAGCAGCAAACCCGACAATTACCTTTGGGACCACACCGTCTCTTCCCTTCTACAGCTTAGCTCAATCTAATCTTGCGGGGAGTCATGAAGTCCCAAGTATCATGAACGAGTTGTTAATTCAACGGCACCATCCTACCCAGCCGCGTGTTTTGCCTATCGCCCAGTTGGATTTGATGACGCCACCCTTGACGGACAACTCAATATTCGACCCTCATCAACAAGATCCCGTAACGCTTCTTACAAGCATATTTCCGAAGTTAGCAGCGCTCCAAGCTCTTGACGCGGCTGCAAATTCCCCAGCAGCGTCACACATAGCTCTGATGGATCCTGGTGCGACATCACCAGCAGCCCAGCGGTTGGCAGAAGACGTTCTTGCTGGTGCAGCCCAGCGCGAGTGTTGCGCTCTAACCTGGACACGCGACCCTTCTGAAAACAACACCAATCCCTGGGCTCGGCATATGCCCTCGGGAGGTTCATACCAACTCCATCACCCTACGCTAGGGAACTTCCCCATTCACATAGAAGGTGACTGTTCCGTGATAAATCAGCCGTCGACACGACCAGTGACCGCAATATATGGTCATAATATGCCCGCAACACCGCGACTACCTCACCAAAAACCAGCATCTATCTCTATCCTTAACCCATACATCCTGTCTCCCTCTTCACCGCGTGCCAACGCATTTTCGCCTCTTCAGCCCCCTCCACGATTCGATAGTATAAACCAGGATGCCCGTCCCATTTCCATCACGCCATCTGAGATGTCCGTCACACAGCTCCCCACCACCACCGATGCCACCCAAGACGATGCTATGCTCGCCCGTCTAGACTTTAGCAACGATGCTCTGATTCTCAATCTGGGCGCCCTCACCCGATTTGGAAACCCTTTTCTCGTTGACGTTGTTTGCTCGGCGCTGCTTTCCGTTGCCGTTGCCGAAGCCGTCCGCTCTCGGAAATCTCGCAATCCTAGCCGTGAGAATTTTGAGCCGCCACCCCCAAGCTCCAGCCATGGTCCCAAGCCAGACTCTGACGCTAAAGCATTTAAGAATGCGTTTAAAGACGGGTTCAACGCGGTCGGTGGAAAGGTTAAAGTGCCGAAAGCTCCAGCAGAAAGCCTGCGGAAATGGTCACGCAAGGGCAGCGAAGCAACGAGCCGGAGTGAAAGTTTTGACAAGGACATCGAACTAGGCGAATGGTACGGTCGGAGCAAAACCAAAGAGAGTAAAAAGGCCACGAAGAAACAGAAGAAGGAAGACGAAAACAAACTTCCGTTTGTTGCACGCACCATCATCACCGTCTTGACCTTTGCATTCAAGGCGATGGTGTTTGCACTGAGGATAGCGATCAAGATCGTCGCTGGTGTCGTAGTGATGATTACGAGGAACTTCAGCAGGCTGTAGATCAGCATGGAGTATGACAAAAATTTACACGGGCTGTATATAGGGGGAGGGATGGCTTTTTTGGGTTCTGTTCATGTGCTTGCATCTTCTCATGTCGTTCGCTCTCTTTGACTTGGATACCATTTTCATTTCAGTTCGCCTGTTGCGAACCTTGGTCATTACTTACCCAGAGTTTACGGTCATCATATGGAGCGCCACTGGTGCAGCGCCTAATATATTCTGAAGATTTCGCACTTCGCGTCTTCAATGTCTAAAACCATGCCGTGCAATATTCAAATCATACATTTATAAAGTCTCTGTGGTTCGGTAAGGCTGTTAGTTCCACTATACATACGACCCAGCTGAGGGAGCGAGAGTTGTTCAGCATTTTGCTCCTTCCTACGAAGGCCGCTGTTTACCCATGCCTACTAAACGTTCAATCGAACAACCAAGGGACAAGGCTAATGAACTAAACACGATGCAATGGCTGACTGAGCTTCAGTTCAAATAACTGGTATTTCGATTTTGTCTTCACGCTTCTGTGTCAGCGAGTCAGATATAGCTACGGCTGTATACTAGGCAGTCCACCCAACTCCGGCAACCGCTAAGACGAAAAAAAGAAGGGGATAACTCGAAAATACGAGTATGAAAAAACCACCCTCCTAGTTGAGGTCCCTCGTTACCAAGTCAAAGCCTTGGACCGAAACTCTATTTGTAACAGTGCAAACCATCAATAGTCTCAATGCCTGGTACGTCTTCGAAGAAGTACTATACACCACTTTCAATTCAGGCCCTTCCAGCTAAGAGGGACTAGCTGCCTTGGCACTAGGCTTCTGGCCACGCATCATGGTGTTGATTTGATCTTCTGATGGCATCGTGGGTAGGGGCGTCAACCAACTTCGTCCTTTATCGAACCTTGAGACGGCCTTTACAAGTCTGATGAACAATTGCGTATTGCTCTTGTCTACTCGATCTTTGAATGTGTTGATCAGAGCTTGAATTGTCATACCCTGAGGGGGTAGTGCCTTGTATATCTCGCTGGCCGAAGGAAGGCGGTTTTCTAAAGTCTTGTAGTTAGTCCACGATCCAATGACGGTGATTGATGACTTACGTGAAGCATTTCCAGAGGCGGCGGGACTACCAGCACGGCTCCCGTTAACCTGAGCCGCCGGACTACCCGCGCGACTGCCAGGTGGGCTAGCACCAGGGGTGCCTGTCCCCATGCGGACCTTGAGTTTGTGCATTTTCTGCTTTCCTGCATCGGTCATTTCACTATCACTACCAGAAGCCGCTCCACGTCTAGAACCATCATTGAGATGTGCCAAAGAAGATTTGCGTGAAGGATCGGCGTTCTTGTCATGGTGCTTCTTCTTGTGCTTTTTACGTGCGGACTCGTTGCCACTAGCTTCTGACAAGTTCGGCGATCCGGGACGCTTTTTCTTGTTGACGTCGACGGGACGGTGGGTGCCGGACGGTGTGTTTGGGCCCTTAGTTGAAGTACCAGAGGCGGGCTTATCACCATCTGCAGATTTTCCATTCTGCTCAGCTGCCTTGCGTTCCTCCTCTTCTTTGGCTCTCTGCCGCTCGGTTTCAGAATCTGTCTCGTCTTCGGATTCGTCGCTATCATCCTTGTAGTCATATTGTTTCTCACGCTTAACGAGAGCCCGCCGCATGCTCCTCTCTAGTTCTTTCGCTTCTTGTTCCTGTTTCCTAATGCGCTCTTCTTCCTCGTAGACCTCACGTTCACTCCTGAGGTCAAAAGCAGCGGCACCGAGCTGGTCGCGTTTTAACTTCTCAGTAGCTTCCTTGACATCAGCCTCTTCCCCCTCGAAAAGACCGTTGAGACCCTCTTCATCATCGGCAAAGTCTTCCTCGGCGTTAAAATCAATGTCGTCAGCGTCGGCTTCACGTTTTATGAAAGGCATGTCTTCATCGTCCACCTTACGGCGAATCCTGCCTTCATCATCGTATCCTCCACCGACTCTCGTTCGCATCCCCTTATCGCGCTTCTCCCGCTCGGCAGTTTCATTCTTGGTGCGCTGCTTAGCCTCTAGCTTGACGAAAAAGTCTGCTGTTTTCTCTTTGAACAGCTCAGGGTCTTCAGTCGACTTGGCTTTGGTCTTCATGTTAAACCTATACCACCGCTCCATAGGCACAAGCTGCACTACCGGGCCTCGGCCATCGACGTGCTCGGTAGTGAGCATGACGTGAGTTTCAGACATTTCCGATTCATATGTTCCAACCCATGTTTGCTTGTTGTCGAAATCCTCCAGGTGCCAAGGTAGGGTTTCTTCATAGCGGAGGAGCTGGCGCTTCTTTGCTTCAGGTGTATCGTCGGCGCGATACTTCTGCTCCGTTTTCTTCTGGAAAGCCGGCGTCTTCTTGCTACCCGTTGGCGCGATTTTGGCTTGGTTCTCCTCACGGATCTTGCGGCGCTCTTCTTTCAGCATCTCCATGCGCTCTCGCTCCCTCAGCTCTTCCAAGTCCTCCTTAGACTCCTCCTCCTCTTCGAACTGCGCGCCCGCGCCGCCCGGTGGAGCTCGGGGATCGCGGCGATGAAGGCGCACCGGAGGTGTGAACTGCTCTTCATTTTGGATGGCGACACGGTCTCTGCTCTGTAGTCGCATGACGTGATGACGGAGTTCTTTTAGGTCCTTGCGGGTAACAACGAGAGGATATGAGCGGGCGCCCTTTGCGAGGAGTTCCTGGCGCAGAGCGTCGACAGACACTGTAGCTTCGCTAACTGCTGTGCGATTCATGTGTGTCAAGGATGTGACGGGCCGGGTAATAGTCTTGAGTGGCCGACGAGGAGCGCGCAACACGGTAGTTGCCTGTGGACGTTTACGGCGTACGCCATTTGCAGTGGGAGTGCGCGCATCCCGCGCTGGAACGGTGAGCGGCGTCGGGGCTCCGTTCATGGCGGAGACAATTAAGAGCGAAGGGCGTGCGTGTGGGGGGGAGAGCGAGCGTGGAGAGACTGATGTTGATAAGGCGTGCGGCGAGGCTTTGTTGCTCTCATTGAATACTCAGCATCAGGTAACGAGCAAGCCCATGATCACGTGGATATGCTTGGCGGGGCAACAGCCTTTGCCAAGCCGCTAACCCTCGAACTCTCATGCATACGCCTCATGGTGATTTGGTAGATACGACCCTCCGCACTGCCTGATCCGTAGTCGTGCAATCGCTAGTCAGGATCCTGGCTCACTGTCGATTCTACCACTGAGACGGTCGATGCAAATAGAGGTAGCCCGCTTCACTTGCCCAATATGAGCAGCCAAGCTCAACCCAACAGTACACTGGAGGATCAACTACGCAATATGATTCTCAGCAATGTCACCATCGGCGGCAACAACTCTGGATCAGGAGATCGTCCTCAACACTACCAGCGTCCAGGTCAAAGAATTGGCCGTGGACGTGGCCGAGGCAGCTTCCCCGGACGAGGAAGCAGGTACTATCAGCCACATGGTCCAGATGCCCAAGCTTCACATCTTGGGAAGCCACCATATATGCCAGCGGAACACAGTAGCAACCATCAACCCCAACAGACATTGCTCCATTCGCAGGGTGCACCTATGCAACTGGAAACACCAATCAAACTAGCTGGGCCCTCTGTGTCAGGAGAACGTACAAATGCGATGCTGTCAAGATCATACCGGGGTCGCGGAGGTCCAAGGATCCATCAATCTCAAGATTCAAATGTCAATGTCACAGATGCACTGGCTGTACCTCGACTGCTGCAACGCCCGAACCGGAACCCAGCAACTCAACGCCAACCCTATCAGAAGCCCTATAGTCCTCCAGGGTACCAGCAACGCCAAAACTTTCCTGTAGAGGATTCTTCTGTTCAGATCAGCTATCTGGACCAGCTGGCTGCGCACGAAGTGTCAAAAGTCGAAATTTCACTCAAGGAACTTGAGGAAAAAGAGTCTTTTAGGCAACGACTGGAGAACACCCTTCAGAAGGCATTCGTGGAAAATTACGCCGGCGATATCGCGTCAATCAATCTTGTTGGTTTCGGTAGTCTAGCTTCGGGCTTTGCGACGCCAGGATCGGATATGGATCTTGCTCTTGTACCAACATGGAAAGATCCTTCCAAAGCGCATCGAATTGGAATTGATCGAGAGATTCCGCGCTTGCTAGAGCGGGCCGTTCTCGACGCCAAGATGGGTGGACGACTCTTGACCCGAACACGTGTGCCCATTCTGAAGGTATGCCAGAATCCTTCTGAAGAACTGTACGGTGCCTTGTATGAAGAGCGCCGAAAATGGGATGAACTTCCTGAAGATGAACAATATCCGCCACCTGTAGCTCCACCTGAGCCACATTTCAAACCCTCGGCCGAGAGTGAGGCGAAGAAATTGTCCCCTACAGAAAATAAGCACAACGACTTCCCAACATTGGAAGAAGCAAAGGTGGCTACTAAGACTACGCACCGGGAGCTCCCTAAGAGTCCATCTACAGAAACCGATAAAGTTGATGTACGGCACACTGCTAGTAAGGACAACGAAAATCCGCCTACGGCACCCAAAGAGCATCATCCACGTTCTGAGAAGCAGTGGCTACGCGAGAAAGTCCTCGGACCTCTTGACTTTCCCAAGTCTGGAATTGGCATACAATGTGACATCAACTTCGAAAACCCATTGGCTATTCACAATACCCACCTGCTATGGTGCTATTCTCTCTGCGACCCTCGAGTACGTCCTATGGTCCTTTTCGTCAAGGCTTGGGCCAAACAACGCAAACTCAACAGCTCGTACTCTGGCACGCTCTCATCATACGGCTGGGTCCTCATGGTTCTTCATTATCTTGTCAATGTTGTTCAGCCTCCTGTATGTCCCAATTTACAGCTGTCTTGGCGACCCGGTGCAACCAACATGGACGATTTAGAACAAATGTTTAAAGAGACCACCATTTCAGGATACCTAGTCCGCTTCTGGCGGAACGAGGAAGAAATCAGGAGCGCGGCCACCAACGGCCGATTGACTCAGAATACGCAGAGTGTGGGTGCGCTCTTGCTCGGTTTCTTCCAGTACTATGCCTCTATACACTCACCGTTTCAATACGGCCACAAGCCGCCCTCATTTTACTGGACGACCGAAGTTCTGAGTTTGAGGACTCTTGGTGGTATACGTAAGAAATCGGAGAAAGGCTGGACCGGTGCAAAGACAACCTATTCCAATGGCAAAGAGGTCCGGCATCGATACCTCTTTTGCATCGAAGACCCGTTCGAACTCGATCACAATGTTGCTCGCACGGTTACTCATAACGGCATCGTAGCTATTCGGGATGACTTCAGACGCGTGTGGCGGATTCTAAATGCCGTTGGCAGGAAGACCCAACCCGAAGGCGGGCTTTTCGATGAAGTAGTCGAGAAAGCGCCACCTCTGACACCAAAACCAACCGAGGATGAGGCTGGGAAACCGCGAGTCACGGAAGAAGCTGCAACTAATGAATCAAAGCTCGTAAAGCAGGATGAGGATGCGAAGGGTTCATCTCAAGTCGCAGCCGACGTTGAGGCGACTTGAGCTTGAGATGGTCTTTCGCTTTAACTGCTTCTCTCTCTATCGATTGGATATATCTTTTCCGCCTTGTCCGCATGGTGGATTGCATTGCACGGGCGTGGTGGCAAACGGAGTTTTGTCGCATCATCTCAGGTCCAGGGTTTTGACCAGCTATGATGACCTGTCTTATATGATACAAGACATGTATCATATCTATAAGAAGGGGCATATTACACTGGCCAGCATCGACGACGAATTGTTCCAAACAGAATGTTCGGAAGGATTTCAGTCATCAAAGAGGCGCTACACGAGGTATTGGCGTGAACATGCCTATATAATCCCAAAAAACAAGAACTTTATACACAGAGTACATACATCGGTGACAACGGCTCGAGCCCATCATTCTATAAGTCTAACATCTTGAACACAAAGTTCACAGGGGACTAGGACACAACGCAAAAGGTATTGTAGCCAACAGATTTTATTCAAAGGTAGGATTTTATATATCATCCCGAGGGACGTCTAGATGCTTGTGCGCTTAGGCGCCTCGAAACTATTCCTTCTGCCCCAGTTGTTCGGCTGGTGCTTCAAGAAGGCACCTACAGCGCCGAGGTAACCCTCATGCCTGAGGAAATAGGCCTGCTTTGTGTTCTTGGACCAGAATTTTATAGCGTAGGACAGCGTGTGCATTGTCTGCGCGTGGCCGCCGATGAAGGAGCCACCAAAATAAATCTTCTCTAGATTGTGCTTCTCCGCATGCAAATAGGCGATCTGGCCGATGTTGTTCGACACAGCGTACAAAAGGGACCGTGAAATGTCCTCTGATCGGAACTTGGAGGGTGTGGGAGGGACCTCGGATGAGTCTGCTACTCGCTCCTCTTCCGAGTAATGTGACGCGACGCCATTGCAGCCATCTTCTGCTTCGCGCTCAGCAGCGCGCTTCATTTTGTATACCTTGCCAAAGGAACTGGCGATGTGCGTGCTCTTAAGCCCGATTTTGTTGTATCCGGCGCCGTAGATGTCACCTACAAGCAGATCAACCGTCGAGTTGTCGCCCTTTTCGGCGAGCTTGAGCATATCGTCGAAGTTACGAGCCCCAGTAAGGAGCGACAGCAAGCCCCACAATGTTCCGCCTCCTAATGATGTACCGCCAATGCGCTCGTACTGTCGCGGTCCTGAAACCTTGACCATGGAAACACCCGAACCAATGTTAACGAGGAGATAGGGATATATAGACGGGGGTTGCGGCGGGAACGGAATGAAGTCCATCGGGGATTCTTCACGGTAGGTGAAGACCTCGTTCGGGATTTCGGTGATGAAAAAGTCGAGTCCTGCAGGGGTTTTGGTAAGTATCCAGGCCAGCCTTGCCCATGCCACAAGCACGCACCTATTATGAGGCATTCCATCTCATCTTCCCGAATGACCTCCACGCCCAAGGCTTCCCTGATTTTGTCGTAGAACTTGAAGGCGCCGCCACCGGTGGCCATGATACACAGCTCATTGGGTTCGGAGCCATTTTGGCGGCGATGGTCGGCCTGCAGATTGCGTATAAACTCGATGCACGAATCTATCCGTTCCGTCTCGAATTTGAAGAAGTTCAAGCGGCCGCCATTGGAGCCCTCGTCGGGCTCACGCGAGAAGTAGACGAGTTTGGCGAGGGAGCCTCCAATCTAGACGTACGCGAGCTGTCAGGGGCTGGCTTGCGAGCGGGCGAAAGACCCAAGGCAACGCAGGGCGGAACTTACATCGACGGCAACATGGCTGACGACGGCGGTGTGGTTTGGCAGGCGGATGTCGCGTGGGTCGTGCTCGTAGTCGTCGCTGCGTGGGGTGGAGGGCTCCTCTTCGGTGACAATGAAGGCGCCCTGCACGTTGATGCGCACATTGCCCGGATGCAGGATGGTGTCGTGAATGTCCGACTGGACCGTGGTCCGTCGCGGACGGGCAGGATACGACGGCGATGATGCATCAGCAGCTCCGATTTCTCCCGTCGTGGGGTCCGGCGGAGGGCTAGACGGCGACATGGAGCGGGGGCTTGGCTGCAGCCTCGCCCTCTTTGTGCCACGGCGATGGAGACTGCTCACGCGCCGCCGCACACGGTGGGCTTGCGAGGCAAAGTAGGTCGTGGGTCGGAAGGGGGTGCTGAGGAGAGACGGGGCGGGGAGCGACCGAGACGTCGCTATCGCTGATGGTCCTTCCATATGCCTGCTTTGTCACTGGCCTTTGGCCCGCTGGGGAGACGTGATGGAGATTGCGGCGAAGAACTGAGTCCTTGGATCGCCTGCCCTGCCGTGGGCGCTGCCGCCTTTATCAGGGCCATGGTTCCGGACGAGAACGAGGCCGTCGCGCTGTGCAATCCCCGGTGCGCCGGCCCAGGCACGCTCGTTGAGCTCGGTAACCGTGGTGGAGGTGGATATACATCCTCGGGTCAGAAATCCTGGGTTGAGGGGAAGAGACACCAGCCGACCCGTGGCTGCTGGAAAGTCCATCCAATCCCCCAGCCTGCGGCCGCACGCATGCGTATGCTACATGTCTACCGCGTATCTTCCATGCTCCATCTGCCAATCCGCCCTATTGCCACTCGGAGCCGCTCCGTGTGCCGCTGACGTACCGTGCATGTGAGCTCGCGTGTCTGTCCGCTGCAGGGCTGCAGGCCGAGTTCCCCTCTTCGCGGCAGATACGTTACAAAACAATTCAATCGTCTTGGGGGTTCCTCCACGTCTTCTCCCTTCGGTGCGGTTTGGCCTGTGTCGCCGGCGCCTTGGCACAGCCAGACCTCAACCTCACCCTTCACCCTTCACCCCTCGCCCCTCGCCCCTCGCCCCCCGCCCGTCTCCCATTCACCACAGGGAGTGGCCTTCCCAACTGCCGACCCAACCTGGCCGCCACCGGACCCTTTGTTGCTGGAGGTCGCTTGTGCTTCTTTCTCGAGCTAGTCCGGTCGGACATGCGAAATGGCATCCAGTGAAGTCTACGGCATTTGTCGATTCTCCAAGAACCAGGATCCAGAATCAATCGATTCCATCTCTGCAGCCCTCCCCCCTGCCTTAGGTGAACTTCACTTGTGGCTTCCAGTTGTCGGGAACACTCCTCGCCTTCCCCACACATCTGCTACGCACTAGGCGCACCGTAATCCCATCATCACATGGCACTGCTCGCAAAATATGTTTCAAACATGGCAATCTCAATTTGTCGAATCCACTGTGAATTCACCAACCTTGAGGCCCGTTTAAACACCTCTGCCGGTTAAACTACCACCCACGCCAAGTAGACACCCGAACCTGGCCTTTCTCCGGCCGTTAGCATGGTCGGGTCTTCACTCTAATAAACTCGCCTGCCCAGCCTTGGTATGAAGAGATTAAATCCTTTCATTCGACTGATCGAACAGTCTGATCTCTTAGGATACTTGGCTCGCAGTCTTCTCCCGGGACCTGCACCCTTCCCGCAATTCCGTGCCGTATAACCGTATACCCGGTCATGCATCTGGCCTGTTCACCACGCTTCAAGTAACATATCCAATAGCTGACAATTTGCACGCGCCACACGAGTGCATCCATGCGAGTACTTTGACGACAACCACGGCCGGACCCAAGGTACGCTAATCGTGACGTTAGGTACCTTTAGGGCATCCCAAAGTAGCTAGCGAGGTCGACAACGGGCGACCGTACATATCAATCGCTATATGGCTTCATCTATCCAAAGCCGCCTGGACTCCCGTATGAACTCCCGTACGGGGCTCCGTCAGGAGATCACCCTATCTTATCTTCAAGGCCATGCACCGTGTGCTTATTTTGACTGGTTCGTGACCTGTTCGTATGCTTGAGTTTGTAAAACAAAGAGTTTAAAGCTGCCGAAGTTTTCATACAATCCGAGGTGTCGTTTTACTTCACCTATCTCGGCACCGAGTGTGGCGATCTTTCCTCTGTCCGCTTATCGTTTTGTCAAAATGGGGTATTCTAGATTTCTCTTCGCCTCCTTGGGCTTCGCACTTTTAACTAGCGTCAATGCTACTGCCATTGAAAAGCGCGCTGCACTCGACGACTGTCTTACCAAGAACTCTGTGCCAACACTTAACTCAACTTCTGCAGATTATATTCAATCCATCAAGCCTTTCAACACGCGAGTCACGTTCAAGCCAGCAGCATACGTAGTTCCCACTACGGTCAAACATGTTCAAGACGCTGTTTCATGCGGAGCGAGCAATGGGGTTCTGGTCACCGCAAAATCCGGTGGACACAGTTACGGCTCTCACGGCCTCGGAGGAGAGGATGGCCACTTGATCGTGGACATGCGAAACTTTAGCAACGTCACTGTCGACCAAACCGCCCAAACCGCCGTCATTGGAACAGGAGGGAGACTTGGAGATGTTGCAACCGCTTTGTACAGCCAAGGCAAGCAAGCCATCAGCCACGGCACGTGCCCAGGGTAAGCTCATTCGACGTTAAATGTGACCGAGATTTACTAAGGTAATTCAGGGTTGGTGTCGGTGGTCTTTCTCTACACGGAGGATATGGTTTGATATCACGCTTAAAAGGTCTAACACTTGACAACATTATTGAAGCCCAAGTCGTCCTCGCGAATAGCTCAGTCGTTACTGCTTCCACAACTCAAAATCAAGACCTCTTTTGGGCTCTCCGCGGTGCTGGTGCCGCATTCGGTATTGTCACTAACTTCAAATTCAAAACCTTCACCGCACCCGAATCCAACATTGTATTCCAGTATTTCGTTTCCCCGAGTAATGCTTCTCAACTCAGCACCATGATCTCGGCTCTACAGGATTTCACCCGCAATACACAACCCCCTGAGCTGAACATGCGCTTGTTCTTATCCGGATTCTCAACCTTCAGCGGGGTATACTATGGAACCAGAGCGGATTTCGATAAGCTAATGTCACCATTGCTCACAAAGATGGGTATCGGCAGTGGATTTGCATCTGTCAGCACGAACACTTGGCTGAATACCTTGACATCATTTTCAAACGGTCCTCTTGCACAAACCAAGCCTTACGACACACATGAGACATTCTTTGCCAAGTCTCTCATGCCGGAATGGCTCAATACCAATGCTATTGACGCTTTAACAAAATACTGGGATGCGAACGCGCGAAAGAACAACCGAGCGTGGTACCTCTTGATAGACTGTCACGGCGGCAAAGGCTCGGCTATTACAAACATTTCTGCAGATTCAACTGCTTACGCACACCGCAACGCTACCTTCAAGATGCAATTCTATGATCGCATCAATGGCGCAGCTTACGACTCCGCATGGTTCCCATTCCTCAATGGGTGGATCAAAGCCATTAGCGATGCAAGCCCGGGAGTGAACTTCGGCATGTACATAAATTACGCAGACACTAACCTCACGAAGGCGGAGGCACATAGCCATTATTGGCTAGGGCACTACGACAAATTGGTTACTCTAAAGCAGGCCTACGATCCAAAGAAGGTTTTCGAAGGACCACAGTTGGTGGGAAGCTAGGTGGTGTCATGGGCCGCGGCACCTGACTGATTGGATAGATGGCAGGATGCGTAGATTATACAAACCATTTCTAGATGATTTTTGATCACAATAGTGTCAAGTACGATATAGAAGGATGTTGTTTTGATTACGTATAAATTATTCTCCATTGCAATTGAAAATAAAGGAAGAACCCTTTATATAGAGTGGCGTACCGAATTATGCTCAATCACGACAAAACAGTGTTTATGATCTAGATACGGTTCAATAATGTAACATCGAGCTGCAACATGTCATCGAGCCTCACTCGAATTGCCTACATTGTGCACACTAGTATTACCAACCATCCTTTTTAGGCTACTACGGAAATTATCTTGATAGCTGACTCAGGCGCACTGTCCCTGGCTCTCTCTACAGTTATTACTAGGGAGCTGAGAAGCCTAAGAGCATAGAGCTTTTCTTGTTCGAGGAGCTTTTTTTCTCTTCCAAATTCATACACATAACGCGGACTTACGTCCTATGTATTCTGGGGAGGGATTGAATTCATACACCCAATGTGGACATACGTCCTACAGACAAGGATAAGAATCTCCGATTATGTCATATGAGTTACCAAATAGGGCCGCCAAGCATTCGCGCTGGAGACTCGACTTGAGCTTTTCGTAAACTTGTAAGTTCTTATGATACGCAGCTATAGGATGTGCTGTAGGCTCACTCCCCCTCATATAGTAGCACGAAGTGATCATGTAGCCAATAGGGTTCCTGTCCAATAAAGCATTACTGCCCTAGTAGCACAGAACCCAAGTCCGTAAGGATTATTGAAGGACTAACGGAGCACGTGTGTTAGCTATCAGCATGAACGATCCTTTGGATGGATGGATGTATGGACGCCGTTTCTCGCTTCGCAATCCATCCCAAAAGCAGTTATCTCACGTCGCGAACCATTCCCAAAGTAGTTATATTCGCATTCCATCCCCAAAGAAGCACGAACAATGTGACTTTTGTTTTCTGCGGAAAATAAACTAGTTTAACTCGATTCAAGATCTATTTAGAGCGAACGTAACAAATGTTTCCCTTGGTCTCAAGCTCCTCCGGCAAATTGTCGAACCAGGCTTCTCCCGTCTTTCACCACTGCATCGGACCAGCCTCTACCCACCCCCTCCCTCTCTTTACGATGATCTTCAAAGTCCTTATATTCGGGTTTCGCGCAACCAACATCACCCACGACGATTACAAAAACCACTACGAGGCAGTCCACGTGCCGTTGGCAAAGTCCATCGCAGGCCCAACATGGCCTCTGTCGCATACGCGCTACTACTTCGGTGGTAACAAGACGCTTGCCGCGATATCATCGCCTACAGACTGGGACTCGATGGCCGTCCTGACGTTCAAAGACGCTGCGCATGCATTCGAGTTCAACGCCGTGCTCAGTACTCCCGACGCAGCCAAGGCGATCCACGACGACGAGAAGAAATTCATGGTCGAAGGCAGCCCCAAGATGGTGGTGATCGGGACAGACTTGGAGACCACGGTGCCATGAGATCTTGGCTGAACAAGGAAGGCTGTTGGAAATAGCGGTTGGAAATGATTTTACCCTCCGAGTAAAACTGTTGTGGGGGGAGGTATTTTGCTAAAAAGGCGACTTCTTCCAGGTGCTTTCAGAACCATTCGACGGATTATAACTTTTTGCGTCTCAAGATGGGATTGTTTTGGGCCGATACTATAATGTTTCTGTTTGTAGGGGCGAGAAAGGTAGTATATACTGGTAATAATCAAACTTTTTTTTCATCCCGAACTAGGTGCCAGTATTGTTTTGTATTGATGTAGTCTTATATGGCCCAATTGGACGCCTTCCTTAGCTGTTTCTCTGGTATGGTGTCTCGATCCTGGGAGGGCTAGGAAACAGATCGAGTGCCGGCGAAAAATCGGTATGTACTTGGACCGTTTCTTTGATCAACTCATGAACCAATTCAGAAGGATTGTCGGAAGTCCGAGACTGGTGTGGCCTTTCTACAAATCTGCGATAGAAACTAGTCTTCAGCAGCAATGGCTGTGCCCATCGCCACAGACTGGAGAACACTGGCTTCGATGTCGCAAGGCATGCACACGCAAAGGCGATGGCGCACTCTACGACTGAACCAATCAGAAGAATGAAATTTGAGTGACCTGCACTCATAATGGATCCATGAGCAAGCCCCAAAGTGAGTTTAATGGCATATATCCATGTCCCCATCGTTGCCAGAGAACCGAGGCAAAGCAACAGAGCTAACATCAGTTTTTGCGACTTTCGTATCCGCAGCTGGAGTAGGAATGGAATGGGCATGATCAAGATTATCATGTCCGCGCCGGTATTCAGCCATGCAACAATAGCACGGCCCAGTTCTGCAAAGTGTATATCTTCCGGTTGTGGGTAGCTAGGCTGCCTTGTTCTTGAATACGTGATTCCGTACAGAGTTAGATCTACTGTAATGAAACATGGGATCAGGTAGATGATGGATGCCCACCATGCGATGCGAAACAAGCGGTTGTCCATAGTGAAAACATTGCGGTATAGGAACAGAACAGCAAGCTTTACAGATACTGTGGTTGCAGCGCGAAGGCCGGCAAGAGCAAAAAAAACCTGCGATGTGTAAGAATTGGGGTGATGGTGTCAGCGTCAACATCGCACGTTATTAAATTCGCGTTTCTCCCCTAAGCTCTTGCTCTCCAAAGCTGCGTCCGAGCATGCACCTTTGAGAACCACTATGAAAGTGAGCAAAGAACTGGGAGGGATGCATGGGGGACAATAACTGACACCAGAGCGCCAAAGAATCCTTGGTGATGATGTCGACGTATGCAAAGTGAAGAAGAATGTCATACAATGTGAGTCGAGCTTTGCGGATCCTGCGCGATGCCTCATGGACACAGAGCCCGGCAGTTGTTAGGAGAAAAGCCAGGGCAATTGTCGCCTCAACTTGGACGCTTCGATCCGTCATAGCTTGTCTGTAAAAACCAAGCGATGAAGTGTAGCGCTAGAAGGCTGATGTTGGATGAGCGATCGGACAGATGGAAAGGCATGCATCGCAATCTTATGCTATTATAAGCGTGCATGGTGGCATTGCGCAACAGCGCCCCGTAATTATGGGGGCACAAACTGTCAGAAGGAGTGGCAGTAGTTGCGTCCACGTTCGATCCTTCGTTGCCGAGTGCGAATCGTGTTCCCGCATCAGCGCCCTCCAAGACGGTAGTGTGCAGTCAACCGCAACGTTGGGTGTAGCTCTACAGGAAATGAAGACTCATTTACCAACCTCGCTAAACGAGACGATATTTGTCTAATCAAATTCGAAGGCTGCGCGGTTGGACAAGTCACGGAATAACCGGGATGAGTCAGCTGAGGTCGGTGGTCCCGTGTATCCAACGACTGCACAGGAATAAGGTTCGAGACACTACTATCTCATACGCGTCAGTTTTGTTGGTATTGGTCTGGGGAGAGAGCAATTACAGCTACCTTGTGATGCAAAGAGGCTGGCTGGTAGGCTTATATAATCTAAGGCAAGGCACATAACGATTATAAGGAATGTAGCGAGGGCAATGGGCAGAGACAAAGCCTTGCGATGATATTATCAACAATCCTCCATGGTGTACCATGATAACCGAAGATGGAAATTGTGACCTAGCTAGTCTGGGTAATAAAGAACTCTCAGCATCTATACAACGATGCCAAGCCAAACGTGCTTCTCATCATTTAGTAGCTCTAGGGCCTGGTTATGGGTATGTAGATGCATTTACATGTAAGCTACCCGACTGGCTGCAGATTTATATGAAGGAGTGACAAGGAAAGATGCCGATCAACAGCAATATGAGGAAATGAGGGAAGTACAGAAATAGTCTAAGAGTATATTTCCGTAGTGAATGGCATCTAGGAAATATACAGTCTGAAGGAAGAGTCTCGCTGGATGGTAAACAAACATTAGAAAAGTAAACAGCGGAGTGTAATGATCATATATGACGAAGACTGTCAAAAATATACACAGAAACCGTAATGAAGATGCTCTAGACCAATTGAAAGAAAAAATATGAAGGGGAATAAATCATATACATGAAGAGACAGGTAGAACAAAGTAAGGTAATTTGCAGTAAACCACAAACGAATAAACAAGTGAATGACAAGAAAAAAAGGTAGTGTAAAGGCAAAATAGAACAATGTACAGAGAAAGGCTATAGGCATCGAACGGTTCGTCGTGGGTTGCTCTTATGAGACGTTGAGCTTGCGCTATGTTAGAAGTACTGCGGTACCGACGTCCAGCCGTCGAGTAACGACCGTCTCTCGAAAGATGATTGGCTAGAAGACCGGCTTGACGAACGATTTGCAGAAGAAAGGATGTGATCTGATGAGTATTGTGATACAAAGGATGACACTGACGTGTCGGATCTTGCAGTATTGGAACGATGTCTTCGAGAAGCCATTGGCAGATGCATGCTAGTAGTTGAGGAGCTTGCCGACTCCGTGGCAATATAGGATTTCGACGAAGTAGAAGACAAAGCTCTGACACCTCGAGCCGAGCGAAGGGTATTAATTTCGTCGTGCTTTGTGTTGGACGACCGAGAAGTAAAGAAGCGGCTGACAAATGACTGTTTTTGCTTGAGGCGCATCTGCGCGAAGGCAAGATCACAAGTGGGAGGGAGGAGATCTGATGGAATGTCGTAGTTCATGATGGGCGTGATTGGTACGGTTCTATGCCGAGATATAAACTAAAAGAGGGTAGAAATACGAAATGGTACAAAGAGGCTAGCTCTATGCAGTGAGGTAACGAGTGACTGTCTGCTCTGCAGTGGGAGGACCTAGCAAGAAGAATGTTGGATAGTCCTGGACGTATTTGTACGTCCTCGGGAGACAGCTTGGATCTTGTCCTGACGGTAGAACAGCGAAAGATGTGGACTTGAAACATTGGCGTATCGGACGCTGTTCTGTCCGATGCTGTGGGGTGTGCACAACCCTGTAGGTCCGTCGATGCGGAACGCGCACTGTGGAACGCATTCCTGTGGCACAGACTTGTTTCTGTCAGTAGAGACCATATTTACCTGGGCTGCCACAACGCCGTTCTATCAACTATAATATTAAGGACCAAGGAACGCTTAAAAGGAACTCAGCGTGAGCGAAAGGAGCATTCTATGAGCGCTGGCGTTGAATGCAGTAAGTCGCGCAATCGGAGGGGCTGAGTGCTGAGCGTTAGTAGGTGATGACAAGGCAAGGCCTCGGGATTGTACATCAATGCATCACACCCGACTCTACTGGACAGAGCGATGGTGTTCAGCGGACGCGACTTGGAGGACGAGAATTTGCTGGAACTGTGCACCTGGTGAGTGGGGTCTCATATTGGCACTACGGAAGGGTTACGCCAATAAGTCACAACTAGTCTAGCGAAGTCCTATCCGTGCAACAACGTTGCTAGCCATGCAAATTTACTCCACCTAGACACGCATGTTGTATCTCTTGAGGCATGTCAGAACCCCATCTTTTGCCATCTTCCCGTGGCAGCACCTACCACTCACAACCACCCCTGGGGCACGCAGCTCACTAGTAGTTGAGCGGGTCTGCGTTGTACCGTGCGCGCATCCTGCTACTCTCAGCCCCCGTCTCTGCCGAAGTCTGGCGGAGCGTCTCCATCTCGAGTTTCAGTTTCCTTATCTCGCGATCTTTCATAACGATCGTACGATGCAGGTCACAAACTTCGTCCTCTAGCTCTTGGATTCGCTTTTCGGACTGTGAATGTAGATTCATGTCCGCCGTGCGCTGACTCTCTGCGTTGGGTGGAGTCTCTGGTGAGAAGTCGAATGGTCGGCTATGGTGCAAATCATGTCCTCTTCTAGGATGAAATCGCACAACTGCCAATGAACCACTGCCTTTTGATTGTCTTGCGCGCTTGCGCTTGCGCTTCTCTTGCCTGTTGCGAAGACGAGGATCCAAGGGAGCTATGGCTTGATTATCTGTCAATGACATTGCCTGGTGAGCATATTCCTGTTGGATCATCTCTGATTGCCTTGCCTGCGCTGGAAAGGCCGCCGCACCGACATACTGATTACTTTCCCACAACTCTGTTGGCTCTGGCTTTGGTACCTGAGCGTCATGCGCAGTGAGCCAGTTGCGTTCTTGTATACCCGGCGACGATGGTGTCCAAACAACACCCGTAGCATTGGCGCCTGTTGGCTGGAAGGAGATTGGCTCTGTAGGTTCTTCTTCGAGTGGGCCTAGACACCATCAGCTTTGACTGGAGACGCTAAAAAATGTGTAGCATACCTTCGGTTTTCATTGCCAGTAGACGCGCAGGATGCATACCCGCCATGCTGTCTTGACTTTGCTGTGAACTTGCATTAGCACTGCTCTTGTTCTGGCCGTACATTGCCCCAATGAGATATGGGTTGTCCATTGTCTGATCTTTGGCTGAGCCTCCTGTGTCCCACGGGGAGCGCGCGTGGGTGGGAGAAAAGTAGAGGTAAGTCAACAAGTGAGAATGTATGCACTCATGCTAGGCAGTCACCAAGTAGGTTCCTTCCGAACTAGACCCGGGCCTGTCAACAAACAAACTCGGTCTTTCACTGCAACAACCTAGAAGTTACCAAAGGCTCTTTACAACTTCCTAGTCAGTTGCCACCACAATATGAACGAATAGCTTTTGCTCAAGTGTTTAGTTATGCCGAAGCTTGAAAGCACGTTTCATGAGAAGTTGACGATAAAGAAAGGCATAAAAAGGTGAGAAGAAGTATAGTATTTAAAGCTATTGCTCTTTTGCTACACCCCAATTATCATTTTTGATGGAGTAGCATGCTCTGCCTGACGTATAGCTTCCAGAAGTGGGTAGTCTGTGCTCACTTTGGAACTACCGACTCTTTATTTTTCTTCAAGAACTGACGGAAAGTTGTGAGCGGAATTCCGTAACTTCGAGCTTTTTCTATATCCAGGAACGGCTCCAAATCTTTCATCAAAGATTGCCCAATAGCGTAAGGGTTATCAAAAGCAGTTTGGTTCTCCTCTGCAGTTCGATAGTGAACTTCGATCTTCTTGCCAGTTGCTCTTTCTATCTCCTTGAAGATGTCCTCAACAGTGACAATCTCACTTAGCACGTCAATGATACTGCCAGAGAACTTCCTTGGGTCGTTGAATACCATCGCGGCAAAGGCACCTATGTCATCAGGATCAACAGTGCCAACAGCCCACTGTGGCTGGTAGCTGCAAACAAGTTTGCCTTGCGAGAGCCCAGGGTACTGAATGTTAACAACAGGTAAAGTGACATTGGTATTGAACCAGCCTGGATGGAGGAATGTCCATTGGAGTCCAGATTCACGAACGAGCTTTTCTACCTTGACTTTTCCGTCAACAACAGGCGCAATGATTGGATGGCTGAAGATATCTGCGATGTTTGCCCTGTCGATACCCAATAAGGTGGAAACTACGATATGTTCAATCCCAGCCGCCTTAGCAGCACGGATAATGTTTGCCGCATCTCTTGTCTCTGAGTCATCCGTCCAGGAGGGCATTTGAACGAGAAAGATAGCATCGCATCCTTCCATGGCTGCATCCATGGCGGTAAGATCGTCAAGAGTGCCCTTGAAAAGGGATATGTTGTTCCCGAAATATTTCAATGCTAGGGCACGTTCAGATAGTGGATCGGGAATGAAGGCGCGAACATTCCAGCCAGAGCTCGCCAGATGCTTAACAACTGCCTTCCCTTGGGAGCCAGTAGGACGAAAGACAAGAGCTGTTTTAGCCATAGTGAACGCTGAGGGAACCGGAATGAGGTATAAGTTGTGGTTTGTATGACAGTAATAATGGAAGTACTGATAACGGTGGCTAGTCAAATGAGCAATTTGGTTCTTATATTTTTTTCAGTAGGGAATTCCGCTCCGCAAGGTGTGGAGACCAAAGACTTTCCGCAAATGCGTCGGTGCGGAAGTCCGCAACGTATTGAAGCTTTCGCACAAAAGAACCGATAAAGGCACTATATCCACTCAGTCATAAGAGAATTGCACGTCGATTAAACTAGGTTAGAAATATTTCGAAAGTTCTCTGCTACATTATCCCCGTATGGCTGAAAGGCATTAGTCCTATATCAACCTCAATTGTGAAGGAGCGAGTCCTGTTTCGTATTTCACTCCTCCCTATAGTCTTCGATATATATTTGTTGTTCAGATAGATCTACTTCTGGTCCGGTCAAGGGACTTGAGCAAACAGATTGATTTTATCTGTATTAAAAGTAAGTTATCTCCGATTGGGCATTTTTGCTTATACGGTAATAATTAACCCTAATCGGTAACACTTCATTTGTCAGCATGACCACGATGGCTTGGGACATGCACATCAATGCGGCTCCTCAAAAT
>Ga0247757_10000963_pt1 | contig 21266 bp, 12 predicted proteins | sample UWRJL126311R4_FD_180929 | JGI IMG/M metagenome (GOLD analysis project Ga0247757, IMG submission 180929) | Plant litter microbial communities from Arlington Agricultural Research Station in Wisconsin, United States - UWRJ-L126-311R-4 | ecosystem: Environmental > Terrestrial > Plant litter >...
CAGGGTAGGCGACGAGCTTCTCACCGGCGGCGGCGAACACGGTGCCATCGCCGACCGCCACCGCGACCGGGGCGCCCGGGAGCGCGTGCGGATCGCAGGCGGCCTCGATCGTGCCGCCCGCCCCGGTCCGGACGATGCGCCCGCCCGCGGCGTCGGCGACCCACAGCGCCCCGCCGCGGCCGAGCGCGACGCCGGCCACCGGTGGTGGCTGGCGGATCCTCCCGCCGGTGAACGTGTGGAGCGACGTGCGCGTGCCGGAGGCGAGGTCGAGTCGGAGGAGCTCCGAGCCGGCTGGGAGGTAGGCGTGCGCGGCGTCCGCCGCGAAGGGGGTCGCCGCGAACGCGTCCAGGCTCCGTGCGGGGCTGATGACGGACCCGTCGGTGTTCGCGACGAGGATGCCGCCCGGAGCGAGCCCATTGCTGAACGCGATGACCAGGCGCCCTTGCGGGTCAATGGTGAGCGCGGTCGGCGCGTCCGGGAGCGTGACGCCGGTGGGCGCCCAGGCGACCGCCGGTCCCCCTCCCGCCGGGATGCGCGTGACCTGCCCCGGCAGCATGCGGTTGGCCTGGGCGTTCCCGTCGGCCAACCAGACGTCGCCGTCCGCGGCGACGGCCGCGGAGGCGTGCACGCTCTCGAGCGGAGTCGTCCACCGCACCGCGCCCGCGGCGTCGAACTGGGTGACCGCGTGCGGGGAGACCGCCACTACGTCTCCCGCGGGGGTCGACGCCAGCGCGGTCACGCCGCCCGGAACGGTCCAGACGACGGGTGCCGGTGGTGCCGCGGACGCCGGCACGGCCGCAGTCAGCAGGGCCAGCGCCGAGGAGCCGAGGAGCAGGAGCAGCAAGCGGGACATGTACTCGGAGACGAGGATGGGGGCACGGAGTTACGCATCTCGGAGGGCGGCGTGCGTCATGGTTGTCGGCGACCATGGACGCGCCCGCACCCATCGACTACGAGCGGCTGGCCTCGGAGGCGAGCGTCACGCCCGGGACGTGGCCGGCGTTCGCCGGCGAGATGCTGGCCGCGCAGTGGCTGACCGCGTACCGCGCGACGACCCGATGGCCCACCGAGGTCATGGAGATCGTTCAGGGCGCGCTGACCTACCTGTTCGACGGCGCGCCGACCCTCAGCGGGGTGGGCGGCCCGCACGCCGACGATCGGGTCGTCGCCGTGTGGGGAACATCGGTCGTCCCACCCCGCCTCCGCGACCGGTCGCGGATCGCCGGCTTCATCCCGAACCCGCTGTCGTGGTCGGGGAGGGGACGCGACCGCGGGCACTTCGTCGCCCACAGCGCCGGCGGCGGCCTCGACCTCAACCTGTTCCCTCAGGATGCCGACCTGAACCGGGGTCGCGGCGAGCATGGAGGCCGGTGGCGGCGGATCGAGCGCTACGCGGCAGATCATCCGGGGACGCCGCTGTTCGTCCGGCCGACGTACACCGGCGACGACTGGGCACCCGCGGCGCTGGACTACGGCGTCCTGACCGGCGATGGCCTCTGGGTGGAGCGGTTCGTCAACGTCGCTCCGGTGGAGCCGCGCGGCTAGATCTTGCCGACCGGGCCCGCGTGGATCTGATCGGCGAGTGCGGGCCGGCAGCGGCGTAGGTGCCGCTCGACCGCGTCGAGCATCGGGCCCACCCGGTGCTTCTCGTTGCCCTCTCCGACGCGGTAGTCGCGGTCGTCGTACTCCTCGTCGAAGACCATGACCAACTTGACGGCGGAGCGCTGGTCGAGGTGCGAGGTGTCACCGGCGATCGACGGACCGGAGACCCTGCGCCGCTCCGCCGGGGTGGCACACAGGTCGTAGAGCACGCGGTCGGCGCGCAGGAACTGCACGTAGTCACGCCGGGCGATCTCCTTGCCGTCGTCGGCACACGCCGCGAGGGTCAGCGCCAGCGCGGTGGCCAAGAGGGCCGCGGGCATGAGCTGGGACAGACGCATGCGGATGAGCCTAGTGCGCACCTCGGGCGGGGCCACTCGATGTCAACGACGAGGTCGATCGTGATCCTCGGCCGCTGAGCGCGGCCACCAGGACCACGGCCGCCGCCGTCGCGAGCGCCAGCGCCAGGCTTGCCTGCAGGAGCAGCGCCCCGATCACCGCGCCGGCGAGGATCGCGGCGATCGCCACGCCGCGCAGCGCCAGCTCGTCGTGCGAGGCGATGCCCGTCGGCGTGGGGGAGGCGAAGGCGCCGAGGGTGAGGTTGAGGACGGTGGTGGCGAGGTTCGGGTCGCCGACTCCGCGCGCCACGGCGTTGCGCAATCCCATCGTCAGCGAGAGCGTCGCGATGAGCACGTAGGCGGTGAGCTCACCGGGCTGGACGTCGACGAGCGCCGCGAACCCCGCCGCGGCGCCGAGCAGGCCGATCTCGATCGTCATGGCCCAGTGCAGCTCGTGTCCGGCGGTGGGGCCGCCGGGACGGGACAGCAGCGCTCCGATCGCGCTACCGGCCACGAAGGCGCCGAGGGCGAGCAGCGGCGCCAGGACGGGGGCGCCGGAGGATCCGGCGACGCCGAGTCCGAGGAAGATCACGTTGCCGGTCTGCATCGCCGCGAAGACCTGGCCGAGCGCGAGGAAGCTGACCGCGTCGACGATCCCCGTGACGAAGGTCAGGATCAGGAGGGTCCTCGTGAGTGGGTTCCCCATGGGTGGGGTTTTCCCCTCGGAGGCTCGCTTCCTCCGTGGGGCCCCCGGCCGGCCGCGCGCCGGACCGGGGGCGGGACGATCGCTGCCGCTACAGCGGCAGTCCGCACTGCGCCTGGACGGCCGGGTCGTTCTGGTCCAGCGCGTTCTGGAGCCCACCGAACACGCGCGGGCTGAGGAAGCGGTACTTGGACATCCCCAGGCCGCCCTGCGCGGGATCGCCGAACAGCCGGTCGACGATCGCCGGGGAGGGGGAGAGGTTGACGGCGTCGATGCCCGCCCGGGAGAAGAAGTACGTGGGCAGCACCGGCGTGTCGTCGGCCGTCCAGGAGTCGACCGGGCGGAACTCGGCCGAGTTCGGGTAGGCCCGCCACGGCTGCGACGTCTGCGCGGTGAAGACCGCTGAGTAGCACGTGATCGCACGGGCGACGGGCGGGCCCAGCGGCTGCGGGGTGCCGCGCAGCAGCCACGGGTAGGCAGCCGGCGTGACCTGCTCGGCGAACCACTGCTGCGCCGCCCGCCCGATCGCGTCCAGCGTCGGCCGCGGGTTCGAGGGCAGCTTCCACGCCGGCGTGTTCAGCTTGCGCGCGGCGGCTTGCAGCTTGCCGTAGTCCCCGACGAACAGCAGGGCGATGCCGGTCAGGCTGCCAGCCGTGTCGAACAGGCGACTGCGGATCGTCCGCGCCAGGGCGTTCGACTTGACCTTCAGCTCGACGCCCAGCTGCGGGCTGCCGTCGTCGTGCGTGAGGTAGGAGACGAGGCCGAACGCCGCGGAGATGCCGGCGGCGGCGGAGCTCGCGGGGGGCTTCAGGAACCCGCCGAGCGCGGCGGCCTTCCCGATCAGCCCCAGGACGAACGACGTCTTGTTGTTCGCGGCCTGGGGGCCGACCAGGTTGTACATCTCGTCGCCCAGCGACTCGAGGTCGATGCGCCCGGCGTCGCTCCCCAGCAGGAACGGCTTCTGCAGCGCGGCGAAGTACGTCTTGATCGAGTCGACGTCGAAGATCTCGTCCGACAGCTGCTTGCGGACGGCCTTCAGGTTCGCCTCGGTGAAGCCGTGCCCGGCCCCGGGGAACTCCAGCTGCGCCATGCGACCGGCGATCTGCGTCCACCCGGCCTCGAAGTTCTGGAAGTACTGCAGCCGGAAATCGCAGGGCTGGCCGGGATCCGTGCACAGGTTCACCTGGTCGCCGATCCAGCGCTCGGCCGCCTTCTCACCGGCGTCGAAGGCCGGGAACGCCTCGGGCTTCTGGTAGGCGATCTCGGTCATCTCGGTGTTGACGCCGCCGGGCAGGCCGCCCGCCACGGGGGTGAACTTCATGTCGTGGCCCCGGGCCAGGAACCCCTGCAGGCGCGCCGGCTGGCCGAACACGTCGCTGGCCTCGACCGCGGCCGGGCCGACGTTCGTGCCGCCGACGAGCGCGTAGTCGTGGGTGCCGTCGAGCGCGTCGAAGACCGTGCGGGTGCCCCCGGCCTGCTCGATCGCCACGGCGGCGTCGTTCCAGGCGCTCGTCTGCCCCTTGGGGTGGCCGATGCTCTGCACGATCATCAGGAGGTTGGGCGAGCGGTCCCGGTACTCGCGCAGCATCTGGACCGCGGGCGCCTGCCGGGCCGCCGGGGTCTTCGCCTGCGGATCGACGTCCGCGACGGTGTTGTGCCCCTTGACCTCGAGGGTTTTCGGGTCGATCAGCAGGACCTGGAACCCGTTCTTCGCGCCGCCCGGCAGCGGCAGCGTGTAGTCGCGGCCGTTGAAGCGGATCGTGTTGCGCCCCTCCTGCGGACCGCCGACCTGGGTGTCGAAGGTGGGGTGCTCGGGCGCCACGTACTCGTAGTCGTCGTCGTTCGTGTTCACCTGCAGCAGGCCGGTGATGTCGGCGTCCCGGTCGCCGCCCGCCATCGTCGGGATGCTCGTCCACGCCGAGTCGGCGGCCGCGACGCCGGGGATCCCGATGATCGAGAACGGGGCGTCGCGGGTGGCGATGCTGTCGCGCTCGGCCGCCGAGAGCGTGTGGCCGAGCTTGCGCAGCAGGTCGGCGAGCCCGTCGAGCTCCTCGCTGGGGATCCGGTTGGGCCGCTCGCTGACGACCATGAGGTACTTGTCGCCGGTGCTGTAGCGGTCGGCGATCGTGTGCAGGCCGACGATGCCGGAGTGCGCGCGCGGCACGGTGCCGGAGTCCATGAGGAAGCGGGTGGAGCGCTCGAAGACGGCGTAGGCGATGCCGTCGCCCTCGGGACGATGGTAGGTCTGCGGCACCGCCTTGCCGTCGACGCGGATCGCGCCGTCGGCCTTCTCGGACTGCGTCTGGATCGACACGCCGACCGCCGGGTCGTTCGGCCGGACGTGCACCACGGTCGTGTCGTGCGAGCGGGCGCGGCCGTCCGCCGCGGTCAGGCGCAGCACGTAGGTGCCGGGGTGCGCCGCGCGGAGCGTCGCGGTCGCGCCGAGCGGGCTGAGGAGCTTGGGCTTGGTGCCCTTCGGGGACCGCGCGATCCGCCAGCGCAGCGCCGAGATCGCGCGCCGGTCGCCGGCGGTCACGCCGACCTGGATCGACCGCCTGGCGTAGGTGCCGCGGTCGGGGCCGGCGTCGGCGAGCGGGGCCCGCCCGAGCCGCACCGTGCGCGTGGTGGTGTCGTAGCGCCCGTCGAGCATGGTCGCCCGGATCGTGATCCGGTTCGTGCCGCGCCGCAGGCCGTTGCGGGCGGCGAGCTCGCCGATCCGCTCCGTTCCCCGGCCGCGGTAGAACGAGCCGGCGGCCGAGACGCCGTTGACGCGGACGCGGAGCCGGGCGGTGCGGTCGGTGCGCACGCGCACGGTGAGGGGCGCGGTCGTGGAGCCGACCTGCACGGTCGCCGATGAGAGGAGCCGCGGCGCGTGCGTGGCCGCCGCCGCGGACGTCGCGGGCATGATGGTGAGGCCGACGAACGCGACCGTGATGGCGGCAAATGTACGAAGATGACGCATATGGGGCGATACCGTACAACGTGCGGATGGAGGATGCGCTGTCTCGATGGGTCGGGTGCTTCGGGCGCGCAAGGGTGCTAAACGGGCACCACCACCGGGATCCGCGTACTGCTTTGTATTCCGAACGGCGTTCGGTACTCTTGCGCACAATGAACGAGCGGATGCGCGCCACGGACGGCGCCCGGGGGAGGATCCGTGTGCGTTCCCGCAGGGAACGACGGATCGCCCGCGGCCTGACCCTGACCCTCCTGCTGACGCTCGGCGCGGCCGGTGTGACCGATGCGGCGGCCGGTGCGGTGACCATGCCCACCACGACGCTGCCCGTCACGATGGTGAACGGCAAGCCGATGGTCGGCATCGACGAGGCGAAGGCCACGGCACCGTCGCTGACCGTCGATCCGGGGCCGAGCACGCCGGCGCAGCAGGGCGATCGCGGCGAGGCCGTCCTCGTCCCGTTCGTCGTGGCCAACGGCGGCGACGCCCGCACCACGCTGCCCGTCGCCCTTCGCGTGACCGCCCCCGCCGGCCTGCGGTACGCCGGCACGACGACGCCCGGATGGACGTGCGCGGCCAGCGCCGGGGCGTTGCGCTGCCGGACGGGCTCGCTCGCCCCGGCCGAGCGCCGCCCGCTCACGCTGCGCTTCGCCGTCGGCTGGTCCGCGCACCTCGGCGGCGCCGAGGTCGTCGGCCGGCTGCCGGGCCGGGTCGCCAAGGGCCAGGTCCGCCAGCGCGCGGCCGTTCCCGTCCGCGTGCTGCCGGACCCGCCCGGCCAGCTCCAGGTGGCCCGCTACCGGCAGACCAGGACCGGCGTCGAGCGCTGGATGGACGGGCTCAGCCTGCCCGTGCCCGCCGGCGGTGGCCGCACCATCGTCCTGGGGATGCGCAACGCGGGGCCGGGACGCATCGTCGTCGCACCCCGCGCGGACGTCCGCCTCCCCGCCGGCACCCGCTTCGGCTCGTCGGCCACGCTCCCGTCCCTCGCGGATCGGCGGAGCGTCCTCGCCCGCCCCGCGCTCCATGTCGCCTCGTCGTCCCGGTGGGCGTGCGGGACGCGGACCGCCCGCCACGCCGTCTGCGTGCTGCGCGGCGCCGGACCGATCGCGGCGGGCGCCAGCCTGCCCCGCCTGCAGCTCGTGGTCCGGGGAACCGGCGTGCCGCGCGAGGTCGACCGCGTCGCGCGCGTGCGCGTTATCGCCGGCAAGAGCGTCCCCGTGAAGCTGCCGGTCGGCCTGGCGGTCGGCATGCGCCCGCGGCCCGAGCTGCGGACGAACGTCCAGCTCGCCCGTGGTCTGCGGGCCGACGGCCACGGCTCCGCCACCGTCACCGTCCGCAACGCGGGCGTCCGCGCCCGCGGCCTCGCCGTGGCGCTGCCGGGCAGCGCGAGGCTCTCCGTGCGCCGCGCCTCAGGCTCCGGCTGGCGCTGCGCCCATGCCAGCCGCGGCAGCATGATCTGCCGCGCCGCCTCCCCGCTGGCCGGGGGCGCCACCAGCCGGCCGATCCGCCTGCGGCTCACGGCGCCGCGCGGCGCCGCCGGGCGCACCGCCGTGGTGCGGGCGCGGGCCACGGCGGTCGGCGTCCTGCGCAGCGAGCCGGCCCGGCTCGGCCGGGCGGAGGCCGTGGTGCTCGATCCGCTCCGCGTGCACATCGCGCCCCACCCGCGCACGGTCGAGCACGATCGCACCGGCACGATCGACAGCCTGCCGGACACCACGGTCCTCACCGGCGGCGCCTCCGGCGCGGACGACAGCGATCCCGTCGACTACGCGTGGACGCAGCTCTGCCTGCGGAGGTCCAAGACGTGCCGCACCGCCGCGCCGCGCGTGCGCTGGGTCGGCGCGCCGGGCACGGCGGTCGCGCGCTTCCGGCCTCCCACCGTCACGAAGCGCACCACGCTGCGGTTCCGGCTCACGGCCCGGGCCACCGGGGACACGGCGTCCCGGACCACGACGCTCGTCGTCGCCCCGACCGGCCACCGCACGAGCCGGCGCGACGCGGAGGCGGCGTTCGCCGAGGCCAAGCCCGACGCGCATCCCGCTGTCGGGCGGCGCCTGCCCGCGGCGCCCGCGCTGATGAAGGACAACCCGGCGAGCGCGCACGCCGCGCCGCTCACGGTCAAGACGCTCGAGAAGGGCACGGCGAAGGCCGCGGCGTCCTCGACCCCCGCGGCTCCCTCGTCGGCGCGCGGCGCCGCGCCGCGCGCCCTGCCGGCGCCGTCCACGGCAACCCCGGCGCAGATCGCGCTCTTCTGCCAGATCGAGGCGGCGCGCGTCAAGGGCACCGCGGGGGAAGTGACGATCCAGGGCTGGCGGTTCGCCTTCGGCAAGAACCCGCAGGCGGCCAAGCCCGGCCCGTATTGCGGCACGGACGGCGCCACGACGGTGGGCACCGGCACGACGGTGACGAACACCGGGCGGCTCTCCGTCGGCGTGATCTCCGCCACCCTCACCCCGACCGGCATCTCGATCGCCTACGGGTCGGCGTACATCGACTACGTGTCCTCGAAGATCGGCGACTACGCCAAGGGGCAGCCGTCGACCACGGTCACGATCCCCTTCGGCGCGGACGGGACCATCCTGGGACTCACCGGGTTCACCCAGACCGAGAGCGTGACCGAGACGTTCCTCGCGGACGTCCTTCCCGACGGGTACACCGGCCGGCTCGACGTCACGTACAACAAGTTCAACGCCGCAACGCCCGCGACGATCGAGGCCACGGCCACCCAGGCCAAGGGCCCGGGCCGCATCCGCATCGCCGGCACCGTGACGATCGACGGCTCCCTGAACCTGACGATGACCGCCACCGACGTGGTGCTCGTCAAGGGCATCCCGATCGACCTGTCGGGCACCATCGTGCGCCGCGGCAGCGGCCAGATCGAGACCCATCTGGTCGGCCAGACCAAGCTCACCGCGCCTTTGGCGTTGGGCGGGGGCATCTCCGTCCGGTGGCTGCGCGCCCGCTGGGACGACCTGGGCGCCGCCACGCCCGCGGTGGTCACGCTCGAGGGCGCCGGCGACATCGGCCTGAGCGACGACCCGGACGCGGCGCGTGACTGGGCCGACTGGGATCAGTGGCGGGCCGACGGCGGCGGCAACGGGGCACCCGCCGAGTCGCCCGGCCTCGGGCTGATCCTGAAGGGCACGTGGAGCACCGACCGCGCCTGGCGGATCGACGTCACCGGCGCGAACACCACGTGGAAGCCGCTGCCGGTGCTCACCGTGCCCGGCGGCCAGGTGAAGGGCAGCATCGTCGGCACGGGCCTGAAGAGCGTGGCCGTCGACGTCAGCGCCCCGGCGGTGCACGTGCAGGTCAACCGCCAGATGGCGGCCGACGTGGAGCTGCGCATCGCCAACGAGCAGGCCGCGGGCAACGCGCTGGTGGCGACCGCCTCGGTCGACGCCTCGTACGAGATGACCGTGCGCGACGGCTGGGAGCCGACCGAGCTGCACGCCTCCGGCACCGCCGCCATCGACCTCAAGGCGCGCAAGCTCGAGGTCCGCGACCTCGCGGTGCAGGGCCTGCCCGTGGGTCGGTGGCTGAAGTTCCTCGACGTCGAGGTGAAGCGGCCGCGCCTGTCGCTGTCGTGGGGCCCGGGCCAGTCGACCGGCATCGGCGCCGCCCAGCGGCCCGGCTGCATCGACGCCTCCGCGGGCGGCTGGGCGGCGTGCATCACGGCCGAGGCCGACATGCTCGGCCAGTCGAGCCTGCCGATCGTCGTCGACGTCAGCGACAAGGGGGCGCTGCTCAACGCGCAGCTGGCCCGCTTCTCCGGCGTCGGCGACTTCAACCTCGGGGCGACCGGCGTCAACGTCATCTACTCGACGTACGACCTGGAGTACGACTACTCGCCGACGCCCGGCACGTACCGGCAGGTGCCGGTCAAGGCCAAGCAGGTGACGATCGCCGCGGCGGCCAAGCTGCCCTCCGACGTCGTGAAGCTGCTCGGCCTCGGATCCGCGTCGGTGCGCAACGACCTGCCGATGGGCGGGGGAGAGCTCGGCCTGCTGCTGACCGGGACGTACCAGCTCGGGTCGGGCGCGATCGAGCTGACGTTCGGCAGCTTCACCAGCGGCGACGTGAGCGTCATGCAGCAGGGCTCGTTCGGCGTCCGGCTCGCGCGGCCCTACGTCCGGTTCCTGTCCAACGCCCAGTTCCGCGGCTTCAAGGCCGGCGGCACGGCGAAGCTCGACTTCACGCTGCCCACCCTCGGCCCGAGCACGCTGGAGGGCGACCTCGGCCTGATGTTCACGAAGGACCGTGAGGGCGGCAAGACCGGGATGACCGGCGAGCTGGCCATCGACAAGACGTGGAGCGACGCGTTCGGCCTGAAGGGCATGACGGTCTCCAACACGCGCATCGCGATCCAGCGCACGGAGTCGGAGTCGCCGGTCCTGGCGATGGGCGGCCGGGTCACGCTGCCCGACAGGATGTCGAGCCTCATCGGGCTGAAGGCGGGCACGCCGATCGAGCTGGACACGCAGTTCAGCCGTGCGAACCCGTGCGCCCGCATCCAGGTCGGCAAGCCCGGCGGCGGCCCGCCGACCGACGCGACCTCGGTCCTGGACGTCGGCGGCCGCGGCATCCTCACCGCCTCCTACGCGGAGCTGGCGATCGCCGGCGGCCCGTGCCGCATCGGCTCGAAGATCGTGCAGTCCGGCGAGCTGACGATGAACCACGCGGGCGTGGCGCTCGGCTTTGAGGGCGCGGTCGGCGGCGTGCCGCTGCGGGTCCAGCTCGCGTACGTGATCAAGGACGGGGCGGTCGAGACGCCGTCGGGCGGTGGTGCCACCCCGGGCACCTCCTACGACCTGCTCGGCGTCCCGCGCACCGCGACCGACGCGCAGATCCGCAGTGCGTACAAGACCCGGGCGCTGGCGCTCAACCCCGACAACAACGCGGCCGCCGACGCGGCGGAGAAGTACGCCCAGCTGACCACGGCCTACGAGACGCTGCGCGACCGGGCCAAGCGCGAGGCGTACGACAAGAAGGTCGACGCCGGGGGCTCCGGGGCCGCGCCGCCCCCCGTCCCCGCGCGCAAGGAGACGAGCTTCAAGGGCCTCGTGGAGGTGGGGGAGTACAAGGTCGGCCAGCTCACGCTGCGCGACACGCTGGTCGAGATCGAGACGGAGACCGCCGCCGACGGCAAGACCAACCTCGACGTGGAGTTCGACGGCGGCTTCAAGTGGAGCGCGACCGAGGTGGGCGTCCGCGGCCGGTTCGTGCGCAACAGCACCACCGGCACCGTCGGCTGGTCGCTCGAGGCGAGCCTGCGCGGGCTGTCGCTGGGCTGGATCGACGTCCGCTCGCTCGACGTGAAGCTCGCGGCGTCGCGCTGCGAGAAGAGCTGTGGCAGCGCGCCCGTGGGCACGCAGGCGACGCTGAAGGCCAAGGGCGACGTCGAGGTGTTCGGCGCGCGCAAGACGGTCGACTTCGAGGTGCAGCTGCGCAACGGCGACGTCGCCGCCTCCGACGCGCCGTTCGCCGGCGACTTCCCCGCCGGCCCGGCGACGCTGAAGGGCAACTTCAACACGAAGTGGGAGGACGGCAAGTACCCGTCGATCTCGTTCGAGGGCGGCGCCTACATGGGCAGCTTCCCGCTGACGGCGGTCAAGGGCACGATCAACCGCGACTACGTCGAGCTCGACGGCGCCTTCAAGCTCGCCGCCTACGCGGTGCGGGTGAAGGGCAGCTTCTACTACGGCCGCCAGGAGGTCTTCGACCAGGAGAAGAAGACCGTCCCGAACACCGAGGGCGTGCAGGTGCCCGTCCGGCAGTGGGACTTCCTGCTCGACGCGCAGGTCACCGACGGCTTCCCGTTCGGCGGGTTCGCGCCCGGCGGCCGGCTGCGGGTCGGGCGCTTCTACGACGCGCAGAAGAGGACGTCGGTGATCTACGGCGGCCTCGACATCCAGTTCCCGCTCAACGGCGTGCAGGTGACGGTGCGCGGCACGTTCGACACCGTCGGGCGCTTCGAGATCCAGGGCCAGGCGGACCTGAAGTTCAAGGGCTTCACCGCGGCCACCGCGCTCGTGTCGGTGAAGCGCTCCTACGACGCCAGGGACAACCCGGTCACCACCGTGTGGGTGCGCGGACGGGTCGGCGTGCCCAGCGTGCTCGGCGCCGAGGTCGACGGCTTCCTGCAGAAGACGTCCAACGACCTCGTCTACAACCTGAAGGGCTCGGGCCGGATCGGCCCGAGCGGCTACTCGCTGGCGCAGGCCAACTTCGAGCTGAGCTCCGACCGCGGCTTCAACGGGTCGTTCAGCGCCAACTACGGGCCGGTGGCGTTCAGCGCGAGCGCGTTGGTGACACCGAGCTGGGCGGTGCGCTTCACCGCGACCGGCAGCCTGAAGGCGGACATCTTCGGCATCGCGTCCTTCACCTGGGGCAGCACGTCGATTTCGTTCGACAACTGCGCGAACGCCGCCTGCACCGGCAACCCGGGCAGCGCCACGTTCCGGTTCGCGGTGAACGTCGCCGACTTCCTCGGGCGCTACGGGGTGTCGCTCAACGGCACGCTCGCCAACAACGAGAGCAGCAAGGTGAAGCTGTGCTTCCCGACGCACTGCGGCGTGGAGAAGATCTCCACCGGCGTCGGCGGCAACTGGGGCATCGTCAAGAACGCGGAGGCCAAGGTCGAGTACGGCTTCCACCTGGAGACCAGCTCGATCCCCGGCGCGCGCTACCTCGCGATCGTCCCGAGCGACATCGCGACCGACTTCACCGCCACCATCGGCGCGGACGTCTGGCTCCCCTGCGTCCCGGACTTCTGGCACGAGTGCCCCAAGCGCGTGGACGTGGGGGCCAGCGGCTCGTTCTCGGTGAGCCCGTTCCGCATCCAGGTGGGCACCCGCATCGCGGGAATCTGGATCGGCTTCACCCTCCCGCCGTGATCTCGCGTCGGTCCCGGGAGGTGGGGTAGGGTCGGAAATCACGAATGTGACACCTGAGGGGAACGGGGATCCAGATGCGGACACGTCTACAGATGGGCATCACGTGCGCGGCGCTGCTCGCGGGGGCGGCGGTCGACGCCAGCCCGGCGGGCTCCGCCGGCCCAGCGACATCGGCGGCCACCAGTCCGAAGATCACGTACTCGTTCACCGGGTACGCCAACAACGTGCGTGACCGGCCGCGCTACCAGCTCGGCAAGACGAGCTTCCGCGGGTCGGGGGTGTTCGCCGATGCGCTGCGCGGCACCCACACCACCATCCAGCGCCCGACCTACTACCCGGAGTCGCGGATCGACACCGTGGTGCTGGGGTACCGGTACGCCGCCGCCGCGCACGGCGGCAAGAAGACGCTGACGCTGACCGTGCAGGTGGTGACCTCCACGAGCGAGAAGGACTGCCAGACCGGCACCCGCGGCACGATCCTCCTGGTCGACGACAACAAGAAGCGCTCCAACGGCGAGACCCGCGACTCGATCACCACCAGCTTCCCCAGCTCGAGCTGTCCGACCTACATCCAGGGCACGTCGAACGCGGACAACCCGCAGACCCAGCCCACGAAGGGCGGGCCGCCCGACGGGGGGCAGTGGGCGAAGGTCAAGATCAAGCGGTAGGGCCCGCGGGAGGCTGCACCGGGGCGGGAGGATTGGCCGGCGGGTCGGGCTCCTTCTTGGCCGGCTCCAGGAGGGTGTCGACGAGTCGCTTGACCAGTGCGCGGAACGTCTCCTCGCGGTAGCCGAGGACGAAGGCGATCACGCAGAAGGTGAGGTCGTCCGGGGTGGTCGACGCGGACTTCTCGGCGGCCGCGCGCACGATCACCAGGAAGATCAGGCAGCCGATGGTGCCGACCACCGCGCCGACGAGCGGGCGGGTGTAGTGCCAGTACCGGTAGCCGATGTCCCAGTCCTTGCGGTGGTCCGTGACGCCGACCAGGCTGATCAGCGTCGCGCCGAGCGCCCCGAAGAACGGGACGCCGATCGGGAGGACGCCGATCGTGTCGGGCACGGCATCGCGGAACGCGGCCCAGAACGTGTAGACGCCGAACCCGGCGAGCAGAATCACCAGGTAGGCGGTGGAGAGCCACGCGACGATGCGCCTGCCCTTGAGTGCTTCTTCCCGTGCGGTGGGATCGTTGGCGTCGATCATCTGACAGCGCTCCTCCCCGAAGGAGTGGTTGGTGCTCCGGACCGGGTCAGAAACGCTACCGTTTTAAACGGCCAGTGTGAAGACGGGCCGCTTCGGTGCCGCCGCTGCGGCGCGGCTATCGCGCGCAGGCGACGGGCTTCGGGGCCCCCGGCGGCTGGCAGCGCTTGGCGACCAGCGGCTTCTTCCCCTTGCGCACGGTGATCGTCGTGACGGCGCTGGTCGCTCCCGGGCGGGAGAGGACGATCGTGAGGACGGCGCCCGGGCGGAGCGGCTGCTTGAGCAGCTTCGTCAGCGACACGGTGCCCGACGCCCGCTTCTTCGTCCAGCCCTTGCCCTTGAGCGCGCGCGGGCAGCCGGAGCCCTTGCAGGTCGCCTTGACCGTCGCGCCGCTCGCCACGCCCTTCAGGGTGAGGCTGGTGACGCGGGTGCTGCGCTTGCCCGCCGTGGTCCTGAGGCTGACGGTGCCGGCGACCCGCGCTGGGGTCTTCGGCCCGGTGGAGCCGCCACCGCCGTCGCCGCCCGTGCCACCGGTGCCACCCGTTCCCCCGGTGCCACCCGTGTCCCCGGGGCCGCCGGGAACCGCCGCGACCGCCCAGGTCCGCGTCACCGGGGCGCTGACGTTGCCGGGCGCGTCGACCGCGCGGACCTCGAAGCGGTGCCAGCCCACGCCGAGGCCGTCGACGACGACGCCGGGCGCGCACGGCGTGGGTGCCGCGCCGTCCAACGCGCACAGGAACGTCGCGCCCGCCTCGTCGGCGCTGAAGTCGAACGTCTCCCGCGTCGCGGCTTGCAGGGCGCCTTCCCGCGGCCCGGTGTTGGGCACGAACGCCGGGGTCGGCGCGACCGTGTCGACCGTCCAGGTCCGCACGACCGAGACGCGGTCGAAGTCGCCGCCGTCCCGGGCTCGCACCCGGAACGTGTGGGTGCCGTTGGACAGGCTGGGGAACGTCTTGCTGCCCCGGCCGTCGGGTCCCTTGGCTCCGCAGTCGAGCAGGAGGACGTTGTCGACCGCGCATTCGAACGACGTGCCGGTCAGCGACCCGAAGACGAACGTCGGCGCGGACTGGTTGGAGACGCCCGAGGGGCCGCTGATGAGATCGGTGTCGACGATCCGGAACGTGACGGACCCGGCCGTCCCGGGCCCGTTGCCCGAGAGGTCCGTGCCGCGCACCGACACGGTGTGGGACCCCTCCGGGAGGGTGAAGTCCTGGGAGCCGGGGCCGCACGCGGTGAAGCTGCCGCCGTCGACCGCGCAGGACGTCGTGCTGAGCGGCTCGTTCCCGGTCAGGCTCACGTTGACCGTGCGGTCGACGGAGGTCGAGTGGGTCGCGGTCGGCGTCATCGTCGGCGCGGTGGTGTCCGCGAACACGGCGATCGCGTTGTAGCTCGCGCTGCCCGAGATCACCGAGCATGACGGGGACGTGGTGCCCGAGCAGCCCGGAGCGTTGCCGTCCCAGCGCACGAAGTGCCAGTGCCCGCTCGGGGACGCCTGCGGCGTGGCGGACAGCATCACGACCGCCGGCGACGCGCCCGCCCCGAACCCGGTGGCGACCCCGCACGCGGTGATCGCGCCCGTCGGCTTGTCGGCGGCCGTGCAGGGGGCGGCCGACGTCCCCGACACGGTGCCCGACCCGCTCGCGAGCAGCTGCACCTGCACGAAGGAGTCCGCCGCCGCCGGGCCGGCGGTTCCCGCCAGGGTGGCGCTGACGCCCAGGACCACCGCGAGAACCCCGCGGATGAGCCGCCGCCGCTGCTGGATGCCGTCGGACCTCATCGTGCCGCCCTTCGTCCCGTGATTCCTCTGTGTATGGGGATGGTACGGGGATGGGGGAGCGTCAACGCGCCTGCGAGCGGTTCGTGACACGGCGATCGAGCGCCTCTCGTCCGGGGCAGGGCCGGCCCGGCTTTTCTGACACGCGCTGCGCAATAGGATGGTGCGTGGAGGCATATCCGACAGGCGGAGGAGCTCGCGCATGACGAACGAAGCTGGTCGTCCCGAGGATCAACAGGCGGTCGGTGAGGCGATGATGCTTCTCGCGAACGCGTTTCGCACGCTCGACGCCAGTGGCCTGGGCGCGCTCTACAGCGAGGATGCCGACTGGACCAACGCGTTCGGGACGACGAAGAAGGGAGCGGCGGAGATCGTCGCCTACCTGACGCAGCTGTTCGCCGATCCGCACTTCGCGGCCGGCAAGCCGCTCGGGCCGCCGCATGCCTCGATGCGCTTCGTCGCCGACGACGTGGCCGTCATGAAGACCTACATCGAGCGCGAGGGCCAGCAGACGTCCGACGGCGACCAGCTGCCCGTTCGTCGCAACCACTCGCTGAAGGTCTTCCGGCGCGAGGCCGGCGGCTGGAGGATCGTGTCGGACATCTACATGGATGCCCGCGACGATCAGACGTTCGTGGCCGTCTGATCAGTCAGGCGGCAGGCGGCTTGGCTGCCGCATCGCGCGGGGTCGCCGCGGCGCTGCGAACCTGATCGGGGTACCAGCTCGTGAACTTGAACGCTCCCACGATCAGCGCGATCGGGATGATCCAGTTCAGCCAGTTCTTCCCGGTGTCCACCTGCTCGGCGAGCACACCGAGCACGGCCGACGCCGCGAACACGAGGCCCCAGACCAGCGTCAGGACGCGGTTGATCTGCTTGAACGTGGGGGTGCCCCAGACCTCTTTCGGCGCCTGCTCGCGCGCGTACTGCTCGGTGAACGGCACGAACGCCAGCGAGCCCAGCACCATGATGGCCAGCGCTCCACTCGAGATGGCCTGCGAGTAGTCCTCGAGCCAGTCGAGCTGCGAGCGGTCGAGGAACAACCCCGCGATCGTCAACGCACCGAAGAACACCAGCGACACGATGTCCAGCATCTTGATGCTGCCGCGATCCCCAGAAGGAAACAGCAGGATCAGCGCCGCGAGGAACGCGCCGCCCGCCGCGTACTCCCAGCTGCTGGGCCCCGCCACGACCCAGAAGATGATCCAAGGGACGAAGCCGCGAAATGATTTGCCACCCATTGCGCGCGGACACTAGCTGGCGCAGTGGCCCACGGATAGCGACTTGGGCGCCAAGTATGTTTGCGGAACGGTGGAGAGTGATGGAGGGGTTGTTGCCGATGGGACTACCACCTGGTTGATCGTCAGCACTGCGTTACCGCGCCGGGGGCTCATGCGGCAACCGGTTCGGCGTCGGCGAGGCCATAGAGGAGGTGGTGGGCCTCGATGGTCTGCGCGACCGCGTCGGTGATGGGGGAGATCTCGCTCTCGGGAAGCTCGTACTCGTGGCAGCGCCGCACGATCTGCTCGGCGCTGTTCAGGAGGGCGGCGTGAACCGCGGTGGCGATGATCTCGCGCTGGGCGGTCAGCGTCGCCGGCCCGTCGCGAGGGACGCGGGTCCAGCCGAGCTGGTCGATGGCATCCTCGATCGCGGCGAGGGAGGCACGCTCGCGTTGCAGCAGCGGCGCGGGGTTCTTGTTCTCGATGCAGTCGCGCACGCGGCTGGCGACGAGATCGGTGCGGACTTCGTAGAGGTCAGCAGCCCGTCCAGGACGGGCAAGACCTGCAGGGCGGGCCCGACGATGGTGATGCGGGACATTCCGGCGCTCCTCGGGTTGGCGGAGGGCACCGACGTGTCGGCAGGCGCGCGCAACCCGTGGATCCTTTGCGGATACCCTGGCCCAATGCATGGTGGGCTACCGGAGGATGGCGACGGCACCGAGGAACCGCGGGTCTGTGCTTGGAGAGGAAGACGAGTGGAGCCACCGGTCGGACTGGCGGGTTGAGCGGTCTCCTTGGCAGCAGTTGACCGCCTCGTCGGACAGAATGGTCGCGTGAGCAATCTCGGTGTTCTGTCCGACTACGAGTTCGAACTCTTGGTGGCGGACTTGTTGTCAGCACGAGACCAGAAACGCTATGAGACCTTTCCACGCGGTCCTGACGGCGGGATCGACATCCGCTCCAAGTATCGGCGCGGCTGGCATGTCGTGCAGTGCAAGCACTACTGGTACAGCGGAACGGACCGCGTAGTACGCGCTGCGAAGCGCGAACGAGTGAAGCTGAATTCGCTCTCCGCAAAGCCTGCGCGCTATTCGTTTGTAACCAGTAGACGTTTGACCGGAGCGGCGAAGGCGAGAGTGTTCGATGCGCTTCGACCGTTCGTGACGAGCACCGATGATATTTTGGCCGAGCAAGACATCCTCGCGCTACTCAGAGAGCATCCGGAGGTCGAGCGAGGGCACGTGAAATTGTGGCTCGGTAGTAGTGCTCAGTTAGAACGACTGCTCGAAAACAAGACGTACGAGCGGACGGCGGGTCTCTTAGAAGAGTTGCTCGCAGTTGTCCCGCGCTACGTCCAGACGAAGTCCTTCTGGGAAGCCAAGAAACTGTTGGATTCCCATCGGGTCGTGATCATTGCGGGCCCACCCGGCGTAGGAAAGACGACGCTTGCACGATTGCTCTTGTTGGACTGCGCAGAGCGTGGTTTCACGCCTTACGTCGTGCAGTCCGATCCGGGTGAGGGCTTCGCGGTACTCAAGGACGATGAGCCACAGGTTCTCTTTTTCGATGACTTTCTCGGCAGAACCGAACTGTTCGACTCTGTTAAAGACGACCCGCGAGATCTGGCGAGTTTGATGCTCCGCGTCCGCGGGCGGGAGTCCGCGCGCCTAATCCTCTCGACCCGGGAATATGTGTATCAGCGAGCACGGCAAGAGAGAGAAGAGCTTCAATGGCAACGGCTGGACGCCGACAAGTACCAGATCACGATGACGTCATATACCCGGATGGAACGTGCGCTGATCTTCTACAATCACCTGCGTGTTTCGTCGGATGTTCCGAATCGAGCCAAGCGACAGCTACTCAAGGACCGGGCCTACCTAAGAATCGTTGACCACGACAGCTACAACCCACGTCTCATCGAGTGGATGACAGGCCTCAGCGGACAGCGGCTTGGCGAGCGACATCTCGCGGACTATCCGCGTTATTGCGTATCGGTCCTTGATCGACCTGAGCAGCTTTGGGCATTTGCCTTTGACCGCGGTATTTCGAGGCGCGCTCAACTGATGCTCTATTGCCTCGCAGGGCTGCCCAGCGAGTGTGCACTAACAGAGCTGGAGACATCGACCGCATCGGTATGGGAAGCAGCAGGCCTTGAAGGAGGTCGACGTCGCCTCAACAATGCCCTTCGCGAACTCGACGATTCGTTCGTGCGCACGATGCGACCTCGGTTGAACACGATCACGGTCACGGTGCTGAACCCGTCGCTGATCGATTTCTTGCAGCGACGGCTAGTCGAAGAGACAGATTCGGCATGTGCAGTGATGGCGGGGTCACCATATTTCGACCAGGTCGCCTGGACGGTCGATCGGCTTCTTCAGGCAAATGCGATGGACGAGAGAGCGGTTCTTGCTGCTTCGGCGGCGATTGTGCGTACAGTGGACGGCGCGACCCCGAGAATATTCCTCGGGCGCGATGCTCATGTTGGTGGAAGCACCGTTGCCAGATTGCTCGTGGTACTGCGCTGGTTTGGTGCAAGCGAGGATCTTCGGTCGGTTATGGACGACGTGGCTCGCGGGATCTTGAGTCGTGTCATCGATTCAGTCGACGACGTCTCAGCATGGTCGATGCCTACGTTCGTCGAACTAATTAAGCCGCTGGAGGCGTTGGGCTTCGATCCAACGCCACTAGCCGAAGCTCTCAAGACGCGGCTTGGGACGTTGCCGGATGTGCTGGAGATGTACGAGTCGTCCATCAAGTTGCGGCGCGCCATGCCGGGGATATACACGCTTGATGAATGGGAGCGGGTCGGTGATGAATTCTTTGCTTGGCAGGGGCATGCTCTGGAGGCGGCAACGGACTACTTTGACGATCCAGACGAACTCTTTCGAGTGGAGCAGGTTGCCGATACGTTTGGCTATTCACTGGACGATGAGCTTGAGGATGCGCGGAGCGACATCGAAGAGGCTCGCGCTGAGGCCAACGCGCGTGCGATGGAGCAGGTTGACGAGCCTGATCACGCGTATGACCCCGACTTGGACGGGGAGAGCACAGCCTTTCAGGATGAGGGAGACGAGATCGATGCGATCTTCGACGGACTGATTGAGTAGGTCCCGACGACCGCTTCTCTCGACGTGTCGCTGCGACTAACGTCTCCGGCCAGCGCGTGCGTCGAGGGCGTCTAGTTCCTGCCAGAACGCGTGGAGGGGATGTCCCGGCTCTCCGTCGGCTCGTTCGATCTCTTCCAAACGGTAGATGTCGAGGCCCCAGGCGCTTTGCGATCCGCTTCCTCGCCATGCCCTCTCGACCAAAACGTTGTGTTTCACTGTCAGCGGAATCACAACGTCGAATACGAACGCGGCATCACGGGGAAACCGCTTCTTGAGAACCGTCTCAGAAATAATTGTCGTGCGACGGAACGCGTTGAGCAATCGTCTGGTTAGCCGGCGGGCGTCACCATTAGGCGGTTCGATCTCCGTACGGGGATCGGTATCAGGTGTTGTCTCAAGTGTGACGCCGATCGAGCTGAGGGCACGCTGAATACGAATTGGAGCGTATTCACGGACTTCGTCGTCTCCATCGACAAGGCGTAGGCCTTCGAGACGAGAGCCACGGAGTGAAACGTCGCGATGGTGCGCTTGTCGGGAGAAAGACGGTTCGCCGACATCGCAGTCGATGAAATGTACGTCATCCCAATCGACACCGTGAAAGCTCGCGTTTAGGAATGTGCCCCCGTTCAGATCGACACGCGTGAGTCGTGTGTTCTCAAAGACCAAACTCGAATACACCATTCGAGCATCGACGGTGAAGCGCTCGGCTGGCTCGACACCGTCCAGCAGAAAGGGCACGAGCGTTCCGCAGTTCAGTTGGAGGTATGTCGGTCGCCACTCGTGGGTTGCGAGGTCAACCAAACCGCGAAGGATGGAATCGACTAGCTGTGGTGTGCGTTCCACCAACGCGCACGCGTGTCGAGCCGTCGCGTCTGGGAGTTGGGCGGCGCTCAGAAGGTCTTGGGCGACGGATCCGCCCTCCTGCCCCAATCTCACCAAACGGTCTTTGAGGGCGTAGCCCGTGAACCAATCTCGAAACTCCTCATGATCAAAGCTTCGCTGCCCGAAATGACCTTCGGCCGGAGGGGTTAGCAGGACATGCATCCTTACCATCTCAAGAATCTGCTGGCGAAGTACCTGATCAATCTGCCATTCATCAAGTAGCAATGCGGCAATGGTCTCGACGGTTTCGACATCCAGTGTGGCGCGTTGGGCTCGAAACATCTCTTCTGCGACATCGGCGAGAAGTCGAAGATGCTGATCGGCGGTGAGGAACGGCTCACCTGTGTCTTTTTGCTTCCATTTCTCGCTAACCTCGCGCGCAACAAAGTTCTCAATGACCGCACCCACAGCTTGATTGCGATCATCCATTCCGCGGATGAAATCGGTCGCCGAGATACGAAATCGGAGCAGAGCGCGTGCGACTTGCGCAAGAAGGAAGGGACGCGTGACCATTGTGTGGTCATCGCTTCCAAGTTCACGAACGATCTCGCAGTAGGTCTGCGTGGGGTCATCGAAGGATCGTTCGTCTTCTGT
>Ga0247757_10000964_pt1 | contig 21265 bp, 21 predicted proteins | sample UWRJL126311R4_FD_180929 | JGI IMG/M metagenome (GOLD analysis project Ga0247757, IMG submission 180929) | Plant litter microbial communities from Arlington Agricultural Research Station in Wisconsin, United States - UWRJ-L126-311R-4 | ecosystem: Environmental > Terrestrial > Plant litter >...
GAAGCACGAAGTTCCCAGAGGGAGTGAGAACCTGAATGCGCGGCACACCAGAGAAAGTTACGGTCGTCAAGTGGGGATCATTTCCTTAAAGGCATCATATGCTTGACTCCCCCGTTGAGAGCACTGATGCCGAACGGCTGGCGGAGTACGAACTGGGATGTGATCCTCTGCTAGGGTCCTGACTCGCTAAGCAACGCATTTTACAGGGCTTTCACAGTCTTGATTGGCCGCCCGGCTACTTTTGCCTGGAGATCGTAGAGCCGTGCATGTGACAAAGGATCGAAGGTTTGAAGCCTGGGGGGTTGTGTCGGAGCAGTTGAAGGAACAAGTGAACATGCATGCCGTTGGGCTGGATTTGGGCATGCCGTCAGCTTATGGGGCGAGTGAGAAACGTGTTACGAGTTTTGGTATTCTTCAATGCGCAAATCACCAACCAGGCTTCTGAAACAAGTCAAGTAGCAGGCATGGAACAGATATAGATGGTCAAGGAAAGTCCAGGTGGGCAAAGTTGTTATTGGGCAGATCTCGGATGCATGGGGGGACACCATTGGCGACACATATCGTACATTTTGGATAAGCCTAGCTTTGTTTACAAGTACAAAGAGTATTAGTCGGCGGCGAAGGTAAACCCAAGTGGGGCAAGGATCTTGTCTTGTGTGACTTTGTTGGCGACCTCGCCACCTCGTTCGAGTGCAATGGCGCCGATTACAGCGTAAAGTGAGGTGGTAAGGACAGAGTCTATGCCCGAAGCTTGCAGGTTATCTGTCTGTCACTTGTCAGCCAAGATGACCCAAACGACTTTCAAAAGAGAATCTTTTCTGAAAGAGGTGCTAGGTGGTAGCCAACATACTCGTTTTGGTTTCCATCTCGTGACCTTGTCCAACCCATACCTTGCTGCGAGCTCCGATAGCCGCAGCTTATCCAACACCTGATCTTTTGTTTCGTGCGTCAAATGCGATAGGCCGCTCAAGGAAGGGTGGGTAAAAGGAACGCGGCCAAATTGATCTCGCTGGGGAAGACCATTGCTGTCTTTGAGTTGTGATTCGGGTTGCGGTGCGTTTATGAGCGCTTGCGACGTCTGTAGGGATACGATTCTACGGCCTGGAGCCGAGGTCAGTTTACATACATTCCAATTGTAGGAGGCGAGAAGTGAACGGCGGTACACACCCAGGAAAGCGAGGCGGTCATTGAAGCCTCGCCTTGCGTGATCGAAACTCTTGTGCGTCACAGCTAGCCATTTGACATCGTCCGACAACACCTTGTCGCCACCAGGTCCTAGCATCCGTACGAATGCATCGTCTAGCTTCCTCGGATCCGCATTCACCTTAAACTCAGGCCCTCGTGGTTTCGGGCGCACTCGGAATGGGGCCACCATGCGCGGAGGCGTCTGCTGCCATCGAGGCCGGTCGACAGCTTCTGTGTCATGTTGAATGGTCTGCGAAGGGGTCGTGGTTGAGAATGGACATGCGTAACGCGCGAGCGAAGACGGATACTGAAGTGGTCGTAGTGAAGATGTAGCTGTCGAGAGCATAGTCTGTAAAGGCCTCCTAAAAGCCATTGATACACGCACGAATCCGCCAGCAATGAGGGGGGAAAGGAACGGCAAGAACAGGTGAGTTGAAGTTGGAAGTGAAGACAGCGTAGACAGCGTCTATCGTGCGTGCGTGGCCGTACATATATGTAGTTGCACTTTGGTCCATTGAAACTTTGGACGGAGCCATACGCGCTAGTCTCTTTTCATGTAGCTTGCATGCACGTCTTGGCACGCCCTCTGCTTCTGTTGTCCTACGAAGCCCATACGCAACAAGTGAAGCCTCTCGTAGGGCAGCCTTTTCTGGCAAAAATGGCTGCTTTCGCCACTGCTTCGCCATCCCTGTATCATCTACTCGCCCATCAGCTTCCAAAGCATCATGCCTTCCGCTTTTATCACTATTCAACACCTCCGACTCCATCCACCGCCCTCTACTCCGCACCACCCTATACTAGGCCCGAGCGGACTTATTGCGAGTCACATTTCCTTGCCGCTTCAATCGAAGCCCAGGACCCTTTGGATGCCTCAGCCACCGAAGAGCTACTTGTTCTTGCCATTGAAGTCCTCGTCTATACCACAAAACACCTTACGACCATCTTTATCTCCAAGGCGGACTCGACCGGCTACCTCTCTCTAATTGGGCCCAGGGCATCTCAGGCTGCATCTCCGCTCAAAGCAATATGTGGCACTTTTGTATCATGGTTAGGCAAAAGGAGGCAACGGGAGGGCATCAAAGTGGTTGTCTCGCTATTTGCAAGAGCACAAAACCAATATCTCTTTGCCGGAAGCGCTGAGAATAGTGCCAAACACGTTCTGGATGATCGGGGCTTGGTCAAGTGGTGGTGCAAAGTTCTTGATCCATTGTTGCATGAATATGAGGAAGAGGAGCCGCCAAAGATGCTTGATGATCGGCTGGCACCGGGCGATGAGTCTGTCCTATCGTGTGCACGCTTATCAACCAGCCGCACTGCGAAGGGCTATCTGATTGTGCCTGGGTTCGAGCCATATGATACCCTACGTTTTACCCCACCGCCGTCTCCTTCGACCGCAACGCGTCGATGGGCAGCTACGCACCCACTCCTTCAAATTGCTCCTCACCCTGGTGCTCCGCCACGTTGCTTAATACCGCATTTCCCCGATGACCCAAAGGCTCGCTTCTTAGACGAACTGGATGAAGAGCTGCCGGATCGGGGTTCTGATGCAACAGCCGTAGAAGGCGGGACGCCTTCCCGGAGCAATGGTCAGTGGAAGAGCGTCAAGACATTGGACCAGTTCTGGGAGTTCATGGCATTTCGGCAGGAATGCTCCTCTGGTCGACTTGTAGGTTTTATATGGGTAGTAATCAAGCCACCAAGGTTGATAATGTCGGAGGGAGATGTGAACGAGCCACCTCATTACTCATCTTATTCGCAAGTTGACTCACAGAGCACTGCCGCACCTTCTTTGCCAAGCAGCTCCAAGAAGAAGAAGGAGAAGAGGAAGAACGTAGCCAAAGCAAAGCGCTCAAAGCGAAGAAATTTAAATACAGAACAAGGACAAATCCCTATCGTTATCCCTCGGATCATTTCGGCATCTTCAAAGCCATCCGCTATGTCGACTATTTCTGGTGGTGCCGAATCCAGCGCCTACTTCGTGTGGCCGATTGATTCTCGCGGTAGCATCGTTTTTTCCTCCAAGGACTATGTCCGGGCACACGAGGTTCTCCTGTCGCAGGTGTTCTCGACCCGAGCGGCGGCGGCGAAAAGCACGAGGAAGTGGAAAGAAGAAGTTGCCGTGCTTGGAGGTATTGGAGGTACCAGTGCAGTCGGCGATTGGAGCCAATTGGTTGTGGGTCAAAAGGATATTCCATACTCAAATGACACAGTTACTGACGATGTGATGACGGGCGGCACTGCGATTGAGGCAAGGAGGAAGAGAAAGCCTGATACGCTCAGTGAGCCACAGAAACCAACCGTGCTGGCTGGAGGGCTTGTCCGCAAGAAAGCAAGGGTCGAGCCTTTGGTTGTGGAATGCATGCCTAGCCATAATGACGGAGTGAACACGTTGGAGTCGAGTCTGGTACGCAAGAAGCAAAAAAACTGAGGATTCCCGGCTCTGGTAGGCGTTGTGGATTGGGCTGGATTTAGGTGCATAGGTCAGGTGGCTATTGCGCGCTTGGGCCGACTTGGGACAATGTACATGTTTTTCTGAATCATCCGGGCAAGGCTGGGTCGTCTGGCGTCTATCCCTTTCTAGCCCTGGGTTTGCAAGTCTTGGATGGTCTGGCCTCTGCTATTTATATGCGATATTTATTTTGATACCCCTTGCGTCTATGTAGTATGAACTTAGAAAATTTATGAATTCGGTTTTCAATTTTGGGCTCGCTAATTATGAGATTACGTTACAAGCTGCCTACACTGCTATCCACATGCATGTATCTGCGTTCGGCACCTCCAACATAATTCGTCTGATTTAGAAATTAACACGTGACATTGATTGAATGCCAACACTGTAGCAGTCGGCACCTAACTCTGCCGTCGCCCACTGCCCGTCACCACTTCTCCTCGCTAAAACCGCAGCGCATGCGTCGCGTTGGACCCCTCGACGCCGAGACTGACCATGTCTCCATGCCGCGCTTCTATTTCGCGCTGGTATGCCTCGTTTGGTTTATCATAGTGTGGATTGTGTGTGCCATCGGTTTCGTTCAACTGTAAGTCGGTCCTGTTGTTGACCGCTGCTTCTGACTCTTACCAGTTTCCGCTATTACTCAGGGCGCCCGCAACCAGCAACATGTCTGACACCGTCAAGAAACGACGACATCCCGCATGTCACAATCATCAGGCCGGTCAAGGGCCTCGAACCCCGCTTATATGAGTGTCTTGCCGCAACATTCCGCCAGACCTATCCAAACCACAAGCTTACCAATGTGCTCTGCGTGTCTACACGGTCCGATCCCGCACTGCCCATCCTCAAGCGCCTGGTGCACGACTTCCCAAACATCGATGCTAAGATAACAGTTGAAGAAGAGGATCCTCTGTTGGAGTCGAACAAGGATGCGCTTGGCCCAAACCCAAAGATCCGTAATATGAGCAGGGCGTACCGAGAGGCGCGCGCAGACTCCGTAGTTTGGATACTCGACTGCAATGTCTGGGTGGGCAAGGGTGTGTGCGGACGTATGGTGGACCTCTTGTGCGGCTATGGCACCCGGAAAAAGTACAAATTTGTGCACCAGACACCGCTGACGGTGGATTTGGACTCCCAAAGCCTGTCGACTGGCGAACGAGAGCAGCTCCTTGGTGGCGGAGAGCATGCATTTGATGCAATGGACATCGCAGATAGTACCAGTTCTGATCCTCGGAACCAGGCTCGGGGTAGGTTCAAGAGGCTCTTGCAACGCGGCGGGGGACGCCTGGACGAAGCCTTTCTCTCTAGCGCTCACGCCAAGTTCTACAACGCTATTAATACCGTAGCAATAGCACCATGCGTCATGGGAAAGAGTACCATGTTTCGTCGCTCACACCTAAACTATGTCACTCGCTCTGACCCCCAACGAGCGCCAGGCATTGATTTCTTCTCCGATAACATCTGCGAGGATCACTTGATTGGGGATGCCCTCTGGAAGCAACCCCAGGCTTTCGAAGAGCCCGGCTATCAACACCCCCCTGGAAAACGGATCGAACGGTGGGGCAAGCATGCCATGCTTTTCGGCGATTTTTGCTTCCAGCCCATTTCACACACCTCTGTCGCAGCATGCATTGATAGGAGATTGAGGTGGTTACGAGTTCGTAAGTTCACTGTCACGGCAGCAACATTTGTCGAACCTGGAACCGAGTCTATTTTATGCAGTCTCTATGGCGCATATGCTCTGACTACTCTTCCGGTTTTCGTCAGTTTCGGCATCCCACCCACCTGGGCGACGTTTTTTCTTGTTTGGCTCACGAGTATGAGCACCTGGTGCTTAGTCGACTATGTTCAATATTTACTGCTACACAGTGCGAAAACGGTGGAAGTAGATGAGAACACGCCGGATTTTGTCCTTCCCCAGCGGGCGCAGCGAGCCTATCATCAAGCCGCAAATCTCAAGCCTCTTATTGGGGAGAAACCAACACGAGAGCCCAGTCTACTTGACGGTGCTCGAAGAGGGATTAAAGAGTGGTTCACCGCCTGGCTAGGTAGAGAGGTCTCTGCGTTCCCCATCTGGGTGGCAGCCTTTTATGGCGGGGTTACAGTTGAGTGGAGGGGTCGAAGATTCTGGGTAGGCTTGGATATGAAGGTCCACGAGATTCTCGCCGCAAACGTTTAGATGCATCGCGCTGGTGTTCACGAGGTGAATTCTTCTTTCTTTCTTCCACATAATCTGAGGCTTCTAGGAGCATTCATTGGGTGGCGCATGGTAGGCCGTAGCTTTGGTTCTATATCAGAAATCATTTAAGAACGCTAGTGCATGGGGTAAGACACGAAGTCGCGAACGAGGAACAGTTATTAACTAGTGTATAGCATACCTCCTTTCGTAGAGCCACTAACGTAGGAGGTAGAGTAACCAAACCTCCAACCGCGATGGCGCCAATGACAACAAGAACCATGTGATGTAAGGCCTAAGATCTATAGCAGTGCACTACCTACTGCTGCATTAGATTGTAAGGCAGCTCTTCTACATAAAGAAGTCTAGGTATTATTGCATTTGGGTCGGCCATTTCGCACTACACCCCAAAGCAAAATCATGCGCAATCCTGATGTTTGCAGGGCAGAAAATTTGGAAATCACATGGTTCTAGCGACCGCTATGAATAGGACGCATTTGCATTCCAAACTCACTCCCTTGCTCCACACCCCTTTCAGTATTTTCATATTTTGTCTTCATTCCTCAGCCTCTGTTTTGACGACAGCGAAATGCCACTAAGACACCTATAACGGTATGTTTGTCTTTCTTATCTTCTATCAGACCGAAAATCCGAGATGCATTGCCCTTTGCCTTTCCTTGTCTTACCCGAGGGAACATTTATTTGTTGGCAACCCACAATCTCATGGTAGAAGAGGGTGATTAAGGTTGAATCCTGCAACGCAAAGTACACAACCGACCGTGGTAAACACCGTTTATTGGTGCTCGTTGAAAGAACACAGACACAAAATGAAGCTCTATCAACACCGTATATCACACGTCGAACCTCGAATCCGACTGTCGAGGATGCTTGGACTCCCACACGGAAAACCGCCCATCCAGTCTCGTGGCGTGTCGACTGTGAAATTAAGCACTACGTCCTTAGCCGCCCTCCTCGCAAGTATCGGCGCGGTTATTGCAGGCTTAATCGTTTGTATTATGATCCTGCTCATCCGAGAGGTTCGAAACCACAAACAACTGTCAGCAGACTTAGAGGCACGGCGGGTAGTTATAGAACGAACGCAGAGAGAAGTAAAGAGAGCATCATTATCCAAACCGCGCGCCGTGCTTAGTCGCCATGCCATTCTCCCTTTCAATTCGAAATCGGGTTGGGGTACGCTTTCTTCGGTTGAGTCTATCAACTCTCCGGAGCCGCCATCTATACCGCCGCATTACGTTCCTCCGAAACCTACGGATTTTGTTGCAAAATCGAAGCGACTCTCGTGGCCCTTTTTAGCGAGGAAGGCCTCGGGGAGAACAATTCACATGAAGAAGATTAGAGTTCCGGTACTTCCGACGGTCATCGAGAGCCCAAAACCGTCGCCTTTGGTTCCTGTGCTTAGTGGGACGCTTGAGAACGAGGTATCGTCTTCCTCGAAAAGCAAAAGTCGTCCATCATCTTATCAATCACTATTACAGCATCATCCTGCCTTCCGGAATGATAGCGTGAGCGTTATTCATGGGGAGAATTCCAAGCATGAGCAGTTACAACGAAGCTTGACAGCAAAACCGACTCCAAAGCCTATGCTTCAAGCCCGCCCCCACCGCTCGCAATCAGTCACAGACATTCTCCCTAAGTCAAGAATCATATCTCAAATACCCCAACCAAACATACATTTAAAGTCAGCAAGTGTGTATGGCAAGGCGTCTGGGATTCCTCCAGATGGTGGGCTGCCTCTCTTACCACTAGAAATTGCGAGAATTAAGGACAAGAGCCGCAGGCGCACTATACTAGCACGTAGTCCTTCTCGAATCTCTAACGAAAGCTCTGAGTCAGTAAGCAGCTCTATCCTCGCAACCCAATCCAGTCCTATCATGGAATCGTCCAAAACTGTGGTTCACAGAGTTGCTAAGCGAGATTGGAAAAATACAAAGATAGTGGGACCACGCACACATTGGAATACACTAACTCTACCTGGCAAAAGCCAGGCATCAGAAGGTTCAATGAACAGTGGCGTGACTCATCCTAGTTCTATCGCATCTCCTCCGAAGACACCGTTTCGTGTTGGAGACCGCAGTTTCCGACTGACCAACTCTTCCGGCTTAGTATCGCTGGGTAGTGTTAAAACAGCAGAATCTGTGATCATGAGTAAAACTTCATCTCCAGCATGCAGTCCTTTTACTATCAGAAGTTCGGCAACACCAAAACGTAGGTCAGGTTCACTCATTACTCCTTATGGATCCCCCGAAGATCGCAGAAAACGTGCCTCCATACTGCCGAACGTGCCCAGAAATAATGATGTGCCGAAGCGTCAGCTCTCACAGGCTTCTACTCAAGCATCATCGACACGAAGCAGTAATGGAAACCCGTTCCAATGGGACCCTGCGCCTATGTCTGCTGGAAAGCCTTCAGTTTTGAAAGGTAGCCCAAGCGCTCGGAAAGGTCATAGACGCCAAAACTGTGTACGCATCTCCCTTGTACCCACGACTCTGGGACCGTCGAGTCGCTCTCCTAGCCCAGCAATTCATGACATTCAAGAAGAGTCGCCCAATGGTTCTTTGGAAAAGGAACCAAATCATAGTCTAGAGTCACCCAAAATAGGCACTCTACCTCGACCTCCAAGCACTTCTACTTTCGCACCGGCTTTGAAATTTAATACCATGAACATACAGGCTTCGTTAACTGCAAGTCCTCCGGCCATTTGTATGGCTGACTATGAAAATGGACTACTTGGGACGCCTATTGTGTCAAAGTCCCGTGGCATTCCGAAGGACCTTACGCACGAAGAAAAAGATAGGGCGAGCGTCGGATCACTCTTCAGCATCCCTACGTTCCCAAGTCCTGGCCATAAAATTCCAGTTCCCCGGGTTCTGACTTCTCCTCCGCCTGCGTTTGCCCTATCACGGCCATCTGGTGACCACGAAGATAACAGAGTCTTTGAAGAGATGTTCACAGAATCTTCTTCATTTCAGATGGGCCTCAATATCAATAAATCTCCACGGCAATCATCATTAATAGAGGAGTACGATCCTGAGTGTCCACAATTTGTCTATCAAACACCAATTAAGAATTTCAACAAAAACTATTCTTCACCTTTTTCTACAATTACAGAGGAACAATTGGTGCATTCTGATCATACTGCAAAGGCCAAAGATTCGCCGCCATGCTCGCCAAAGACTATTTTTTCGTATAACTCCTCTCCGTTAGACTGTGGTGCATACAATGCGACTACTGCCTCGAAGGAACCGTTTGATACTATAAATCCAGAAATTCTGAATATCGAAGATTTCAATAACCTACACAGTCTTTTCAACGCTAGGAACGACAGTACAGTTTATGGCGCCTTTAAGAACGGCAACCTCATTCCTGGGAGCTCCACATCTGCTTTGTCTGATTTTCAGCTCCCCAGTAATGCATCATTCCCTATAAGGCACACTGTTCAGAACTTATCTACAACACAGACAATTACTCCCCCGCAGGATGTATTAGTACAGCGCTCGCCTAGCTCCTTGTACTCATCTCCCTCTCTACCTTCGTCGCATCTACCGAGTCCACCTTGTTCTCCTCGGCCTGCTTACGCATATCTTCCTACTCCAACTATCGACTTTGTTGCTATGCCAACATTGACACCTTCGCCTCTTGGTCCCCGCAGGCAGCCGCCTGATTCACTGCGCATTTCAATTCAAAAGCTACGTCGACTTAACTCAGATGCTAAAAAGGGTGGCCGGGAGGAACGAAGATATGTGCGCTTAGGTCGCGAGGACAGTAGAACACTTCCAGGGGATGAAAGCTGGTTAGACGATCTAAATAAGGACGGAGAAGACGCTGACTATGGTGATAATGAGTCAGTACTGGACGAAGAGGAGGGCCGTCGACTTGTTGGCGATCTCCCTCTTGAGTACCCCGGAGAGATAACCATCATGGAACCCCCAACTTCTGACACTGGACCTAATAAGCCCCAAAACAAATTGTCTGTATCCTTGGATATTGGTGAGCCAAATGAGCTGCTCGTAACCTCCATCCCTCGCTTTAGCAGCCCAGTTCAATTTGCAGCCCTAAACCGCAGCTCTAGTATCTGGGAAGACGGCGAAAAGTTTTGGGCTTCAACACCACCACACCCTCCAAATTCCCCAAACAAACCCAAACAACGATATCAATCGTTATCATCATCGCCTGTAGTAACGCTCAAGAGGGATTTTGAAGTCGCAGAGGACTTAGTATCTGTGCAGGAGGATCAAACGGAGGATGAAAACAAAGGAAACCCCAGGAACGAAGAGAGAGAGGAAGGTAGGAGTAGGCATAGAGTAGACAGATATAAGAATCGTAAGAGGAGTGTGCTAGGAGTTAGTACCCCTAATGTAGTGAAAATTTTGGTGCAGCCACCCAGTGGTGGGGGAACGCCGGGGAGTTTGTATGATGCGGACGGGTTTCTAGCATGATTCAGATTAGTCTTATACATTTAGTCTTCTGTTTGACACATAGTGTTAATTTGAATCCTTCATAACTAAAGATATTCGATTATGTTTGTAGTTATTCTACTTGAGCCTTTCCTAGTACTGGAATACCCCTACCACTTCAGATTGTTTTAGCTAAAAATTTGAATAATTCCATTTAGATTATTTGAGACAGTAGCATACTTCTAAACTTTAACTCCAATGCTGCGATTAGAATTATGCGTCTTTTTGAACCACACAAAATGACTCAACATCATACCTTAACCGGAACGTATTCCTATCCAGGCCCCAAATCCATATTTCCAAAATTTCCCAAGGTCAGCTTTGGTCAAGCTGTTGTGGGTGCCTTAGCGTCCCTAACCTTTCACCATATCTCTCTAGTCTTAAACTTACAAAATTCAGCTTGACTAGTACAAACAAGCTTGAACAATTAGTCACACAGACCCAACTCCTATGTTCCAGCACCCACCATGGTTACCCACTTAGGCATTTTGCCGGAATTCTACGATTATCATGCCGACCTATTCAATCATCTACACCACTTTGGCATGGGTATCATAGCTGGTTCCGCTCGTGACATAATTTCTTACTACAAAATTATTGGCCCTGTAGCTAGCTTCATACACACAGAAATCAGGATCATGATGGATCAGCTTGTAGAGAACACTGCGGGGACAAGTGCATTACCATGGACGTGGCCGATCAACGAGCAAGTTACTGATGTACTGAATAAAGGTTCGTGTGCTCTTGTAACAGGCTATCTATATGATTACTGGGCGAGGGGTGTAAGCTGGCTCGGCTGATATTTCATATAGAGTGTGATCAGACAGGGCAAGAATATTGAATAGTACTTGGCTTACTCGTCCTGAATTATGTGTCGTAGAACTAGCATTAGAACAATCTACCCGAAATTCTCCGTCGTATCTATATTAGTTTTCTTTAAAGCTCTAAGAGGATGGATGATAAACGCCGTATGCAAATGCAACCTTTAAATGCACGACGCAATCTCATATCAAACTGGCTCCAAAAGCCATGGATAAAAATGCCACAAAGCCACATACAAATATCGCACTCCAACAGCCTTCTATCGGTTGAACAGCACCAGCTGCAGCCCCTTTCGATTGTGATGAACTGGGTGCCGGACCATCTCCGGTTCCAGTCCCAGGCCCACCACCGGTCTGAGGATTGCCATCTCCCTGACCAGTCTGTGCCTCTTTGCTCGTAACTGATCCAGCCAAGCATGCTTCCTCATCCATTCCGCCGTCCCTACCAAAAGCAACCTGCGCGGTCTTCTCCCACAAAGCTGAGACATTCAGATACATCTTCGGTTCGTACCAAATTCGGCAACTTGCTGTATCATTTAGGAACTGAGTTGGAATGCCATCCTCCTCGAGGCCCTTACGAATGTTGTCCTGAAAGTTGACGCCAGCGTTGACAATTCCAATGCTAAAATTTGAAGGCAAGAAGTCACGCCATTCGTTCTCCTCGCTGCCACGAGCAAAACTCGAGACCACCATGTCTGTAACTAAGATGATGGAGTCGGAGCGCAAAAGCATGGAACCTTTGGTGCCTCCTACGGGCTGCATGGGGCCTAGATGAGGAAGTCCGCCCACAGCAAGGGTTTTTACGTTTGCCTGCTGGACCATCAACTCAGTAAAGAGGGCGCAGGTAGAGGCACAAATTCCATCAGAGAGAATGATGAGGTCTTCAGCTTTGAACGGGTCCTCAGTGAAGTTTGAGCGAGAACCGTAACCAGTCATGTCTATTCCAACACCCCAGCGTATGCTACTAGTTATAAGAGGATTAGAAAGATTATATCGGAGAAGCGCGGTGAATTTGTCGCCGTTGAATTCAGGAGATGAATACATATCCTCTACCGAAGAAAAGTCTTTTTCTTCGGAATTGAGGTATGAAAACCGACTAAACGGTGATGTGTAGAGAAAGGGATTGGATCTTGAAAAGCTACTGTACGAAGACGTCATGTTGCTTATTAGCTCCGAGCCTTGATGAGCACGCCAGCGGGATAGCAGTTGAGGTTTCATCGAAGGAAAGAACTGCAGAAACAAGTCATATCCGAGCATAATCAAGCCGCCACCGTTGTTACGCAAGTCAATGATATGCTTTTGGACACCTTCGGCTTTGGACCTGCTGATGTATTCTTGGACCACTTGCTGGAATTCCTCAATCCCAGCTATGGTTCCAGATGGAGACTGTTCATCGGCCACGGAAAAGGTTTGTACCACAAGTATGCCGAATTTGCCGTTAGAGGTGTCCATGTAAAAGCCGGCTAGTTTAACGTCGTCAGCACTGTGCTGGACCACGGGTTCAGGATAAGCAAATGGTACACCGCGACGGATAAGTTCGGGATCGCGCTTCGGGCTGATATTGCGGGGCTCGCGGTGATCGATGGCCCTTTTTTTGACTTTGAAACTGTCTACACTTGGTACAATAAAGGTGTTGTAGAAAGACTCGCCATCCCTGACCCCGCTCCAAGCGGCAGGCGACCGTACCGAAGCCATGTTTTTGAAAACTTTCGATGATCCATCCTCGTACGTTATGTTGACAGAAGGGCCAGGATAGAAGCGTGGGTTGGCGAATGAACCATAGCTTTCAGCAGGCTGCATGTAGAACATATTGTTGTATCTGGTATCCGGATCGTGATACCACATATTCCTACTTTCTTCTTTTATAAATTCTGCCGCGTCTTTGCCATCAATTTGCGAGATAGCAGGTGGCATCTCGTTGCTTGTAGTGTTGAGATCTGATACGGACCAAATCTTGGGGGTTTCCTTCCCATCGCTAGACCCTGATACAAGAGCGATTGTGCGATTTCTAAGCCATTGGAAAACGCCCCCAAATGCCATGCCCGTAAAGGTGAGATGACCATCATAGGCCTTGATGAGAAGGAGGGAAATGTCATTTTCGAAGTCGTACTCATTGTTATAAGTTCCATTCTCAACTTTGCCAGAGATGTCGTCAAGGCCTGCTAGGATATCGACGGCCTCGTTAGGATATCCTTTAGGAGGTTTCTTGAGATACGCTAATGTCGACTGCCACTGCACAAGATTTTTCAAAGACTTCATTGTGGACAACGCCGCATCCTTGTCGATTGGTACTGACTTTAAGCACGCATATGCAGACTTGCATCGATTAGCTGTGGTTTCGCATGGTGCAACATACTCAAATATATGAACCTACCTCTGCGTCTATGATGGTTTCACCCTCGTCGACCAAACCTGCAATCTGTCCACATGCATTTCCCGTCTCAATCGGGCCGGAACTACCAGTTCCCGTCGCAGAGGGCTCATCAGTTCTGGATGCTCCGGGCGCAAAAGAAAACGTCTCTCTCTGCGCCGCTACAATGGCGATCACAGTCGAAAAGATAACTATAGACTTCATTGTGAGGTGTGTGAAGCTGAGGCTTGGAGGGCCTGGGGGGCCTAGGAGGCGCGAAGCCCAAGCTCCAATACGAGGAACAGTACGCTTGTGCACGAGCTAATATACGAAGCGATGAGTGGCCTGCAGATGCAATAACGCGAAGGCGCAGGTAGGGCTGATTATATCCAGCTTTCAGCCACCCAGACGCGCGTAAACTGGAATTGAGACCAACAGCAGTGTGCCAACCTGAGAATGATGAGTTTTAAACAGATTGCCGTCCAGGACCAGAGGAAAAGAAGCCAATCTCAAGACGAAGAGCTGGGGAGCTCAGGCTAAAAATGAAAGGTGGGATTCGAAACGTATGGCTGCGTAAGAGTCTACTGTTCGTGTTGGGTCCAAGACGTCTTGTCTCTCTGAGAGCCTTTGGAAGAGGATACGAGAAAATGTACGAAGAGAAGGGATTTCGACACCTGGAGGTGTGTCGAAGGTGGTCTCATGCGGAGAAGGGCTACCGGCCATCTCTTATTGCGCCTTGGGCCGGCAGCCCCATCATGCACGCATCTCTGCGACCCCGTTTCGAAACCAGCTGGGCGTCCGCGCCACATTCGGTGCCTGATTCGCCAGCACGGCTCGACGGTGATCAAAAGGGATTGTCTGTGGATGGTTTAGGCGGGGCATGGCGAGCGCCACCCCTGCTCGGCGGTTGAAGTGGGTGCCCCTGCTGTGCAGTGCACATCAAGCCCACCGTTCGGTTCCTTGTCTAGAATCCAGAGGTATGTACAATAGGAGTATGGACAAGTATACCATCGGGCTCTTTCCTGCTGTCCACCTTGGGACGTATGGGACACGGGCGCATCTGGCGTGATGGGGGGCTGGCTGCAGGATTTCTCGCCGGCGAGTAAACGCAGCAATAGAGGAGAATGACACGGCGAGGAATGCCAAGGGGTTTGAGAGCTGAATACGAAAGCCCAGGTGCAAGCGCCGCAGATGTGGACTGTCGGCTGTCGACCGTCGGTGGGCTGGACCAGCCATGGCGCCGCTCGCACGTGCTGCTGAGCACAGCCCCATGCCATGTTCGAGCGGATAGGTCGACTCCGTCCTCCATGCCCGGTGTTCTCCTCCGCCGCCCTGCCAGGCTCTCTAGCTTGCATTTCCACTTAGGTCGCGTGAGCCTGCAGCGAGGGTGCAGCACGGCGCCCGTACGGCCTGGCGACCGCTCAGCCAGGGAACGCCCACGCAACCGTGTGCTGTGTACCGCGTGGCGGACTTTCGCGACAGTGGATCTGAAACAGCCTGCAGGCACTCGTCGGAGATGTTCACAGGGAGATGAGAAATGCAATGCCTGCGACTGATCACGGCTGTTGGGAAGATTGGTTGCTGGCGTTCGTAGTCTCGCTTCTTCTGCGATTCGGTCGTGGCATGCATGTATTCATCCAGTGTGTTGTGTACTGCGCACGTTGTCCACGCACCGGTGCTGCTCGTGCAAGTGGGATGTAAGTGGGATGAGAATGGGTATCGCTGGTATTTGCCTGCAAAAAAAAAACCGAGTTGAATTAATGTTCTCCCGATTTTTGATGACGAGCGATTAATTCGCGCACAATGGGACAATAGAGCTACAAAGATGACACAGCCTACAATGGCCAATTCTAATAAGATGGCGCACCCGGCCAAGGAGCCTCTGCCGTGGAAGGTGATAGACATTCAGCAAATTTTGTTGAGGCACATTGCTCCGAGAGAATTCAAGATTGACCAAATAACGACAGTATGAGCGCCCTGTTTGAACATTAGAAAATTCAGCACTATTGAGATAACCAGAAAGCTTCCCAATAAGTGAAACACTTGTGCAATAATGAACGACAAACTACCCCCTGAATAACCTTTCACTACCCTTCAGCCGACGCTGCCTCCGGTCGAGCTAGTTATAAAATCAACGCTTCTCCACATGCTCGACAGTGGAATCATGTTGCGCCCGCAAATCATACCCACCAAATATGGAATTCATTCGACCGGTAACGCTTGAACGGCGATCTAAGCCCGCTTGATGGTCGGCGGTAACTTTGTATCCTCCGGTTATCGAGTTGACGCGAGCTCCGGCAAGGCTAGAGCGTCGAACCTGTTCAATTTCCACTGCGGACAATCGTTTCTCGTCGTAATGAACAGTCTGGACAGCACCTCCGACAGCACCACCTTCTAGTGCCGTAGCAACCATGTTCTCGCCCTTGACCCGTAGAATGTGGAAACCGTGACGGACCCAGTGAGCAGTAACGTAGATGACTACGACAACAAATCCAACCATAGGAACAAGATATGAGATGCGGGTGGTACCGGAGTCGGCGATAGCCCCCTGTATGGGCGGGAAGACTGCGCCACCTGAAACGCCCATAACGAGGATTCCAGCTCCTCGACGAGTATTTCTACCCAGATTGGCGGTTCCGAGCGTAAATATGCTTGGATACATCGGGGCCATGAAGAAGAAAATAACGATGAGGCAAGCTACCCCAGAAGTTCCACGCCCGTTTGAAACATATATTGTAAGTCCAATGCAAACACAGCCATAGATTGCGAGGATAAAATTAGATTCCAGTAGCATGGCCAGGCCAGCAGCAACAAATCGGCCAATCGTGAAGACTAAAAGCGCATACGAGAGCATCCGGGATCCTGATTCTGATGTAAACCCGCCGTTCTCAGTTGCGTAGTTGATGAAGAACGTTGCACATGTGACTTGAGCGCCAACGTAGCAGAACTGGGCAACGAACCCGAACATCATGTTGTACTCTTTGTAGAGAGGTTTTTGTTGGATTATGTTGCCATATTGATCGATTCCAAGTTCTTCTGAATCAGCAGCAACGATGGATGCCGAACGTACAGCAGCCTCTTGAACTTCGGGAAGCCGAGCAAAGAAGAACATGACGCCTACGGCAGCTCCAGCACACGCTACCGCAAGATACACGTATTGAACGTTCTTCAATCATGTTAACGGGGATCGAGAGCTCTCAAGAATACATACTGTGAGTGAATTCGCATTCTCGCCTTTGAAGAAAGCCACAGAGGCTATGAGAGGTCCAATGAAAGATGCAACACCGTTCCAACTCTGGCAGAATTGAAGGCGAGCGGACGCTGTCGCCGGATGGCCAATGACGACGGCATAAGAGTTGGCCGACGTTTCCAATGTTGCAAGGCCACTTGCAATGACAAAAGTGCAAGCCAAGAAACCCCCAAAGGCTGACTTTTGATTTTGTGGTGTTGAAAAATGAGCTGTAGGCCAAAACATTATTGCGCCCAACGAGTAAAGACAAAGACCCATCAATATAGTAACTTTGTAGCCTTTCCTCTTGAGGACTTCCGCAGCCACAGGAGAAAAGCAGAGGTAGCCGCCTCCGAAATACATGACTTGAAGACCAGTTGACTCAAGTCGAGTGACTCCTAGAACCGTCTGAAAATGTTTGTTGAGAACATCGAGCAAGCCATAGGAGAAACCCCACAAGAAGAAGAGGGATATAACGAGACTGAGTGGATAGATAAGTTTTCGGCCACTGAGATACCCTCCGGCGACTTGAGGAGCGTCTGTCGGAATTCCACCGCCAGCCATTGTGTGCAGTAACGCGTTGTTTGGGTTTCTTTTCCTGAAGGGCACACCGAGTCTATGCTCCTCTGAAGAGCAGTTTGACTTCTTAAATCATCGGCGCAAGATCTAGATGATGATGTAAAGGTCTAGAATGCAGCTATTTACACGTGACGTTTTAGAGGCGGGGAAGAGCTTCTAACTCGTTGACAGGATCCGTTAGTTTGCACTAAATACTCCGAAAGTCCCCCCGTTCGATACTCTGTTATGGGCATGCGCACCACTCATCTTCTCGCCGTCGCGCATGTGTGGCTGCATAGCAGATTTGGCGTCATGACCCCTCTCAAGCCACCAGATGCCAAGGACATGAATGATTTGTCGTCGCATAGTGCGCTCTAGTTAGCTGTGCTGTTGACTATCGAGTACCGTCTTTCGCCTCTCAAAGTAAACACCAACTGTTGAATCCCCTCAAGAAGTTCTTTTGGTTCTCTCAATGTGCCTTGGATTATCAGCCAACATATTCTTACTCTTATTGAGCGTATTAGACGGTACCAGCTCGCTCTTGTTCTTGAAAAGCCTTGTCTTTGGACCGCTTGAGTAGCGTAAATGTGGAACAATACCTGTAAAGTATAAGTTAAGTTAGCGTGTAAAACAACTAGGCTTGGGAATTTGCACACGCTTAATGCTGGTAGTTGTGTGTCCTAGTGTGAGTACTTTTCAGCACCTTACAATCTCTTCGTTTAGATCAGCTTCCAACTTCTGAATGGTAGTGTTCACGATGAAAGTGATACACTCCGGTAGAGCTGCACATCTGAGTGCCTTACATACGAAATCTCTCTCGTGGCTGAAATTAATCCTAAAATAGGCTACTAAGCGACGGTTGATATATTTCGACATGATCGTGGAAGTCGGAAAAACGTTCTATTCTCCTCTTAAGTCTTGTTGGCGCATTCGGCCTTGACATCTACTGTATCTCTCTCGTGAAAGTTGGCCTTACTGAATCAGATCTTGACAAGCTCTTTACAACAGTGCCTCTTCCCCGCATTGTCTCGCTTGAAGACACTGACTCGGAAGGTCTCTATTGTGTAGATGCCCCTATTCCTAGCTCGAAAAGTTCTGGTTTAGGCAGTGGCGGGGACGCTCTTGAAAATTGTTATCAGCAGAGTACCGAAGGAAGAACTGGAGACAAATTCGATTAGCACGCTATAGCTATGCTTAAATCGTTGATATCTCGTTCTGGCCTGCTCGACACCATTGACGGTGATACTTCGCAAAAAGGTAGAGTACTTATCTTGACGACGAATCATCTAGAGATTTTAGATACCGCCCCCATCCGGCCCGGTCATGTGGACTCCAAGATGCAACCCACACTTACGACACGCTCGCAGACGCACGATATCTTCATGCACATGTACACCTCGGGCCACGACCCATATTTTTCTTCTACACTAAGTAAACCTTCCGAGCGAACCGAGTCCAAGCGCGCCCACAAAAAGAGCCGGCTTTCTAGCAGGCGCGAAGACAAGAACTTTCTCGAGCTTCCTAGCCATCGGCCCGTGTCAGACAAAGTGAACTCGGAGACTCTGGAAGCTACAAGGGACAAATTCAGTCCTGTAGAACTCTCATGGTTCCTTTCAATATAGAAAATGGTGTCTTACCGAGGACTAGGCGAAGTAATGGTAAAGAGAGATATACTGTTCGTTTTTTTGTTCATACGCGCAACATGGACTTACGTCCTACGCACAAGGAAAAAAACTCCAAGATAGCAGTGCTTCCCTTGTTACAAAAACCCAAAAGAATGGCAAAAGAACCCAGGAGGGAGTGGGGTTTAAACTTTCAACGCTATAACCTAATTGGTTCTATAGCTAACAGGTCGCGAAGCGATTACTCAAACTATATAAAGTAAGCAAAAAAACCCCGATCGAAAAAGCATTGAATCTTAAATATCGCGAAGCATATCTGTAGTTTTTTCTACAAGAGCTAGGTGTCATGATATTTTGGCTCCACAGTAACAGTATGAATATTAGTACCGGTTGTCTCACGAGAAAAGTTCGTAGTTTAATCAGCACTGTCAGTCTCTTTACCTTGATTAATGCTAGCGGGGCGGTTACATTGCCTTAACTGGACTCTCCGCAACCCTTATGGTAATATATTGCGAAGGCTGGTTTAAAAATTGAAAATTTCCTATCTCGTATATCACTGCTGCATAGTACTATAGGTTTAAATTGATTGTACGAGAATATCTACCAATCGAGTAAAACGGATATCGTAAACCTGCATGTCAGCTTTCCCTTTCTCTTATTGAGAGTGTATATAGGCTTTGCTTGTTTTCACCAAGCCAAAATCATTTTTATGGTGAATACTTCATAACTATGGCTCCTTCCCTAATACTACTATTTTCATTTGCCATCAACATCCTTGGCGGACCTTCAAATGCTCGTAAGTTGATCACAACACTTACGACTATGCTCATAGGACCAAGAAACTACCATTACTGAATCAACACCCGACTCCTCTCCGTCGACTCCTCCAGCAACACATGCGCCATTTCCAACTGTCGATATCATTCCATTGCCAACACAGTTCTCGGATATACCAGAAGAAGCTCTGGCATGCTGGGACTCATCGATATCCTACTCAGTGACGAGCAGCTTCCTCTACTCCCAAATCCGAAGTGCTCAAGTCGAATTTTCTTACACTATTCCTACCCCAATTACGTCAACTGCGACTTACGTATTTCCGTTTGAATCTTGCGTCACAAGCTATCCTGGGCTCACAACACTATGTGACGGTTATCCCCGTGCTTCTGATTGCATTGCAGAATGTACCACGACGCAATACTCAACATCGACTCAAGAATATGTCTACGAAGGCGTTCGCTTCACTACGATAGACCCCACTTGGGCGACTGAGATTGATGAGCTTGTCGCGCCGACTTGTACAGTCGCTCCCGACTTAAGCCCCGAGTGCGCACGACTAGCGGAAGCATATTCCTGGCGAGTTTCCCAGATTTATCCAAATACGACAACTCTTGCTCCGTATGAATCGCCTTGGCCGCCGATGTGCTCTGTTCTTGTGACACCAACAGATCAGCCAACACCACCTGCTAAACCAAAATGCTCCTTGAGAGCGGATTCCTACGAAGCATTCTACTGGCCAAAAGCTACTCCTTCCAATTCAAACGCGTTCTGTAATTACAATGTAACTACCCCGACGGGTACACCAACCATTCCCGGGCATCCCAATACTGCTGTCATATCTGGCGTCACACTGACAAGCCCATCTGTGTACCATTTTCTCCACAATGTTACGATACTCACCGTACAGGGCCGTGCTTCTTCCATCGGGTCCGGATCAAATGGCCAAGCTGCATATAACCCATCACAGTCGCTTTCCCTTTTTACTTTGGCGCAACCTCCATCCTCCATTTTATCGCAGACAAAAGAATGCCACAAACCTAGCCCCCATGGGGCTACGCGATGCACCATTTCGTTCCATCCTGATTTCTTGATCCAAGACTTGTTTACAGTAAATGCAAAGAACTATTACGGAGAGGAACTGGCAACCCCAACTACTGCAACCATCTGCCAAGCCAGTTACAGTCCGACTATCGCTTTGGATTTACAGGCAGTAGCAGCTCAGAATAAGATTGGTCAGGAATGTGAGTGGACTTGGGAGCATAGTGGAAGAACTAGCGTTATTGGGCCAGATGTGATTACCTTCTCTAATATTCTAAGTGGAGCATATCATGCTATTACTACCGGTGAACAGCTTTCGCTGAGTACAGGGCTTCCTCGGCCAGAAAAGTAGCGGCACAGATGAAATGTATTGGGAGTATAGCCTGGAGTAGGTAGAATAAGGAATATATAAATACAGGTCAAGTAGATTGATCTAGTAATTTTGAAACCTAATGTGCCAATTCTAACATCAGTGAATAGGCTTCTTATCAGCGAGTTGAAGGGCAAAATCAAACATACGATTATGGTTACTTTTTCTACCCCTTTTCTCATTCTGTAAAAAGTTTTTTACATGGTTTGTGGTTT